>ENA-UEQM01001357-UEQM01001357.1-human-gut-metagenome-genome-assembly--contig:-NODE-1357-length-10287-cov-233.938394_pt1 | contig 10287 bp, 6 predicted proteins | sample MGYA00242948_ERZ507948 | MGnify/ENA primary metagenome ERZ507948 (study PRJEB26167, sample SAMN06115440) | human gut metagenome | host: Homo sapiens | place: China:Hubei | collected 2015-07-28... | reverse complement strand
CCCCGAATTAAGGCGTTCTTTGCATATTGCAAAATACAGAAACGAGCAGAAGTCCGCTCGTTTCCATATTGTTACCTGGTGTACTAAATCTTATTGATTCAAGAGTTAGTGCACCTATCGCCTTTTTTGAGTATTCCAAGATAAGCTCTATGAAAAGAGGTTTACTTGACCTTCACTTCTATCTTAGTCTTGGCTGCATCAGCGCTGGAGCCGCCAACAAATACCTGGTAAGTGCCAGGAACCACACGGATGGTATTGGTCTGGGCATCCCAACCCTCGAAACTCTTGCGAGGAAGATCGATGCTTACCATCTGGCGCTCGCCAGCCTTCAAAGACACACGCTTGAATGCCTTGAGACTCTTGATTGGACCATCCACATCATCCACACGCTTGATATAAACCTGCGCTACTTCGGTACCCTCACGCTTGCCCGTATTCTGCAAGGAGAACATCAGCTTGTAATCAGCAGTCTTGCCGCTGCCACGCTTCTTGCTCTTCACCTGCATCAAGGTAGGCTTGCCGTACTCGAAAGTGGTATAACTCAAACCGTAACCAAATGGGAATAAAGGCTCGCCCTTGAAATAACGATAGGTACGATTCTTCATCGTATAATCGAGGAAATCAGGAAGATCGTTCACACTCTTATAGAAGGTAACCGGAAGCTTGCCCGATGGATTCACCTCGCCAAAGAGAACCTTGGCTACAGCCTCACCACCCCGTTCGCCAGGATACCATGCCTGAAGAATCGCCTCGGCATTCTCTGTCTCAGGAACCATGGCGATGGCACATCCCGAACAGTTGACAAAGACAACACGCTTGCCAGCCTGATGCAGCATGGCGATGACCTGACGCTGAGCCTTCGGCAACTCCAGGTCGGTTCGGTCGCCGCCCTTGAATCCCGGTTCCTCTATCTCAAGCTGCTCTCCCTCCAGGTTTGGAGAGATACCGCCAACGAATACCACGGCATCCGCATCGCCCACCTCTGCCAGGATCTGCTCGCTGGTAGGCTTCGAAGTCTTCAGGATATCAAACTGCATCACAGCCACATCTTCCCTCTGGGTATAATCTATCTGAATCTTAACCGGCTGGCCTGCTTTCAGAGAGAGCGGTTTGATAATAGGCGCCACGCGGCCCCAGCACTCCCTCATGTTCACGATGGTATCGCCATCCACTATCAGGCGGCAACCGTCATCAATACCCATATTGATGGTAAGATCCTCATCCCTGTCAGGAGTCAACACTCCCTCATAGCGGGCAGAGAAATGGGTGAGATTCACACCCGGTGCAAACACGGTATTACCACCATTGCTCAGATTGATGGCAGTCTTCATCACATCCGTAGCCACCGGCTCGCCCTTCTGATTCTGATTGTTCCAATAGGTAGCCTTCATTCCCTCACGGAAGAGGTTGAAACGGCTCTCCTGCACCTCGTTTCTTGTCAAGGTACAAGCCGGAACATACTTCACCTCTGCCCCCTTCATATAGTTGCGGATGCCCTGGAGGATGGTGGTAGAACTGGTAGGATAACCCGAATAGTTGCCTCGCAGCATGATGGAGTCATTGGCATTAGGTCCCATCACCACAATCTTCTGATTGCGGTTCAAAGGCAGCAACTGGTTTCTGTTCTGAAGAAGTACGATGCCTTCTTCAGCTATCTTCTCAGCCAGATCCTTATGAGCCTTGCAGGCGATGACGTTCTCAGGAATCTGAGTCCACGACACGGTTTCATCCTTATCGAAATCGCCGAGCTTGAAACGAGCCACCAGCAGACGCTTCAGGCTCTGGTTTACCTTATCTTCATTGATCATTCCTGCCTTCACAGCTTTCGGAATAGTACGATAAGCACTGCCGCATTCCAGGTCGGTACCGGCATTCACAGCCTGGGCAGTTGCCTCGGTAGCGGTCTTTGCCGTACCATGATAGCCCGGCATATAGAAATCGTTGACAGCTCCGCAATCGGAAGTAATCAATCCCTTGAATCCCCATTCGTCTCTGAGGATCTGGCGCTCAAACTTGGCGTTGGAACAGCAAGGAGCACCATCTATACGCTGATAGGCACACATCACCTCAGCCACATGTCCATCCTGTACCAGCGACTTGAAGGCAGGAAGATAAGTCTCCCACAAATCACGGGCTGGCAGATTCTCCAGATTGAAGACGTGGCGATTCCACTCCGGACCGCTATGCACGGCGAAATGCTTGGCACAAGCCAGCGTCTTGACATACTGGGGAGCCTTAGACTGATCAGAAGCCAGAACACCAGGAGCCGCCAGCGGTTTGCCGTCAAACGACTGTCCCTGCAAGCCATTCACTACGGCGAGTCCCATACGTGTAGTGAGATAAGGATCTTCGCCATAAGTCTCCTGTCCGCGTCCCCATCTAGGATCACGGAAGATATTGACATTCGGAGTCCAGAAGCTCAGACTCTGATATCTCTTTACATTACCCGACTTCTTCGCTACCTGCGCCTTGGCTCTCGCCTCATCGCTTACGGCAGTAAACACCTGATAGAGCAAGGCATCATCCCAGGAAGAAGCCATGTGCATGGTGATAGGGAAAACCGTGGCATATCCGTTGCGTGCCACGCCATGCAGCGCCTCGTTCCACCATTGAAACTGAGGGATACCCAGTCGGGAGATGGCAGGCGAAGCATCCATCATCAGCTTCGTTTTCTCCTCCAGAGTCAGGCGTGATAGCAAGTCATTGGCTCTTGCCTCGGCAGAAAGGTTAGGGTTCTGATAAGGCAACAGCTGACTGGCTGGCTGTTGGGCATGAGCTGAGAGCGCCAGAGCGGACAGCATAGCCAATGTAAGTATTTGTTTCTTCATAACTACTATTGTTAGTACGTTAAAATATTATATAGATTCGTTTTAATATGCAAAAATACATATTTTTCCTGAATACTGAGACTGATGAAGTGTTAAAAAACTCAGATTGTTTTCATTTTTATGTGATTACTTCCTAATTTTTTCGATTCATTTAAACAATTAAGCCTTTTTTCCTTGCTGATTCCAAATATTAGTGCTAACTTTGCACTCTGAAACAACACTATCTTTTTAGAAGACAAAGATACAAGTAAGAAAGATACAACAAGACAGTAAGATCGCAATGACATGGAAAAGATTCTAATAGTTGAAGACGACATCGCATTTGGAACCATGATTCAGACATGGCTCAGAAAGAAGGGATTCGAGGTGGAGAAAACTACTTCGGTCAAGGCCGCCATACAGGTTTGCGAGGAGGCAGAAAGAGGATTCGATCTGGTATTATCAGACCTCCGCCTTCCCGATCACGACGGCATCTTCCTGCTGCAATGGATGAGAAAGCATGGCGTGCAGGTGCCTTTCATCGTGATGACCAGCTATGCAGAAATTCAGAATGTGGTGCTCGCCATGAAATCAGGTGCTACCGATTATGTGGCAAAGCCTTTCCATCCGGAAATCCTTCTGGATAAGATCAAGGAAGCTATCAAGACTCCGAAAAAACAGGATTCGCATGCAAACTCAGCAGATAGTCTGCGTTCCACAGACTCAAATTCTACTCCTACAAACGCAGCACCTGGCAAGCAGGCAGGAAACCAGGCATCATCTGCCAATGGGGATGTACCCAAATACCTGGAAGGTGAAAGCGAGGCTTCACGCAAGCTCTACAGTTTCGTTTCGCTGGTGGCTCCTACCCCTATGTCGGTACTCATTCTGGGTGCCAGCGGTACGGGTAAGGAATATGTGGCTAGAAGAATCCATGAACTCAGCACTAGAGCCAACAAACCTTTCTTCGCACTCGACTGCGGTGCCATCCCTAAAGAAGTGGCGGCATCAGAATTCTTCGGTCATGTGAAGGGATCGTTTACAGGAGCTGACCAGGACAAGAAGGGCGCTTTCGAGATTGCCAACGGAGGAACTCTCTTCCTTGATGAGATGGGAAACCTGAACTATGAAGTACAGGTGCAGTTACTCCGTGCCCTCCAGGAAAGAAAAATCCGTCCGGTGGGAAGCAACAAGGAAATAGATATCGATATCCGACTGGTATGCGCTACCAATGAGAATCTGGCTCAACGCGTGGCAGAAGGCAACTTCCGTGAAGACCTCTACCACCGCATCAATGAGTTTACCATCTACATGCCGGAGCTGAAAGATCGTGGTGCCGACATCTTCCTCTTTGCCGACCTCTTTATCAAGCACGCCAACAAGGAGCTGAACAGAAATGTGGAAGGACTCGACGGCAAGGCGAAGGAACGAATTGCTGCCTACAACTGGCCGGGTAACCTGCGAGAACTGAACAATGTGATGAAACGAGCAACCCTGCTCGCCACCGGAAGATACATCGGAGTAACCGAACTGGAACAGAGTATGGCGCATATCCAGCCACAAGCCCCTACCGCCCTGCACGATGAGGAAACAGAACTGCAGAGAATAGAAGCTGCGCTGAAAGCAGCAGGTGGCAACAAGAGCAAGGCTGCACAATTGCTCGCCGTAGATAGAAAGACGCTCTACAATAAGATGAAGAAATACGGTATCTGACAGAAAGAAGTACGGCTTTTGATGATATGAGAAAATGGGGAAAATGGGGAATCTGATGACCATTCCCCAACTTTTTGGGGAATAATTCCACACAAGTTCCACAGTTTCCACAATGTAGAATTCTGGCACAAAAAGCATTTACTGCTGATAATCAAACTATTAGATAATTCTTTTATTTTTTGGCACGCAGATTGTGATATGAGAAAGTGAACACGCCAATGAGCGGTAACGCAAGTAAGGCTGGTCACAAAGAAAGTAATAAAAATAATATTCACAATAAAAAAAACAAAAGATTATGAAAAAGTTAGTTTTCGCAGCTATCGCTGCCATGGTTATGGTTTCAGTTAGCAATGTATTCGCCAGCAACAATATGGCAAGTGTATCATCAGTAGCTCCAGTTGACACAGTAGCTCCAGCAGAACCAGCTGCTCCAGCAGACACAACAGTAGAGAAAGAGACTCCTGCAGAGACACCAGCTGAAACTCCAGCAGACTCTACAGCAACAGATTCTACTGTAGCAGAGTAATATCACCTTTAAAAAATAGTAATTAACTGAGGAAAAGATAGAATAACACTAGTAATTACGCGTCGCTTTCAATCAGGCAGGAGACTAATGATAGAATTCATTGGTCTCCTGGCTTGTTTTTAGCCCTTTTGTTTTCTAATATCATTTTTTTGCATTAACTTTGCAAACAAATATCTATTGAGCAAGATATCAGTCTGCTCATCATTTTAAACGATTTCTCATGCACAAGAACAATATTCCTCTCAAGGTAGCCCTCGGATATAGCGCCATTGCCATTATCATGATTCTGGCAATCAGTCTGGTGTATAGCAACACCAAGAGCATCAATGCCATCAATGAAGCTTCGCGCGAGTATATCCAGAAAAGGGGTGCCGCCGATAGTACCATCTCTTCCCTGCTCAAAGAGGAGCAGAGAAACCTGAAACAACTGTCTGATGCCATGGCAGGAAGACCTACCCAAAACTATCTGCAGAATAAGGTGAAGAATCTGAATACGGGAAAGGATTCCATACTGGTTCACTCCAAGGCGCCGCAAACCCACGAGGCAAAAAAGACAACAGTAGAGGTTTTGAAGACCCGAAGGGGATTCTTCCGCCGACTCGCCGATGCCTTCAAGAAGGAGCACGCCGAAACCTTGAGCGTAAAACAGGACAGCAACCGGGCTGTCATCGATTCTGTTACCACCCCAGTAAACGTGGCGGAAAACGTGGCGACCATCCTTGACCAGATAGACAAGAAGGAGAAAGTGGCTACACAAGACCACAAGCAGAGCATCAACAAGGAGATGGAAGAGCTGAAGATGGTGAGTGCCAAACTCGCCCTGCGCTCCGCCAAACATCTGAGCGATGTGCACCAGCGTGAAAAAGACAACATGCAGGAAGCCATCAAGAAGGCGATGGAAGCAAGAAAGCATCTGTTGTGGCAGATGGAACTGCTCGCCATCGTAGCCTTCTTTGCCATCGTCATCATGATCTGGTTTATCTGGCGCGATGCCAGAAAGGAGCGCATCTACAGGGAAAACCTGGAGGCTGCCAACGAGGAAATCCAGCGTATCATGAACCAGCGCGAGCGCCTGCTCCTCACCATCACCCACGATATCAAGGCGCCAGCTGCCTCTATCTCAGGCTTCATCGATCTGATGAAAGCCTACGTCAGCAATCCCCAGGGTATCGAATGTCTCCAGAACATCAAGAACTCTGCCGCTCATCTTTCACATCTCGTAGCCTCGCTGCTCGATTATCATCAGTTGGAGAACGGACTGATGAAGATTCAGCCTACCTTTTTCTCACCGGCACAACTGGTAGCTGAATCGGTAGAGGGAATGAAATTGCGGGCAGAAGAGAAAGGATTGGAGATTTCATTCGAATGCAAGATGAAGGGGATGGGAACTTCGGATTCTTCGGAAACTTCGGATTCTCCAATGAAGAAGAAATTCTTCCGTGCTGATGCCTTCCGCATTCGTCAGATATTGGATAATCTGGTAAGCAACGCCATCAAATATACCGACCGGGGCAGCGTTACCATCCAGGCCCAGGTTTCAGAAATTCTGGGCAAGCCTACGCTTACCCTGAGCGTAAAGGATACGGGAAAGGGAATGACCGATGAGGAGAAACAGAAGGTGTTCCAGGCGTTTACGAGATTGAAGAGCGCCCAGGGCATCGAGGGTACCGGTTTGGGATTGTCCATCACCCAGGAACTGGTTTCGCTGCTTGGTGGAGAAATCATCCTCCACTCTACCCTGGGCAAAGGTTCTACCTTCATCGTCACCATCCCTATCGAGCCAGCACCAATGGAGGAGTCTCAGAAAATGGCTCCATCAGAAGTCAAGCATGATTCTTCTCTCGATTCTGCTCAAGATAAGGAAGGACAGAATTCTGGCAGCCATCAGGTTACTGATATAAAGAAGAAGCCGGAATTTGCCAACCACAAGATTCTGATTCTGGATGATGACAAGCTGCAGCTCCAGCTTCTCCAGGAGATGTTGCGCCGCATCGTAGGCGACACCTGGCAGGTATTCGCCTGCAACCATGTGATGGATGCCCTCACCACGCTGCATAACGAGCAGCCAGCCCTGATGCTGATGGATATCGAAATGCCGGAGATGAACGGCATGGATATGATTGCCCACATCAACCATACCCAAATGACGGTGGTAGCGATGACAGCTCACGACACAAGCATCCTGGAACAGCTTCTGAAAGCAGGCTTCGATGATTGCCTGTTCAAGCCATTCAGCATGGAGAAACTATCTGATATCCTGGGAACAGAGTCCCAGCCTCTACCGGATGCCCAGTCTGAAACTCCATCCCAGCCAGATTCATCATCCCAGCAGAAATCCAACCCTCAACTGGATGCTCTCCTCGCTTTTGCCGGAGGCGACGAAGAGGCGGCTAAGGAGATTCTTGATACCGTGAAGCAGGAACTTGCCGCTCATCTCACGAATCTGGAAGAGGCTGTAGAAGAGGAAGCCTTATCTACCGACCGCATAGGAAAGGCGGCACATAAGCTCCTCCCTATCGCCACCATGATACAGATGGGATGCCTCGAAGAACTCAAGGCGCTGTCACCTGAATACATCGGCGAGATAGAAGAAGCCGAGATCAGAGAAAAACTGAAGGTTGTGATTACGACCTTATCTGCTGCGGTGTCAGACCTGTATGCTTCTTGAAATAGCGGCAGAAGAAACTGACATCGGCAAAATGAAACTCCCAAGCCATCTCCTTGATGCTTTGCGTGGTCCGCTTAAGATGCATCTTGAGTTGCAGAATCACGTATTGGTCGATGATGGTCTTGGGGGTATGCCCCGTCACCTGATTCACGATGTTGGTCAGATATTTCGAGGAGATATTCATCTGTTCGGCATAATAGTTCACATCCCTTGAAATCTTGTAATCCCTCTCCAGCAGCATCATAAACCGATTGAACAATTCTCTTACACGATACGATTTTACTTCATCTGGTCGGTATTGCGGATTGCGCTGAAGATACTCATGAAAACCAATGAAGAACGCCTTCAACTGGCACAATACCAACTGCGAGATACAGGTACATTCCGACTGGTCGAAATATACCTTCAATAAGCCAAACATCCCATTGATGATGTTTGTCACCACGGGGGTATCCTGCCGACAACGGTCTTCCCGCAAGGAAGAATACACCGTCTGCTCCAGCTGCAAACTAGCTTCACGAAGCAGAGAAGGATTATATTTCAGGATTTCGGCCTGGAAACTGTTCGCTGTTTGAGGGGATTTGCAATCCCCGTCAACCTTCAATTCCACTACATCATTCGGAAACAGCGTAATCACCGCCCCTTCATAAAGTTCCCAATCCTTATAATTCACATTCAGCATAGCCTTTCCTTTCCGGCAAATCAATATTGCTCCGTAAGTCAATACTTGCGGACCATCCTGCCATTCCTCCAAACCAGAGCGAAAAAGGCTTGCTTCCTGCTGACTGCTTAATTCTGATAATTCCATCTACACCTTATTATATATAGAGTTATTATATCTCTTTATTCCTATTTCGGTTGCAAAATTACACAAAATATGTGATATAAAAGAACTATTATTCCCAAATCGTCCATCCGCTGCGAAATATTTAAAGCGATTGTTCGCTCAAAACTCCGTACCTTTGCACCCGAAATTCAAAAAGTAATGATCAATGATTAAGAACATCTTATTTGTAAGCCTTCTGCTTGCAGGAGGAACCCATTGGGCTTCGGCTCAATCACAAGCCACCGTAGGAGCGGCTGCTTCCTTGCCTGTCAGCAAGAAAGAAAACATGACTATCAGCCAGCTTTTCCAGAAGATTGAGGATAACAGCAAGAGCCTTCGCACTTCATTATCAGGAGTAGAAGCAGCCCACCTCGGCATCGAAGCGGCCAAAAGCAAAAAACTGCCCGACCTCGATGCTTCCCTCTCATTCAGCTATATCGGCAATGCGCTGATTACCGACCGCGACTTCAGCAACGTTCATGGTTTGAAATCCCCACATTTCGGCAACAACTTCGCCTTCCTGGCACAGCAGGTGGTTTATGCCGGTGGAGCCATCAATGCAGGCATCAAGCTCGCCGAACTCGGAAAGCAGCAGGCAGAGGTAAGCGTGAAACTCACCCGTCAACAGATTCGCTTCATCGCACTCGGTCAATATCTCGACCTCTATAAGATAGACAACCGCATCAAGGTGTATGAAAAGAACATCGAGTTGACCCGCCAGCTCATCGACGACATCAAGGAGAAACAGACGCACGGAATGGCGCTGAAGAATGACATCACCCGATACGAACTCCAAATGGAAAGTCTCAAACTCGATCTTACGGCGCTCCGCAACAACCGGAGCATCCTGAACCATCAGCTTTGCAATACCCTAGGAATGAACCAGGATGTACAGATTATCCCCGATGCCACTATCGCCGACAAGACCTACGGCAAGGAGGGCGAGGCTTACTGGCAGACGGCAGGCACCCTAAATTCCCCACTCCTGGAGCAGAGCAGTAACGCCATCCGCATCGCCGAACAGAAAGAGAAGATAGCCAAGAGCGCCCTTCTGCCAAAAGTGGCATTCGTTGCCGCAGACAACTTCGACGGACCTATCCTCTTCGAATTGCCACCTGTTGATAAGAACCTCAACGTCTGGTATGTGGGCGTAGGCGTGAAATACAGCCTCAGCTCTCTCTTCAAGAGCAACAAGCGCATCAAGCAGGCAGCCGTGGAAACCCGACAGGCAAAAGAGGCACACGCCGTTCAGGCAGAGCAGCTTAACAATAATGTGCAGGCTGCCTACGTGCAGTATCAGCAAACCTACGTAGAACTGGAAACGCAGCAAAAGAGCGTGGAACTGGCACAGCAGAACTACGATGTGATGAATGCCCGCTATCTCAGCCAGCTCGCTCTGGTTACAGACATGGTGGATGCCTCCAACCTCAAGCTCAATGCCGAACTCAGTGAGGTGGATGCCCGCATCAACATCGTCTATGCCTACTATCGCATGAAGTACGTGGCAGGAGAAATTTAACAAAAAACGCGGCAGAAGAAATTTAATTTAAAAAACAGAATTAAGAGTTTTTATCGAAAACTATTATCAAGAGATTATGAGCAAGAAGATTATCAAGAGAATATATAATGTAGTGATTATCCTCCTTTTTCTGGGAGCAATCGGCTGGTGTTTCAGCCATTTCTATCATGGCAGCGATGTGGCTTACACAGATGATGCACAGGTAAACCGCCATATCACCCCTATCAA
>ENA-UEQM01001348-UEQM01001348.1-human-gut-metagenome-genome-assembly--contig:-NODE-1348-length-10385-cov-4.101960_pt1 | contig 10385 bp, 6 predicted proteins | sample MGYA00242948_ERZ507948 | MGnify/ENA primary metagenome ERZ507948 (study PRJEB26167, sample SAMN06115440) | human gut metagenome | host: Homo sapiens | place: China:Hubei | collected 2015-07-28 | study... | reverse complement strand
TTGTCGTACGAAGGATAAGCAGCCTGGACGTTAATTTGAGAGATTTCTTCTTCCTCTGTGCAGGGGAAGTATTGAGAATCAGGCCCTTGCGCCTGAACGTTGCGGAGAAAAAGCATGGCGGGAGATGACCGCGAGCCTATCGGACGTAAGGGGAGACCCTCACGTCCGACAAAACAAAAAGTTACCCGTCGCCGGGTCCGGGAAGAGGACTACGACGACGAGTATGATGACGATGATTATGAGGATGAGAAACCGGTGCCGAGAAAAGGAAAAGGCAACGGTGGCAAACCTCGTCGTAAGCGCCGCTGGCTGTGGCTGCTGGTCAAGCTGGGGATTGTCTTCGCGGTGCTGATTGCCGCCTATGGCGTCTACCTCGATCAGAAAATCCGCAGCCGCATTGACGGTAAAGTCTGGGAGCTGCCGGCCGCGGTTTATGGCCGGATGGTGAATCTTGAGCCGGATATGCAGATCAGCAAAAACGAGATGGTGCGTCTGCTGAACGCCACCCAGTATCGTCAGGTCAGCGCGATGACGCGCCCGGGCGAATACACCGTGCAGGCCAATAGCATCGAGATGATCCGTCGTCCGTTCGATTTCCCGGACAGTAAAGAAGGGCAGGTGCGCGCGCGTCTGACCTTCGATGGCGACCATCTGGAGACCATCGAGAATATGGATAATAACCGCCAGTTCGGTTTCTTCCGTCTCGATCCGCGTCTTATTACCATGCTGCAGTCGCCGAACGGTGAGCAGCGCCTGTTCGTGAAGCGCAGTGGCTTCCCGGATCTGCTGGTGGATACGCTGCTGGCGACCGAAGACCGCCACTTCTACGAGCACGATGGTATCAGCCTGTATTCCATCGGCCGCGCGGTGCTGGCGAACCTGACGGCAGGTCGTACGGTGCAGGGGGCGAGTACCCTGACCCAGCAGCTGGTGAAAAACCTGTTCCTCTCCAGCGAGCGCTCCTACTGGCGTAAAGCCAACGAAGCGTATATGGCGCTGATCGTCGATGCCCGTTACAGCAAGGATCGCATCCTTGAGCTGTATATGAACGAGGTGTACCTCGGCCAGAGCGGCGATAATGAAATTCGCGGCTTCCCGCTGGCCAGCCTGTACTACTTTGGCCGTCCGGTGGAAGAGCTGAGCCTCGATCAGCAGGCGCTGCTGGTGGGGATGGTGAAAGGGGCGTCGGTGTATAACCCGTGGCGCAACCCGAAACTGGCCCTTGAGCGACGCAATCTGGTGCTGCGTCTGCTGCAGCAGCAGCAGGTTATCGACCAGGAGCTGTACGATATGCTGAGCGCGCGTCCGCTGGGCGTGCAGCCGCGCGGCGGGGTGATTTCACCGCAGCCGGCCTTTATGCAGATGGTTCGTCAGGAGCTGCAGGCGAAGCTGGGCGATAAAGTGAAAGATCTCTCCGGCGTGAAGATCTTCACCACCTTCGACTCGGTGGCGCAGGATGCGGCGGAAAAAGCAGCTACTGAAGGGATCCCGGTACTGAAGAAACAGCGCAAGCTGGCAGATCTGGAAACCGCCATGGTGGTGGTGGACCGCTTTACCGGTGAAGTGCGGGCGATGGTCGGCGGCGCGGAGCCGCAGTTCGCCGGCTACAACCGCGCGATGCAGGCCCGCCGGTCGATTGGTTCTCTGGCCAAGCCGGCGACCTATCTGACCGCGCTGAGCCAGCCGAACCAGTATCGCCTGAACACCTGGATCGCCGATGCGCCGGTGACCATTCGCCTGTCCAACGGCCAGACGTGGTCCCCGCAGAACGACGATCGTCGCTTCAGCGGCCAGGTGATGCTGGTGGATGCCTTGACCCGCTCGATGAACGTCCCGACGGTTAACCTCGGGATGGCGCTGGGCTTGCCGGCGGTCGTCGATACCTGGACTAAACTGGGGGCGCCGAAGAATCAGCTCAACGCGGTGCCGGCGATGCTGCTGGGTGCGCTGAACCTGACGCCGATTGAAGTGGCGCAGGCCTTCCAGACGATTGCCAGCGGCGGCAACCGTGCGCCGCTGTCCGCCCTGCGGTCAGTGATTGCGGAAGATGGCACGGTGCTTTACCAGAGCTACCCGCAGGCGGAACGCGCCGTGCCTGCCCAGGCGGCCTACATGACGCTGTGGACCATGCAGCAGGTGGTGCAGCGCGGCACGGGGCGTCAGCTGGGCGCGAAGTATCCGGGCCTGCATCTGGCGGGGAAAACCGGGACCACCAACAATAACGTCGATACCTGGTTCGCCGGCATCGACGGTAGCCAGGTGACCATCACCTGGGTGGGCCGCGACAACAACCAGCCGACCAAACTGTACGGCGCCAGCGGCGCGATGTCGATTTACCAGCGCTATCTGGCGAACCAGACGCCGACGCCGCTGGCGTTGACGGCGCCGGAAGACGTGGTCGACATGGGCGTGGACAGCAACGGCAACCTCGTCTGCAGCGGTGGCGTCCGTTCGCTGCCGGTCTGGACGACGCAGCCGGATGCGCTGTGCCGCCAGGGCGAGATGATGCAGCAGCAGCAGTTGCAGCAGCAGGAAGCGAACAACCCGTTTAATCAGTCCGGGCAACAGCAGCAGCAACAGCAACAGCAACAGCAACAGCAACAGCAGCAACAGCCGAAGCAGCAGGAAAAGAGCGACGGCGTCGCGGGCTGGATCAAGGATATGTTCGGCAGTAACTGATTTTGGCCGCACAACCCGACCCCTTAATACGAAAGTATTAAGGGGTTTTTTTATACCTGTAAAAAAGTTAACGCCTCTTTAACTCCATAATAACTATCTGGTTATTAATTCGGCCTTCGGTCTCGCCAGGCTGGCATATCGCTTGCCTTGCCTTCGGCGTTTCGCCTATTATATCGCCCGTCATAATAATAATTATCGTTTACGTTATCATTCACTTTCATCAGAGATATACCCATGGCGCGTCCAAAAACTGCTCAGCCAAATCACTCGCTGCGTAAAATCGCAGTCGTAGTAGCCACGGCGGTTAGCGGCATGTCTGTCTATGCACAGGCTGCGGAACAACCGAAACAAGAAGAGACTATCACCGTCGTTGCGGCACCGGCCGCCCAGGAAAGTGCCTGGGGACCGGCGCCGACCATCGCGGCAAAACGCTCTGCCACGGCGACGAAAACCGATACCCCGATCGAAAAAACGCCGCAGTCTGTCTCGGTGGTCACGCGCCAGGAGATGGAGATGCGCCAGCCGACCACGGTAAAAGAGGCGCTCTCCTATACGCCGAGCGTCTTCTCCACCCGCGGTAGCTCGACCACCTATGATGTGGTCACCATCCGCGGTTTCACTACCTCGACGACCGTCAATACCAACCAGTATCTGGACGGCATGAAGCTGCAGGGAAATAACTACTCTGAAGTCTCCATGGACCCGTATTTCCTCGAGCGCGTGGAAGTGATGCGCGGGCCAACCTCGGTGCTGTACGGCAACAGCAACCCTGGCGGTATCGTCAGCATGGTCAGCAAACGCCCGACCACTGAGCCGCTGAAAGAAGTGCAGTTCAAGATGGGCACCGACAACCTGTGGCAGACCGGGTTTGACTTCAGCGACGCCATTGATGATGCCGGCGTCTGGTCCTATCGCCTGACCGGCCTGGGCCGCAGCCAGGATACCCAGCAGCAGATGGCGAAGTCTACACGCTATGCGGTGGCGCCGTCCTTTAGCTGGCGCCCGGACGATAAAACCGACTTCACCTTCCTGAGCAACTTCCAGAATGACCCGGATGCGGGCTACTACGGCTGGCTGCCGCGCGAAGGCACCGTGGTGCCGTATTACGATGCCAACGGGAAGGCGCACAAGCTGCCGACCGATTTCAACGAAGGCGAGGCGGATAATAAGATCTCGCGCCGCCAGAAGATGGTGGGTTATAGCTTCTCCCATCAGTTTGATGACACCTTTACCGTGCGGCAGAACCTGCGCTATGCCGAGGTTGATACCTTGTATCGCTCGGTGTACGGGAATGGCTATGTCGCCCCGGGCTACATGAATCGCGCCTATGTGCGTTCTGATGAGCACCTGAACACCTTTACCGTCGATACCCAGCTGCAGTCTGCTTTCGCCACCGGCGCGGTCAGCCATACGCTGCTGACCGGCGTGGATTACTCGCGGATGCGCAACGATGTGGATGCCGACTACGGGACGGCGGATCCTATCAGCATGAGCAACCCGCAATACGGCAACCCGAATATTCAGGTCACTTTCCCGTACGCGGTCCTCAACCGAATGGAGCAGACGGGCCTGTACGCGCAGGATCAGATGGAGTGGGATAAGTGGGTCATGACCCTGGGCGGCCGTTACGATTACGCCACCACCTCAACGTTAACTCGCTCCAGTAACAGCCTGGCGGAGAATCACGACCAGCAGTTCACCTGGCGCGGCGGTATCAATTACCTGTTTGATAACGGCATCTCTCCGTACTTCAGCTACAGCGAATCCTTCGAGCCGGTATCGGGCTCCGGGCTTAACGGCCAGCCGTTCGATCCGTCGCGTGGCAAGCAGTATGAAGCTGGCGTGAAATATGTGCCGAAAGACATGCCGGTGGTGGTCACCGCCGCGGTCTATCAGCTGACCAAAGATAAGAACCTGACGGCGGATCCGGCTAACCAGGCGTTCAGCATCCAGACCGGCGAGATCCGCTCCCGCGGCCTTGAACTGGAGGCGAAAGCGGCGGTGAACGCCAATATCAACGTCACCGCGGCCTACAGCTATACCGATGCGGAATACACTCACGATACGGTGTTCAACGGCAAGCGTCCGGCGGAAGTGCCGCGTAACATGGCGTCGCTGTGGGCGGATTACACCTTCCACGAAACCGCGCTCAGCGGTCTGACGGTCGGCGCCGGGGCGCGCTATATCGGTTCTACGGTCAGCTATTACAAAACTGACACCAGCACCGGTAACAAAAATGATGCCTTCAATGTGGCCGGTTATGCGCTGATGGATGCGACGGTCAAATACGATCTGGCGCGCTTTGGCCTGCCGGGCTCTTCGGTCGGCGTCAACGTCAACAACCTGTTTGACCGCGAATATGTCTCCAGCTGCTATAGCGAATACGCCTGCTACTGGGGTGCGGGACGTCAGGTTGTCGCGACCGCAACCTTCCGCTTCTAACTACTCACGGGCGCGGTTCGCCGCGCCCAACATCAGGTTGTTGCTATGCAGGAACAGACTCCGCACTCTGAGACCACCTTTGCGTTAAATGGCGTGACCTTTCGCGTACCGGGTCGCACGCTGCTTCACCCCCTTTCGTTAACCTTCCCGGCAGGAAAAGTGACTGGCCTGATAGGCCATAACGGTTCCGGCAAATCCACATTACTGAAAATGCTCGGCCGCCATCAGCCGCCTTCCGCGGGCGAGGTGCTGCTGGACGGCCAGCCGCTGGAGAGCTGGAGTAGCAAGGCGTTTGCCCGCAAAGTGGCCTATCTGCCGCAGCAGCTGCCGGCGGCGGAAGGGATGACAGTTCGCGAGCTGGTGGCGATAGGTCGCTACCCGTGGCATGGCGCGCTGGGGCGCTTCGGCGTGGCGGATCGCGAAAAGGTGGAAGAGGCGATCGCGCTGGTGGGGCTGAAGCCTTTGGCGCAGCGGCTGGTGGACAGTCTCTCCGGCGGCGAGCGTCAGCGGGCGTGGATCGCCATGCTGGTGGCGCAGGATAGCCGCTGTCTGCTGCTTGATGAACCGACCTCGGCGCTGGATATCGCCCATCAGGTCGATGTGCTCGCGCTGGTGCATCGTCTCAGCCAGCAGCGTGGCCTGACGGTGATCGCAGTCCTGCATGATATCAATATGGCTGCCCGCTACTGCGATTATCTGGTCGCGCTGCGCGGTGGGGAAATGATCGCCCAGGGGACGCCAGCAGAACTGATGCGCAGCGACACGCTGGAACAAATCTACGGCATCCCGATGGGGATCCTGCCGCACCCGGCGGGCGCGGCGCCGGTAAGTTTTGTCTATTGATGATGAACCCAACTCTGATAACCCGACGCCGCCTGCTGACCGCGATGGCGCTCTCGCCGCTGCTGTGGCAGATGCGCGGCGCGCAGGCGGCGAACATTGACCCGCAGCGCGTCGTCGCGCTGGAGTGGCTGCCGGCCGAACTGCTGCTGGCGCTTGGCGTCACGCCCTACGGCGTGGCCGACATTCCCAACTATCGCCTGTGGGTGAACGAACCCGCGCTGCCCGCGTCGGTAATCGATGTCGGCCTGCGCACCGAACCCAATCTTGAGCTGCTGACGCAGATGAAACCGTCGTTTATCGTCTGGTCGGCAGGCTATGGCCCGTCGCCAGAAAAGCTGGCGCGTATCGCGCCTGGCCGTGGTTTCACCTTCAGCGACGGCAAACGGCCGCTGGCGATGGCCCAGCGTTCGCTACTGGAAATGGCCGACCTGCTGGGTAAACAACAGCAGGCGAAGCGCCATCTGGCGGAGTTCGACGCGCTGATGGAGAACCTGCGTCCGCGATTTGCTCGGCGTGGCGATCGCCCACTGCTGATGATTTCGCTGCTCGATGCCCGCCACGTGCTGGTATTTGGTGAGAACTGCCTGTTCCAGGAGGTGCTTGACCGCTTTGGCATTCAAAACGCCTGGCGCGGCGAAGCGGCATTCTGGGGCAGCGTCACCGTCGGTATTGACCGGCTGGCGGCATTTAACGAGGCCGATGTGATCTGTTTCGATCATGGCAACGATCGGGAGATGGCCCAGCTGTTGGCGACCCCGCTGTGGCAGGCGATGCCGTTCGTGCGCGCGGGGCGTTTCCAGCGGGTTCCGGCGGTGTGGTTCTATGGCGCGACGCTGTCGGCGATGCATTTCGCCCGCGTGCTGGCCGATGCGCAGGGGAGGGCGGCGGTATGAACGCGCGTCTCTCGCCGTTAGCCATTCTCCTGCTGACCGGGCTGCTGGTTGCCGCTTTCGCGCTGAGCATCGTCAACCTCAATGTCGCTTTACCTTACGCGCAATGGCGTCAGGCGCTGTGGCAGCCGGATATCGATAATATCGCCCAGATGCTGTTCCATTACAGCCTGCTGCCGAGGCTGGCGATATCGCTGCTGGTCGGCGCCGGGCTGGGGCTGGTCGGCGTGCTGTTCCAGCAGGTGCTGCGTAACCCGCTGGCGGAGCCAACCACGCTCGGCGTTGCCACCGGCGCACAGCTGGGAATGACGGTGACGACGCTATGGGCCATCCCTGGCGTGCTGGCCTCGCAGTTTGCGGCGCTGGCTGGGGCTTGTCTGGTGGGGGCGCTGGTGTTTGGCGTCTCGTGGGGCAAACGTCTGTCGCCGGTGACGCTGATCCTGGCCGGCCTGGTAGTGAGTCTCTATTGCGGCGCGGTCAATCAGCTGATGGTGATTTTCCATCACGATCAGCTGCAAAGCATGTTCCTGTGGAGTACCGGCACCCTGACGCAGACCGACTGGAGCGTGGTGCAACGCCTGTGGCCGCAGCTGCTCGGCGGCGCGATGTTGACGCTGTTATTGCTACGCCCGTTAACCCTGATGGGACTCGATGATGGCGTGGCGCGCAACCTTGGGCTGGCGCTGTCTCTGGCGCGGCTTGGCGTGCTGACGCTGGCGATTGCCATCAGCGCGCTGCTGGTTAACGCGGTCGGCATTATCGGCTTTATCGGTCTGTTCGCGCCGCTGCTGGCGAAAATGCTCGGCGCCCGCCGCCTGCTGCCGCGATTGCTGCTGGCGGCGCTAATTGGCGCGTTGATCCTGTGGCTTTCCGATCAAATTATTCTCTGGCTCAGCCGGGTCTGGCGGGAAGTCTCGACCGGGTCAGTCACCGCGCTGATTGGCGCGCCTTTATTGCTGTGGCTGCTGCCGCGGCTGCGCAGCATCAGCGCCCCGGTGATGAATGGCGGCGATAAAGCGTTGATCGAGCGCCGCCACGTGCCGTGGTTCGCGCTGGGCGGCTTAGCGCTGCTGCTGTTGGCGATAACCGCCGCGCTGACCTTTGGTCGCGATGCCCATGGCTGGCAGTGGGCCAGCGGCGATCTGCTGGCGCAACTGATGCCCTGGCGCTGGCCACGTGTGCTCTCGGCGCTGTTCGCCGGGGTGATGCTGGCGGTCGCGGGCTGCATCATTCAACGCCTGACCGGCAACCCGATGGCCAGCCCGGAAGTACTGGGCATCAGCTCTGGCGCGGCGTTCGGTGTGGTATTGATGCTGTTCTTCGTGCCGGGCAACGCCTTTGTCTGGCTGCTGCCTGCCGGCAGCCTTGGCGCGGCGGCAACGCTGCTGGTTATTCTGATCGCCGCCGGGCGCGGCGGTTTCTCGCCGCACCGGATGCTGCTGGCGGGGATGGCGCTGAGTACCGCCTTCACCATGCTGTTGATGATGCTGCAGGCCAGCGGCGATCCGCGCATGGCGCAGATCCTGACGTGGATGTCCGGTTCGACCTATAGCGCGACGCCGGAGATGGCGCTGCGTAGTGGCGTGGTGATGCTGGCGCTGCTGGCGCTGGCGCCGCTCTGCCGCCGCTGGCTGACCATTTTGCCGCTGGGCGGCGAGGCGGCGCGGGCGGTGGGGATGGCGCTGACGCCATCGCGTATCGGGTTGCTGCTGCTGGCGGCGAGCCTGACGGCGACGGCGACGCTCACCATTGGGCCGTTAAGTTTCGTTGGCCTGATGGCGCCGCATATTGCGAGGATGCTGGGATTCCGCCGGACGATGCCGCATATGGTGATTTCCGGGCTGACGGGCGGGATGCTGCTGGTGTTCGCCGACTGGTGCGGGCGGATGATCATGTTCCCCTACCAGATCCCGGCGGGGCTGTTGTCGACCTTTATCGGCGCGCCGTACTTTATCTATTTGCTGAGAAAGCAGAGCCGCTAACGATCCCGATGGCCTCAATATCCCCGGTGGCGCTAGCGCTTACCGGGGCTACAGCGCTGTGCGATTTGGTAGCCCGGATAAGGCGCAGCGCGCCGCCTCCGGGAAAATCCCTGCGCCACCAGGCCTTCAAGTACCTTACAGTTTGGCAAACACCCGACGGGCGGCGTCGATGGTGTTGTTAATGTCCTCTTCGCTGTGAGCGATGGACATAAAGCCGGCTTCAAATGCCGACGGCGCCAGGTACACGCCTTCCTCCAGCATCAGGTGGAAGAAGCGCTTGAAGCGTTCGACATCGCACTTCACCACGTCCTGATAGCAGGTGACGGTTTCGGCATCGGTAAAGAAGATGCCGAACATGCCGCCGACGTTATTGACCACCAGCGGGATCCCGGTTTCGCGCGCCGCGTTCAGCAGGCCATCCGCCAGCTGGTTGGTCAGATCGGTCAGGGTTTCATGCACACCCGGCTGCGCCACTTCGCTTAAGCAGGCGAAGCCAGCGGCCATGGCGATCGGGTTACCGGAGAGCGTACCAGCCTGGTACACCGGGCCGGTCGGCGCCAGCGCGTCCATCACTTCGCGGCGGCCGCCGAAGGCGCCCACCGGCATCCCGCCGCCGATGATTTTCCCGAGACAGGTCAGATCCGGCTCCACGCCGTAATAAGCCTGGGCGCCCGCCAGCGCCACGCGGAAGCCGGTCATCACTTCGTCGATGATCAGCAGGGCGCCAAATTCGTCGCACAACGCGCGCAGGCCCGGCAGGAACTCCGGCTGCGGCGGAATGCAGTTCATATTCCCGGCGACCGGCTCGACGATGATGCAGGCGATATCCTGTGGATATTGCTCGAACGCCGCGCGTACCGAGGCGAGGTCGTTATAGGTGCAGGTCAGGGTATGTTTCGCGAAATCGGCTGGCACGCCCGGCGAGTTTGGCTGGCCGAGGGTCAGCGCGCCGGAACCGGCTTTCACCAGCAGACAGTCGGCATGGCCGTGATAGCAGCCTTCGAACTTAATGATCTTATCGCGGCCGGTGAAGCCGCGGGCCAGGCGAATGGCGCTCATGGTCGCTTCGGTGCCGGAGTTCACCATCCGCACCATATCCATGGTCGGGACCAGCTCGGTCACCAGCTCCGCCATTTTCACTTCCATTTCGGTCGGCGCGCCAAAGCTCAGGCCGCGGGACGCCGCTTCGATCACCGCATTGCGGATAGCCGGGTGGTTGTGGCCCAGCACCATCGGACCCCAGGAGCCGACATAATCGATATAGGCCTTCCCGTCCACGTCATAAAGATAGGCGCCAGCCGCGCGTTCGATAAACAGCTGCGTGCCGCCGACGCCGGTGAAGGCGCGCACCGGCGAGTTAACGCCGCCGGGGATCAGTTCGCGCGCAGCATGGTATAGATTTTCAGATTTGCTCATGGCCAGGGTCCTGGTTCGTGAAAAATGTTTTATCGGCTATTCTAAGTTATTCCAGGATGGTTATGAAAGTTTTGCCCAATTGAAACAATGTGCCGCAAGGGCATTTTTTTGACGACGCAGCGCGCCGGGACGG
>ENA-UEQM01001346-UEQM01001346.1-human-gut-metagenome-genome-assembly--contig:-NODE-1346-length-10405-cov-7.822424_pt1 | contig 10405 bp, 8 predicted proteins | sample MGYA00242948_ERZ507948 | MGnify/ENA primary metagenome ERZ507948 (study PRJEB26167, sample SAMN06115440) | human gut metagenome | host: Homo sapiens | place: China:Hubei | collected 2015-07-28 | study... | reverse complement strand
ACAAACTTTTCAAAGAACTCATTTTATTTACTGCCAGAGCCGCTTAGGCTTGGCGAATTTTTAACGAACTATTGTAAGTCCGGATGCGACGATTATAAGTGACATCTGGAACTCTTTTTATCGTGCCAATAGGATGAACCTGATGTTTAAGGAAGCAGAAGCGAAGCAATTGGGAGTATATCAGAGTTACTTTGATGTATGGAATGCTTTGTATTATTATTATATGGTTGTGGCATGGGGGGATGTACCTTATGTAGACAGTACTGATTTTGGGGTAGCAGGTGGCTCCAGTATTTTCAAGACCTCCCAGTCTGAGATATTTTCCCGTTTGATTAAGGAGCTGCAAGAGGCAATGGATAATCTGGAGGAAAAGAAGAATGAATCATTAAGAGACGTTAATGACTTTTTCTTTGTTTCCAGAGATGTGGCTCGTATACTTCTGGCAGATATTTATATGTATCAGGGTAATTATCTGCAGGCTGAATCACTTCTTGCCAAAGTTATATCCGGTGGCTTTTATATGTTGGACTCTTCCAATTATAACCAGAAAGAAACGATTACGGATTTATATAACAATGGGAGTGGAACAGAAACCATACTGGCAGTTCGGAATGGCGTGATGACACGTAGCAACATCTCGTTAGGAGTTCCTTCTCTTGTTCCTCTTATGACATATACAGATGTATTACTGTCATATGCAGAATGTCTTTGTAAAAACGGTAGAACGTCGGATGCAGAAATCCAGTTGAATAAGCTTGTTACAGCAAAGGAACTTCAATTGTCAGGTGTTACGGTTTTGGACAAAATTAAGAGTGCTCGGTTGCAATTGACGCTTTACTGTGACGTGAACTTTGCATTTTTGAAAAGGACAGGACTTGCAAAAGAGGTGTACGGAGTAGAAAACTATAGATTGTTACTCCCTATTCCACAAAGAGATGTGATTGCAGGTGGAATTTCACAAAATACTGGGTATTAAAATTTCGCAGGAATTTAGATGTATTGGATGCTTGGTTTGACTTGAATAAATACACTCAAGATTTGATAAAACTCTGGGAAAAATTTGTGTAATTCAAAATAAAAGCATACTTTTGCACCGCAATTAAGGATGGTTCCGTAGCTCAGCTGGATAGAGCAACGCCCTTCTAAGGCGTGGGTCCTGCGTTCGAATCGCAGCGGAATCACGGAAAATAAGAGAAAATCAAGCGGTGAAAATATCGTTGGTTTTCTCTTTTTCTTTTATAAATGTTTGTAAGTTTATTAAAATTGCATATATTTGCACCCCGATAAAACTACCGACCTTGTTTTTACGGACACAAACTGAACGAGCTTAAGCTAAACTACAGAAAAAAATCACTTCGTAAGGCCGATTACAAACGAGCCTGTATTATATCATTTGAAAGGATAGAGAAAGCGTTCTTCTAAAATCGAAGAATAAAACTGACAAGAAGGACAGATACAGCCCGCAGACTGTTTTCGCAGTTGAGGGAGGTACCTGTGCAGGATTGTCATACCCATTTTTTTAACCAAAACCAAACTAGACTTTTTTACAACCGGTACCTGAGGGGGAGAAATGTCCTCCTCAGGCTACCACTAAACTGCGATAACTAAACTTAATTGTACAACAAAATCTTTAATCATCTATGAAAATAGAAAGAGCTACTCAGCTGCTGTTCCTTTTGCTGATAAGTCAGGGAGGAAATGCAGCCTATGCCAACCTTCCGCGAGGAGCCAGTGCTTCTTCCGTACAAGTGTCGGCGCAAGCAAACAAAATCACAGTGAGTGGAACAGTCGTTGACGTGAATGGAGAACCTCTGGTAGGAGTGAGCGTGCTGGAAAAAGGTACCGGAAACGGTACGATTACCGACGTGGACGGGAACTTTACCTTGTCCGCAGGCGAAGGGGCCGCACTCGAAATCTCTTACGTGGGGTATCAGAACCTGACGGTTTCTGCCAAGGAAACACTGGGTGTTCTGGTCATGAAGGAAGATACCGAACAACTGGATGAAGTAGTGGTAACGGCATTGGGTATCAAGCGCTCACAGAAGGCTTTGAGCTACAACGTGCAGGAGGTGAAGAATGATGTGCTGACAAAGGTAAAGGATGCCAACTTCGTGAACAGCCTGAACGGAAAAGTAGCCGGTGTGAGCATTCAGCGCAGTGCTTCGGGTGTGGGTGGAGGTACCCGCGTCGTGATGCGTGGAAACAAGTCTATCAAGGGAGACAACAACGTGCTGTATGTGATTGACGGTGTGCCCATGGGTAATCAGGCCGACCGCACAGGCGACGGTACGGGCTTCGGTGCAGGACGCACGTCAAGTGAAGGTATTGCCAGCTTCAACCCTGAAGATATTGAAAGTCTGTCGGTGCTGACAGGACCTTCGGCTGCTGCACTCTACGGAGCCAATGCGGCCAACGGTGTCATCCTGATTACCACGAAGAAAGGTGCTGCCGGAAAGGTGAGTGTCAACGTGTCGTCATCGGCTGAATTCTCGAATCCTTTCGTGCTGCCACGCTTTCAGAACACCTACGGAAACGTGAGTGGGGAGGCTGCCTCGTGGGGAGAAAAACTGCCGGTACCTTCTTCATATAATCCGGCCGACTTCTTCAATACCGGAACCACTTTTACCAACTCTTTTAATCTGTCTGTGGGAAATGACAAGAACCAGACGTATGTGTCCGGTTCGGCGGTCAATGCCAAGGGTATCGTGCCCAACAACAAATACCACCGCTACAATGCCATGGTGCGAAATACCACCAAGTTCTTCAACGATAAGCTGACCATGGACTTGTCTGCCAGCTACGTGCGTGAGTATTACAACAACATGCTGTCCTACGGTACGTATTTCAACCCTCTTCTGGGAGCTTATCTGTATCCGCGCGGAGAGAATTTTGAGAAGGAAACGTATTTCGAACGCTATGATGCCGAGCTGGGCTACAATGTGCAGTCGTGGACACCGGGCGACTTCGGTATGGCTGTGCAGAACCCTTACTGGGTGGCTTACCGCAATTTGCGTCCTGAGGTGAAAGACCGCTACATGCTGTATGCATCGTTGAAATATGAAATTACCGATTACCTGAACGTGAGTGCACGAGGCCGTCTGGATAATACCTATACGGAAAGAGAAGACAAACGCTATGCTTCTACACACGGTACGTTTGCCAAATCGCTGGGACGTTACATCTATTCGAATGAAACCTTCCGTCAGAAATATGCGGACATCATGGCCAACCTTTCGAAGCCTTTTGCCGGAGATTTTTATGCCAATGTCAACGTGGGTGCTTCTTTCGAGGAATACGATACAAAAGGAAGAGGATATGGCGGACAGCTGCTTAAGGTGCCGAATCTGTTTGCTTATGATAACATAGACCCTTCTACCGGTGTACCTTCACAGACGGGAGGTGACAACCGTAAGATGAATCTCGGTGTGTTCGGCTCTGCGGAAATCTCATGGAAGTCGGCCGTGTATCTCACACTGACCGGTCGTGCCGACAAGCCTTCTCAGCTGGTCAACAGCAAGTCGCCCTGGATATTCTATCCTTCTGTCGGACTTTCGGCTATTGTGACGGACTTGTTGCCCGAAACCATGCGCCAGTCCATTTCACCGGTGCTGGGCTTCCTGAAAGTGCGTGCTTCCTATACGGAGGTGGGTTCGCCTATTCCTTACACCGGACTGACTCCCGGAACCATAACGCACACCATTGAAGGTGGTGTAATCAAACCTTTCAAGTATTATCCGCTGCCGGAGCTGAAGCCGGAAAGAACCCGCTCTTATGAAGTAGGTATCGACTCCAAGTGGCTGAACAATACCGTGTCGCTGGGTGTGACGTTGTATAAATCGAATACCTACGACCAGTTGCTCGAAGCCAAGCTGTCGGAAACGTCGGGTTATGACTATATGTTCGTGCAGGCCGGTAACGTGGAAAACCGGGGTATCGAACTGGCGCTGGGATACGACCAGACCTTTGGCAATTTCTCATACAGTACCTCGCTGACAGCTACTGCCAACCGCAATAAAATCATCGAACTGGCTTCGAACGTGAAGAACCCCGTGACCGGAGAGGCACTCGACCTGAGCGACATCAAGGTGGGACGTTTCCGCCTGCGCGAAGGAGAAGAAGTGGGTACGATATATGCGGAAGAACGCCTGAAACGTGATCAGGACGGCTACATCGTGTACAATGAAGGCCAGACCATAACTACGGAATCTACGGAACCCTACAAGCTGGGTAGTGTCAATGCCAAGTGGAACCTGGGCTGGAGAAACGGCTTTACCTACAAAGGCTTTAACCTGAACTTCCTTGTGACTGCCCGTCTGGGAGGTATCGTGATTTCCAAGACACAGGCCGTGCTCGACCAGTTCGGTGTGTCGCAGGCCTCGGCTGATGCGCGTGATGCCGGAAAAGTCATGGTGGGTAATGTGGCAGTTCAGCCAAAAGACTATTATGAATCGGTGGTGAACCTGGATGCGTATAATGTGTACTCTGCTACCAACGTCCGCCTGCAGGAAGCCAGTCTGGGATACACCTTCCCCAATTCCTGGTTCAAGGGTACTCCGTTCCATAGTGTGAACCTGTCCGTGTATGGCACCAACCTCTGGATGATTTACAACAAAGCTCCTTTTGATCCGGAACTGACGGCTTCTACCGGCACCTTCGGACAAGGATATGATTACTTTATGTTGCCCAGCCAGCGCACGTATGGAGTGAGCCTTAAATTTGGATTCTAACAAATCATGAAAAACAACGTATAATATGAAGATAAGAAACTATTTGATACCTGTATTTTCCGTATTGGCACTTGCATCTTGCAACTATGAGCAGATCAATACAAATATCTATGGTGTGACGGAAGAAGGAATGAAGACGGGCGGACTGCTGTATGGGGCTCCTTTCATGGACATGCAGAAGCTGGTTATTCCCATCGGTTCGCCCACTGAATCGACAGGACCGGGTAACGACCTGGCCAATACAGACATCATGTCGGCCGGTAACTACATCGGTTACTGGGGCATGAACAACAACTGGAATTTCAACACGGAGGCTACGTGGAACTTTACGGATGCCCGTATGAGCTATGCCTACCAGAATTTCTATTCGAAACTGTTCCGTGCATGGAATGACATCTACAAGCATACGAAGAATTCGGAAGACCCTGCCGACAAGGAAGTGCAGGCTGTAGCCAACATTGTCAAGGTGACTGCCTGGCTCCGTGCGACGGATGTGTTCGGCCCGATTGTATATACCAATGCCGGCAACGGAGACATTGCCCCGAAACTGGATTCTCAGGAGACCGTGTACAAGGCGATGCTGGCCGATTTGAAGGATGCTTCGCTGCTGCTGGTCAATACCGCATCGAAAGTGCTTCCGTCGTACGATGTAATTTATAACGGAAACGCTTCCAACTGGGTACGACTGGCTAACTCGCTCATGTTGCGCATAGCCGTCCGCGTGCATTTCAAGGACGAGGCACTGGCAAAGGAATACATCACGTTCGCCCTTGACCCTTCTCACGGAGGTGTCATTGAAACCGTGGCACAGGAGGCCAAAATACGGAGTACGGACAAGTTGCCGCTGATGAACTCCATGCTGCCGACTGTAGAGGACTACGGAGAATGTCGCCTGGGAGCTACCATCTGGGCCTACATGCAGGGGTATGACGATCCGCGTCTGGGTGCCTTGTTCACGTCCGATTCTTACGGCTATTTCATGCCTCTTCCTCCTACGAACAACAATGCCCTTAGCTCCGCAACCAAGACGGGAGCCTCCAAGCCCAAGGTCGATGCGGCTTCTCCTTTGTTCTGGTTGCGTGCTTCGGAAGTGTCTTTCCTGAAGGCAGAAGCCGCACTTTACAAACTGGCAGGAGGTAATCCGAAAGCACTGTATGAAGAAGGTGTTACCAAGTCGTTCGAAGAAAACGGAGTAAGCGGAGTGGCTGCCTATCTGGAGGTTACAGACTTTCCTTATGACATCAGCCGGTCTATGTTGCCTTACAACCGTCAGTATTCCTGCAAGCTTTCTACCGGAAATGTGTCTCCCAAGTGGAACGATGCGGATTCGGACGAAGTGAAGTTGCAGAAAATCATTACCCAGAAATACCTGGCACTCTATCCCAATGCCGTGGAAGCCTGGACTGAATATCGCCGGACGGGCTATCCTTACCTGCTCAAACCGGCTTATGACAAAGCTTACGTGAGCATAGGAGGTGAAGAAGATGCCATTACGCCCGAAAGATTCCGCTTTGCTCCGGCAGAATATGGTACAAATCCCAACATGTCGGAAGTGCCTGCGCTGCTGGGTGGGGAAGACCAGGGAGCAACCAAGCTGTGGTGGGTGCGCAACAACCGTCCCAAACAGCCGAAATGAGAAATGAGTTTTATGGAAAAGTGTAACAAATGAAGCGATGAAAAAAATCATAAGATATGCAGGAGCCCTGCTGCTGGCGGCAGGCTTCGTGGCCTGTTCCGAATGGAACATGCCTGAAAGAGAAACGTTCGAAAACCAGGAGAACCTGGAAAAATACATTCCCTTGCTGGAGGCGGAAAGTGAAGCCGACCTGACTCCCTCCATGCGTGACTATTTTGCCAAACTGAGAGAATACCGTCAGGCGCCTCATGTGAAGGGATTCGGCTGGTTCGGCAACTGGACCGGACGAGGCAGCAATGCGCAGAACTACCTGAAGATGCTGCCCGACAGCGTGGACTTCGTATCCTTGTGGGGTACGCGTGGAAACCTTTCGGAAGAACAGAAAAAAGACTTGAAGTTCTTTCAGGAAATCAAGGGCGGAAAAGCGCTGTTGTGCTGGATTGTACAGGACCTGGGCGACCAGATGACTCCTCCGGGACAGGAACCGAAGAAATACTGGATTGAAGAAAAAGGAGGGGGCAATTTTGTGGAAGGCGTGAAGGCCTATGCAAATGCCATCTGCGATACCATTGAGAAGTACAACCTGGACGGTTTCGACATTGACTATGAGCCCGGCTATGGTCATTCAGGTTCGATGGCCAACGGTGAGATGATCAGCGAAACTTCGGGCAATACGGACATGTTCGTATTTATCAAAACCCTTTCAGACCGTTTGCGTCCGGCCGGCAGAATGCTGGTAATGGACGGTCAGCCTGAGAAACTTTCTACCGAGGCTTCCAAGTACATCGACCACTATATTTATCAGGCATACTGGGAACGTTCCACCGCACAGGTCCTTAGGAAAATCAATCAGCCTCACCTTGAAAACTGGGAGCGGAAGACCATTATCACCGTAGAGTTTGAGCAAGGCTGGCAGACAGGTGGAGTAGATGAGTACACCAGCGTACGTCCGGAAATCAATGCTTATCCGGAAGGACGTCAGATTTTTGATTATGCCACGCTGGACCTTCCCGACGGCAGACGCATCGGTGGCATCGGTACGTATCACATGGAATACGACTATGGAAATACACCTCCTTACAAATGGCTCAGAGAAGCCTTGCGCTTGGGAAATGTGGTTTATCCGGGTAAGTTAGATTAAAATTTGAATTATGAAAAAGAATTTATATTTCAGCATATTCGCAGGAACCTTGCTGATTTGTTCCTGCCAGAATGAATTATACAAGGATGCAACCAGTGAGTACCGGTCGGCACAGGGGGCTTACATCAAGACTGGCGAATCTTCTCAGGTATTCGTGGAAGAAGGAAAGGAAGTCGACGTGAAGTCTATCACCGTATCACTGGTACAGCAGGAAAATGATACTAAGACGGTGACGGTAGAGGCCGGCAACAAGGAGCAGCTGGAAGCATACAACAAGAAGCACGGAACGGATTACCTGATGCTTCCGCCCGAAATGTATGAGGTGGGCAAGGAAGTGGTGTTCAACTCCAAGCAGACACTGCAATATCTGCCGGTAAAGTTCAAGGATGTGAAATTCTCCTTGCAGGGAAGCTACGCCTTGCCGGTAAAACTGGGGGGCGGTACGGTACCCGTGATTGACAGTGAATCTGAATCACTGATTGTACTGGAGCAGCGCATCAAGACGAAGTGTCTTCGCATTGACGGATACGGCAGTGAAGATGCCAAGATGTTCCCGGACGATTTCAAGGTGGACCAGTGGACGATGGAGGTTATGGTGAACCGTAGTGCATACCAGAGCAACAACCGTTCCATCTGTGGTACCAAACTCGTGTCTGGGTCCGGTGCACTCGATGAAATCTATCCTCGCTTCGGTGACGTGACTATCCGTCCCGACCAACTTCAGTTTAAGACTGGTGGTTCTCAGATTGACGTGCCGGCGGATGTCTTTACAGCGCAGCCCGACACCTGGTACATGATAGCTTTCGTGTACGACGGTAAGAAAAATTACGTATATGTGAATGGCGAACTGGTGGCCGACCGTGAAATCCGTACAGGGCCTTACGGTCTGGTGGGTTTCTGGATTGGCGGTACGAATGAGCTGGTTCGTGAAATCCGTTTCTGGAAGACAGCCCGCACACCCCAGCAGTTGAAGCAGTTCATGTGGAAAACGGTAGACGGAAGTGACGAAAATCTGCTGCTGTATTATCCGTTGAACGGAAAGAAGCGCAACCTTGAAACAGGAGAAATCACCGAGGACGAAACCATGCTTTGGGATTTCAGTAACAATGCCAAACATCTCCCTCTTCCTTCAGGGGCTAAGTTTGACGACAATGATGGAAAAGGCTTTATGTTCCCTTTGGTTGATTAATTATAGGTTTTATTAATGAAGAAAGGCTGTCTCCAACACTCTGGTGTGGAGGCAGCTTTTTATGTGTTATTATAGGGACAAATGATATTTAAATATAGAAAAACTTTTAGTATCTTTAAACAACGGGAAACAACTATCACTCCAAGAGCTCCCGTCTTCTTGTGTTGTGATTTGCTTTCATTTTAGTATCTTTGAACCATTAGAAACAACTTGTTGATTGTTTCTTGTTGTCTATCAGTAGGTTATAAGTAAATTTAGAAAAAGAAAAAGTTGTTTCTTGAAATAATAAATCCCATATTAACCATGGGATTTATTATTTTAAAAGAGTTCTAATTGTTGTCCTGGTGTTTTTACCCCACTTGCTTTCTTGCCATAAAATAGCTCAATTTCTCCAAACTGTTTGTCTGTGATACATATAATTCCAACTTGACCATATTCAGGTAGAAAGGATTTTACTCTTTTTATATGCACTGCTGCATTTTCACTACTTGCACAATGGCGTACATAGATAGAGAATTGAAACATTGTGAATCCATCTTTTTGTAGATTTTTGCGAAAATCAGTATAAGCTTTTTTGTCTTTCTTTGTTTCTGTTGGTAGGTCAAAAAGAACTAAAATCCACATAACTCTATATTCGCTGAAACGTTCCATTAGAATTCAGGATAAATGATTTTTCGTGATTCTCCAGAAAAGCATTTATATAGTGATGCCGTTGTTTGGCTTGCTGCTATCATAAGAGGACTTCTTTTCCCACTGATTCTGACATCTATTGTGGGGATGGATAATAAACTGGCTTTTACTTCTTTTGTAAGTTCCATTTTGTTTTCAGAGTATAGTTGATAGACTAGCCGGTCTATGAAGGGGCGATATGGTTCCATAATATCGTCTGCTAAGCAATAGGCATTGTATCGGTTATGATGGTGAATGCCTAATGTGGGTAATAATCCGCTTGTTACAAGAGAACGTGCGATAACTGCACGGAGAATGGCATAACCATAATTTAAAAGATTGTTAGGGGGTATGCCATCTCGGTCCCTTGTAAAGTTTTCGATGTCATGAAAAAGTGTTTTCCAGTAGAAAGCTGCAGCACGTGCTTCCAGATTGTCGGGGTCTCCACTTCGTACATCGTTAGCCCATATACGCATGCATTTTATATCTTCGTTTATACATATGGATAAGGAAGATGCTTGATTGTTGATTTTTGCTTGAATGGTTTGTTGCCATAGTTGTTTCTTTAAAGGCAAAGAAGCATCCAGTTGTTTCCGAAAACGCTCATTTTGGGTAGTGTTTCCATAGAGAGGGAGCATTAATCCTACAGGCATACTTTTACTGTCACAAGTAATAAGTGCACAATTATTTTCAAGCAATGCTTCAATAGCTCCGGAAGTAATTTATTATCCAAAATAACAACGCCTATATCTTCAATAGGTTTGGTTATTTCAGATTGACGTTTCATCGCTTCCGGAAGTGAAGGACATTTTTCTACTTCCGGAAGTTTTATGACAAGTTGGGCATTACGTAATGATAGGTATGCTGGGTTACCAAAATATAATGTTTTCTTTATCATAGGCTAATTGACGTTATAATGTTTCCTAGTCTGTCTGTTTTGATGGGGATGCATATTTCTTTTATCATTTCATCTTGCCAAGTTTTTTGTGCTTTGTTATTACTTCCTAACTCAATAGTTTGAATTATGGGCTTTGCAACGAAAT
>ENA-UEQM01001337-UEQM01001337.1-human-gut-metagenome-genome-assembly--contig:-NODE-1337-length-10473-cov-10.498365_pt1 | contig 10473 bp, 6 predicted proteins | sample MGYA00242948_ERZ507948 | MGnify/ENA primary metagenome ERZ507948 (study PRJEB26167, sample SAMN06115440) | human gut metagenome | host: Homo sapiens | place: China:Hubei | collected 2015-07-28... | reverse complement strand
CGGTGGCGGAGGCCGGTCCGGTTGCAAGGCACTTCCGCTCGCGGGCGCGGCTTCGCCGCTTACTTGCCGGGCTGCGCTCACTACGCCAGAGGGGCTTCGCTCACTGCGTTCGGCTTCGTCACTACCGTTCCTCGTTACTTGCTAAAGGCAAGTAATTCCCTTACATTCGTTCGCGGCGCTGACCGCGCTTGTTGTGCGCCGCGTAAGTGATTATGCAGACCGACTGATGCTTTGCCTGTACTGGCTGCCCACACGCCCCCCGCAGGGGCATTGGCGTGCGCACCCGGCAGCGGCACCTTGCCGCCGTTCGCGGCGCTGACCGCGCTTATTGTGCGCCGTGAACGAATGTGAGAGAGCCTGCCTGTGGGAAAACCGGAAATTTTTCACGTTTTCTTTGAAAACAGCTTGACTTTTCCGGTCAAATGTATCATAATATAATTGTATCGCAACACTGGTTCACTTTTTTTCTTGTCGGAGATTGTTTTTATGGCGCAGCTGAAATATGAGCAGATCAAGAGCTATTTGCAGGCAGAGGCGGTCAAGCCGGAATCGGCGACGCGCATGCCGACGGTGCGCGAACTGATGCGCCGGTTCAATGTTTCGCTCGTGACGGTGAACCGGGCGCTTTCGGAGCTGGAGCACGCCAAGGTGATCGTGCGCCGCCAGGGGGCCGGGATCGTCGCCGCCCAGTCCAGCCGCGAAGTCGCGCGGCTCGAAGCGGAGCCGGAATCCGGCCGGAAGTGCCTTGCCTTCGCCTATAACGACTATCCAGATGAAAATATCTGGAACACCATTCACATGATCGCGCAGTACACCCGCCAGCACGGCTGCAACCTGCTCGACTGCAAGATTTATCCGGATACCCCCACCGAAACGATCCTGAACCTCGTTCAATCCCGGACGGATTGCGCCGGGCTGGTTCTGCTGTTCGGCTCCGACCGGATGGACCGCGAACAGCTTGAGGCGCTCGGCAGGCTGCCGATGCGGGTGGTGGCGGTCGACAGCATGTTCTTCTACTCCGATTTCCTGCCGGATAACGTCTATGTGCTCTCGCCGGACGGGGCGGACTGCGCCGAAAAAATGGCCGAAGTTCTGGTGCGGCGCGGCCACCGCCGGATCGGGTACATCCGCAACGAACCGCGCAGCGAATACACCGACCTGCATCTGAAAGCATTCGGAGCGGCGCTGAAACGCGCCGGAGTTGAATTCGGCCCGGAGCAAATCTTCAGCGCGACGATCCGGTCGTGGGAAAATGCGCTGGATGCGGCAATCGCCCAGACCCGCGGCAATATCGACGTGATCCGCCGGCTCGGCTTGACGGCGCTGGCCTACAAGTCGAGCGGCGGAGCGCTGGTTTCCATCAAGGCGCTGCGCGAACTCGGCCTGACAGTGCCGCAGGATATCAGCGTGATCGGCGAAGGGGAACGCTCGTTGTACCGTTACCTCGATCCCGGCCTGACGGTGGTCACGCCGGATTATCAGGCGATGAGCTGCGCGGCGGTCGAAATCGCGCTCGGCATCCGCACGCCGGAGAGCCACAACATATTTTTCCCGCACCGATTGATCGAACGTGAAAGCATAAAAGATTTAACCCGGATCAAATAGGAGGTTGGTCACAATGAAACGGATTTTTACTTTAATCGAACTGCTCGTAGTAATAGCTATCATCGCGATTCTGGCGGCGATGCTGCTGCCTGCGTTGAACAAGGCGCGTTCAATGGGATATGCCGCCTCCTGCCGCGGCAACCTGAAACAGATCGCTTCGGCGATCAGCTTCTACACGAACGACTTCGGAGTGCTGCCGCTGGCGGTGCCGCCGTGGTCGTGGGAAGGCAAGGAACAGTGGCACGGCAAGCTCGACAGCCTCTATCTGGGCGGCAAGCACACGTTGTTCTCCTCCATGACCGAACGAACCCGAAGCAAACTGTGGGATTGCCCCGGACGGCGCATGAAAATGACCGGCGGCAAGGAGATCGACGGAACCGGCGGCTACGGCGCCAACACCGGCATCATCCGCCACCATCAGGACGGGCCGGCTGAATTTCATGTGGTGGTGCGGCCGGGGAAAATCAAGTATCCCACCCTCTGCCCGACCGTGCTGGAAACCAACACCTATCTCGGCCAGTGGGAGTGGTTCCGCATCCAGAACGTCTACACCAAGCAACTGCGTTTCGAGCACGGCAACAGTATGAACATGGCTTTCCTCGACGGCCACGTGGCCGCGGTGCAGCAGCGGCCCGGCATGTGGAACAACAAATGGCTCGGCGACCAGTTTCCCAGCACCGGTTACGTCTGGTGGGGAACGAATCTGTGGGACAAGAAAAATGCGACGAAATTTTAAGACCGGGGAGTGCCGATCCATGACAGACAGAATATTTTTCGCCCTTTGCATGCTGACCGCCGGCTGTACCCTTGCCGCCGCGCCGGAGCTGGTCACGGTCGGCGACGCCGGCAATTCCGGCAAAAAGGTCTTTTTCCATGAAGTGCCGAACCCGTATCCGCGCGGCGGCGTCGGTTATCCGTACCGGATCGGGAAAAACGAGGTCTCCAACGCCGAATACGCCGGATTCCTGAACGCCTGCGCCGCCAAGAGCGATCCGCACCGGCTCTTCGACGAACGCATGAAGATCGTGCGCTCCGGCAAAGAGGGCGCGTGGAGCTATGCGCCGCGGCCCGGCAGCGAACATTCCGGCGTAAACTTCGTAAGCCGGGTCAACGCCGCACGCTACTGCAACTACCTGACCACCGGTGATCCGGCGAAGGGCGCCTATGTGATTGCGGAGCGTCCCCGCGAAAACGGCAAAGTCCATGAAGCGATCGTCGGCTACCGCGACCTGACCTTCCCCGACGCGGCGCGGGTCTGGTATCTGCCCGACATGCACGAATTCTTCAAGGCGGGCTGGTACGACGGCAACGGGAACTACCGCGAGCTGACGCCGGAAACGCGCGACGAAACGTCGCACTACGGGATTTCCGGCCACGCTTCCGGGCTGCGCGAGCACATGGAAAACAAGTTCTACGCGGGCGCTCCTTTCGTGCTCGGGGCGGACGACAAAAGTTCCGACGCCGCTTCGCTGAACACGGCGCGCCTCTGGCAGCAGCCGGAGTACGAGGGGCGTGCCGAAAGCGGCTTCCGGGTCGCGGCGACCGCGCCGCTGCAGTTCGGCGACCGGCTGAACCGGCGCAACAACTTCTTTTTCGACCGCTCCGAACCGGCGAAGCTGCGCATCCGCAACGACGGGCCGATGCGCAACGCGGCGTTCCGGCTGGAGCTGCGCGACTTCGCAAACCGCCCGGTCCGGTCGGAGCGGCTGAATCCCGAGCTGAAAACCGGCGTGACCGAGCTTACGGTGAAACTGCCGGAAAAGGACGGCTATTACGAACTGCTGATCACCCCGGAAGACCCGCTTTTCAACCGGCAATCCCAGCGGATTCCGCTGGCGGTAATGTATGACCCCGCCGACAACGGCGCGGAGGGGAACTTCGGCTTCACCTGCCATGTCACGCGGCGGGAACGGCGGTTCAGTTTCGAGGAGTTCGACTTCGACCTGCTGCGCCGCCTCGGTGTCAGCAACGTGCGCGTGGACGTCTCCTACAATGACATCGGCGGTTCGCTGAGCGTGCTGCGCCGCATCCGCGAAGCGGGGCTGAATCCGCTCGCGATCATCACCTCCTCCGGCATCAACAGCTATGACAAAATCGCGGCGAACCGCGCCGAATTTCCCGAACTGGCGGTCAAATGGGAGAAACACGGGATTCCGGCGGACTACGCCTGGTACGCCGAACAGGTCTACAATCTGGTCAGCGCCCACCGCGGCATCGTGCGCGACTGGGAGTTCGGCAATGAGCCGACCTACTGGAACTGCCTGCCGGAGGATTACGCGCAGGCGCTGAAGGCCGGGTACAAGGCGGCCAAGCTCGCCGATCCGGAGTGCAACGTGATGGCGGGCGACCTCAACGCGATCCACGGTCCGGTGCTCCGGGTGAAAGGCGGAGAGTTCTGCGACTCGATCGCGAGCCATATCTACGGCTTTTACGTGCCGATGTTCTGGGGCATTTCCGGCAAGATGCGCGAGCTGAACGGCTGGAAGCAGGCCGCCGGGATTCCGGCGAAACCGGTCTGGCTGACCGAAATCGGCGGCTGCACCTACAACTCCATGCACCTGATTCCGGTGCGCACCCTCGACGAAGTGCGCCGCTATCAGGCGGTCCACCAGCCGAAGGTGATGGCCGGCGGCATGGCGTTCGGCGCAAGCAAAGTGCTGCCCTACAACTTCCGCGACGTCCCGGTCGATTCGCTTGAGGAGGAGTTCGGCATGCTCGACCGCTTCGGGCGGCCCAAACCGGCCATCGCCGGTTTCCGCGCCGCCGCGAAGCTGCTGGGACGCGCCCGGTTCTCCGGTTTCGTGAAGGGACATTCGATGAAGACCGGCGAGATCGCCGGGCTGGCGTTCAAAGACGCCGACGGGCGCGACGTGCTGACCTTCTGGCGCAACGATCCCTACGGTTACGGCCGGTATGAAACGCCGTTCCTCGACCTGATCAAACCGGCGCAGCCGGTCAGGGTGGCCGCTTCCGGCGACAGCGTCGAAGTGTTCGACCTCTCCGGCGGCGCGTCGAAGCTGCCGGTGAAGAATGGGACGGTCGAAATTCCGGTCGATGAATACCCGGTCTTCGTGCGCGGCGCGCTCACCCCGGAGCTTGAAACGGTCGCGACCGCCCACGCGGTTCCGGCGAGGCCGCTTCCGGCGGCGAAAGTGCGGATTCTGCCGAACCGCAGATCGCGCTCCTGCGACCTGATGTCCGGCGTGACGCTCGACCTGACCGCCGGAATGCCGGAAACGGTCCGGGTACACGTCTACAATCTCAAGTCCGAGCCGCTCAAAGGCACCCTGCGGCTGATCCCCAGAAACAATTGGCGCGAATGGCCGTGGGCCGTCCGCCCGGCGGCGGTTCCGCTCGAGATTCCGGCCGACGGCATGGGCGAAGGCAGCTTCACCGTGCCGGTGCCGCGCGGCGCGAAGCCGGGGCAGCTTTTCTATCTCGATGCGGTATTCGAGAGCGACGGAGGCATGGAATTTTCCGACACGGCGGGATTCCGCGCGGTGGAAAAAACGCTTTCGCTCCGTGACTGGATCACCTATGCCAAAGGGTTCAAACTGGCCGCCGCCGACGGCGGCAGGCAGATCCGCATCGGCTGGGACAAGGAACACGCGAACGTGGTCACATTCTACTTGCGTACGCCGAAGCAGTTCGCCGCCGATGCGGCGGAACTGGAGCGGGACGTGGCGATTCCGGTGCGGGTTTCGGGCGCGGAGGTGTTCGCGGTCAATCTGCTGTTCCTCGACCGGAACGGCGAGACCTTCCAGCTCAAGCAGAATCTGAAGCTGCCGGAAAACGAGTGGAAAACCCTGCGCTTTAATGCGGCGGGAGTGCTGCAAAAGGGTGTGATCGTCCACCGCGGCGGCAACGGTAAGGTGGATTTCCCGGTGCGGCTGCTCGGCTTCAACTTCGAGCTGCGAAATGCGAAACCGGACGGTTCAATCCTGCTCAAGCCGTATGAGATCACCGCCCCCGCGCCGCGCTGGGAGCCGGGCGCGTGGACGGTTTACGGCAGCGGATATGAACTGCTGCGCGGCACCGGCGACACCGAAGCGGTAATCCGGCACACGCCGGAAGGACGCGGCTACGCTTCGCTCTTCTCGACCCGGCATCCGGTGCTGGCGAAGGATGAGAAGAGCTGGCCGGAGACGGTCGCCGTAACTTTCCGCCCCGAGGGCAGCGGCATCCGTGCGGTGAGCTTCCTGGTGCAGGATGCGAAGGGCGAAACTTTCCAGCTCAAGCGGCAACTGAAGGTGCGGCCCGGAGCCGGGGCGACGGCGCGCTTCGACCTCTCCTGCTTCCCCGCCGGGAAAGGGCTGGTCATCTACGGCGGCAATCAGGACCGCAGACTCGATTACCCGGTAAAGCTGCTCGGCTTCAACTTCGACTTTGAAAAGGGCGGCGCGGCCGGCACGCTGACCGTGAATCCGCCGGAGTTCGGCCGGGGCGGCGACGCCGGGGAGCTTTCAGGCGGCGGCGGAGCCGTCGCGATGGATTAACGCGGGCGATAACCCCGGCGGTAGGCCGCCGGGGAAAGTCCGTGCAGCCGCTTGAACATCCGTGAAAAGTGAAAGCGGTCCTTCACGCCGACCGTTTCACAGATATCGTCGATCGACAGCTCGCCTTCCTCCAGCAGCCGCGCCGCGCGGGTATAGCGCAGATTGGTCAGGTACTGGTAGGGCGTGCTGCCGGTTCCGGCCTGAAAACGGCGGATGAACGCATTGACCGGCATTCCGAGCCGCCGGGCGAGATCGGTGACGGTCAGCTCCTGCGCCAGCGTGTGGCGCAGCGATTCGCACAGCTCCTCGATCTCCCGGTCCGGGCCGAGTTCGTCCCAGGCGTCGCCGGGCAGCCGGGCCAGGGCCGCCGCCGCCAGCGCCGTCGCGGTCAGGATCAGGGCCGGAGCCTGTGAATCCAGCTGTTCCTTCAGCTCCCGCGCCAGCACTGTCAGCACCGGGTCCAGCGGAACCGCGCTGGCCGGAGTCCGGCGGCTGCCGGTGAGCCGGGCGACTTCGAAGTGCAAATAGAGCTGGTTCAGCGCCGGATTTTCACACCACGCCGGCAGGTCGCCGTGCGGCGGCAGCAGCCAGGCGAATCCCGGCGACAATTCCAGCTTTTCCCCGTTCACTACAACTCCGGCTCCGGGAGCGTCATGCACATAGAGCCGCCAGCGGTGTCCGGTCAGGCGCATCCCGTTCCACAGCGGCTGCAGGCGGACCAGATGGATCGTTTCCATCCGGATTCCATACCGGCCATCGATGATTTTATTCATAAAAAATCAACTTTTATTCATAGAGTTCCAATTGAAAATCTTCATATCGCTCCTTATGTTTAATATAGCCCGAAAATCCTGAAATCAACACCACACAAGGAGCAAAAGATGGGAAATTACGGCAAAGGCGATACCGCGTGGTTCACTCACGACCGTTTCGGCATGTTCATCCACTGGGGGCTTTACTCTATGCCGGCGCGTCACGAATGGATCCGCCATACCGAGGAGATCAGCGACGGGGATTACCGGATTTATTTCGATCTTTTCGATCCCGATCTCTTCGACCCGAAGGCGTGGGCCCGCGCCGCCCGCGAAGCCGGCATGAAATACTTCGTGATCACCACCAAGCACCATGAAGGCTTCTGCCTCTGGGACACGAAATACACCGATTACAAAGTCACCAACACCCCCGCCGGGCGCGACCTGCTGCGCGAAGTGGTGGACGCCTTCCGGGCGGAAGGCATCCGGGTCGGCTTCTACTACTCGCTGATCGACTGGCACCACCCCGATTTCACGCTGGATAAGATCCACCCGATGCGCAACAAGATTTCCGCCGGGGAATTCAACAAGGGCCGCGACATGAAGCGTTATGCAAAATACATGCGCGACCAGGTCACCGAACTGCTGACCAATTACGGCAGGATCGATGTGCTGTGGTTCGACTTCAGCTATCCGGGTGAAAACGGCAAGGGCCATCTGGACTGGGAATCCGAAGAGCTGATCCGGCTCGTGCGCAAGCTCCAGCCCGGCATCATCGTCGACAACCGCCTCGACCTGCCCGGCTCCGGCGACATCCTGACCCCCGAACAGTTCACGCCGGATCAGGGGATGGTCGACGAGGAGGGCAATCCCGCCGTCTGGGAAGGCTGCCAGACCTTTTCCGGTTCCTGGGGCTACTTCCGCGACGAAACCAGCTGGAAGAGCATCAAAATGTGCATCGAAATGCTGGTCAACCACGTTTCGCGCGGCGGTAATCTGCTGATGAACGTCGGCCCCACCTCGCGCGGCTACATCGACGCCCGCGCGATGGAACGGCTCGCCGGCTACGCCGACTGGATGAAGTACAATTCCCGTTCCATTTACGGCTGCGGAGCGGCTCCCGCCGGGTTCCCCGCCCCGCCGGACTGCCGCTACACCTACAATCCGGAAACCAACCGCCTCTATCTGCACTGTTTCGCGTGGCCTTTCAAGCACGTCCACCTGCCGAACCTCGCCGGCAAGGTCAAATACGCCCAACTCCTCGCCGACGGCAGCGAAATCAGACGCCGCGAAGCCGCCAACGAGGTTCACTCCAATCTCAACAGCACCACGCCCGACAATGCGCTCACGCTGGAACTGCCGGTGCTGCTGCCGCAGGGCACCGAGGTTCCGGTGATCGAACTCTTCCTGAAATAACGTCTCTCGGGGATTTCGCTCCTTTCGGAGCGAGCAGGGCGCTTCGCCCCTGCACCCCGACCGGCAAGGTGCCGGCGCCGGGTACTTAGATCCGGGAAAGGCGTACCGCCTTTCCCTCCGGGTGGGGGAGGCTCCGGTAGAGACAGGCGTGGTTGTACAGGAGCGGCACACCGCTCCGGTCGGCGCAAAGCCTGCTTTTTTGCAGGCTTTAGGCACTCCCTACGCCTGCTGCCGCCGGAGGTCACGCGCGGAACCTCCAGATGCTAACCATGTAACAGACAGATACCCTGATGGAGGCTGATAAGAATTGATCTGCCGATATACGCAAAGCAAGGTCAGGCAACAATGCAATTGTCATATCACCGGCAAGCATATCTTTGAGTACGAACCTTACCAAACCTTGCCTTTATCATAAGGACAGGTAGAGTTCAGCCTCCATGAGGGTAATTTCACATCATCCGGTCAGCATCTGGCCGTTCCGCGCGTGACCTCCGGCGGCAGCAGGCGCAGGGAGTGCCTAAAGCCTGCAAAAAAGCAGGCTTTGCGCCGACCGGAGCGGTGTGCCGCTCAGGTACCCGCTTGCCTGTCCACAGTAGAGTCTCCCCCCTGGAGGGAAAGGCGGTACGCCTTTCCCGGATCTAAGTACCCGGCACCGGCACCTTGCCGGTCGGGGTGCAGGGGCGAAGCGCCCTGCTCGCTCCGAAAGGAGCGAAATCCCCAAGGGTCAGACGGTCGGAGCAGGAGCGATATAGCCGGAATCGCCTCCGTAACGCTGATAACCGCGATAGACCATCACGAAACAGCCCAGCCCGCAAAGACCGATCACGCCGCCGATGGTGAAAAGGTGGGGGTAATGGTTGCCGGTAAGATCGAGGAATTTGCCGACCAGCGGCGCGCCGATCACGCTGGCGAGCGCGTTGATCAGCATCATCGCGGAATTGAACTGCGCGAAATATTCGCGGGGAAACAGGCGCGGCGCATAGGACGCCATCAGAGTGTTGTAGCTCATGATCGAAATGCCCTGAACCAGAAACAGCCAGGCGAAAACCGATTCGGTGGTGGCGATCCGACCGCCGATAAAGAGGATTACGGTTTGAAGCGCCATGGAAACCATGCCGGTGCGGATCGGGTGGAAGCGGTCGGAGAACCAGCCGAGGAAGAAGCTCAGCACAAAGGAGACCAGGCAGATCAGCGAACTGACCTTGCCGTAGAAATCCATATCCATATTGAGGCTTTTGGCGTAAAAGATCCCGTAGATGTTAAAGGGGACCACCGAGAAGCCAGACACCACCGACGCCATGATCACCCAGCGGTAATAGGGCAGCGAGAAGCACTCACGGAAGTAGGTCTTGACCGCGCTCTTCACAGTCGGGGGGCCGGAGGTTTCCGCTTCCGGCGGCGGATATTCGCCCTCTTTGACCTTCAGGCAGATGCTGAACAGGCCGATCCCGTAAAGCGCCGCGAGGCCGAGGAAGATTACCAGCGCGTGGGTTTCGGCGTAGCCCATCACGAAGTAATTGAAAAGAAATGCGCAGCCGAGGCTGACGGCGCGGAACATCGCGAAAAAGCGCCCGAGAAACTCCGTCGGCACCACGTCGGTCGCCAATGCGTTGAAGATCGCGCCGGCCAGCGTGGTTCCGAAGTCGAGGATGATCCAGAAAAAGCAGAAAACCAGCAGCGCCGTCAGGTTATAGGAGATATGTTCCGCGCCGACGGCCTGCCGGATCAGCCTCGCCAGAAGCGGCGTGAACCCCAATCCGGCCAGCCCGATTACGATGAACGGGGTGGTCAGCAGCAAATACGGGATGCGCCGCCCGAACCGGCCGCGATGGCGGTCGGAACGGTAGCTGACGATCGGGCACAGGAAGATGTTCGTGAAGTTCGGGAAGGAGATCATGATGATGCCGAACAGAAAATCCGACACGTCGAACTTCTTGAGCATCAGCGCCGCCACCGTCCCGGTCGCCCGGTCCTTCATCGAATACGCGAAATCCCCCCACATCAGCCACAGAAACAGCACGGCCAGTCCTCCGGCCGTGTAGACCAGCGTGCCGTTGCGCCATGTCCTGCCTTTGCTCATCGGAAGTCTCCGGTGCGGGCGAGGCTCCAGCTTTCGCCGTTGTCCTTTCCTGAATCCGTGAAACAACAGGTGAAATTAAAGGTAAAACAGAGGCGAAACCTCTTTGGTTGTAGTATATTACATG
>ENA-UEQM01001335-UEQM01001335.1-human-gut-metagenome-genome-assembly--contig:-NODE-1335-length-10490-cov-238.317584_pt1 | contig 10490 bp, 7 predicted proteins | sample MGYA00242948_ERZ507948 | MGnify/ENA primary metagenome ERZ507948 (study PRJEB26167, sample SAMN06115440) | human gut metagenome | host: Homo sapiens | place: China:Hubei | collected 2015-07-28... | reverse complement strand
GCTTTTTACGCAACGCAAATTACGCAATAAAAAACGAGACCGCCAAATGTTTTCTAGTTTTTTAATAATAATTATCTACTAAAGCTGAATGTTATGGAGGTGGTCACAATTGCAACAAGGTATGGGGATATCTGCATTGAGGATGTCGTGAAAAATTCCTCCCGAGGGCACTCCTTTGCCATAGCGAGGGCACAAAGGTGCCGTCGTGAGGAACAAAACTCTGGTACGAGGTAGTAAAAATAGAAGGGGTGGAGATAAAAAATAGGCGGCTCCCGATATGTTCGAGAGCCGCCTATTGGATGTTATTCTTGATTCCATTCGTTGAGTCCCTTTTCGATTTCTTCAATGGAAGGAAGGTTGCTGCGAAAATCTTTCGGCAGAGCTTGACCTAATTCATAGTCGGATACACCAATTGGCTTCTGTATATCACGAAGTGCATATTCTGCTTTTATTCTGTCTTTGGTCTTGCAGAGAAGCAGGCCGATAGTCTTGTTGTCGCCTTCTCTGCAAAGCGTGTCATCTATGGCAGAGCAATAGAAGTTTAGTTTGCCGATATATTCTGGCATAAACTCAGTAGCTTTCAGTTCTATCACCATATATCTATGCATGAATGTATTATACATCAGCATGTCGATATAATAGTCATCACCTGAGACCTCAATGTGATATTGTCTTCCCATAAAAGCAAAGCCTGCCCCCATTTCTACGAGGAATTTCTCTATGTGCTTGATAAGACCGATTTCAATGTCTCGCTCATCATATTGCTCAGTAAAGGTAAGCATGTCGAAGATGTAAGGGTCTTTTAGTAAAGACTGAACTTCTTGGGCTTCCTTTGCAGGGAGGGTTGTGGCAAAGTTATTAGCCAATGCTCCATGCTTGCCATAATAGTCCAGCTTGATGGTTTCTGTCAAGTATTCTTTAGACCAATGACTAGTTATGCATTGTATCATATACCAATATCGAGCTTTTATATCTTTTACTCGTTGGATAAGGATGATGTTGTGAGTCCAAGATAAATGCTTGATAGGTAGTTCTTTATTACTACCTTTTAATTGCGCAACCGATGGTTGCGCAATTGCATAATTATGCATTTTTACCCAAGTTAGCTCCTTGTTATACTCCTGGTAAAACTGCATCATGCACTGCATATTTCTCACAGAGAATCCTTTCCTTTCAGGATACTCATTCTTAAGATCTACAGCTAGGCGCTGTAGAGTCTTCTTGCCCCAACCATCAGTCTCTTGGCTTTTGGTAAGCATTTCACCGATGTCCCAATTCATGTGTAGCAGCTCCTCGTTTGCTGCGTACATGGCTTTCTGTTGGGCAAAAGAAATGCGTTGCTTTATCTGCTTCAGCAATACAGGATACTTTTGAAAGTTACCTATGCTCAATTCTCCTTGCTTATGCTCTTGTTCCATGTTTTCTAAGTTTAAGAATGTTTCGTCTGCAAATATACGACTTTATCCTGAAACTCGCAAGGATTTAGGGTGGAAAAGTTCTTTCGAGAAGAAAAAAGGCGGCTCCCGATATGTTCGAGAACCGCCTAGTAATCTCTTCTTATTCCTTCATTTTCTGGATTTCCTCCAGTGGGAGTTCGGTGGCTGTTGATACTTGCTCATCAGAAAGGCCCATTGACAGAAGGCGGCGAGCTGTGGCTAGCTTTTCTTTTTCCATCCCTTTCTTTTCATCAAACTTTCTGGTGGCATATATATCACGCATATTCTTGATGTCCTCGTCATAAAGCTCAAGTTCCTCTCGGGAGAGCTTGCGGAGGTCGCCTATTTCTGCCAACTTGCGGAAGACTGGATACTTCTCGCTGAATGGCATCTGTTCAAACATGTTCATATTCTTCACTATATAAATCCAACAATCAAATATATCCATACACTCTGCCTCCGTGTGCTTGTCGAACAATGGCAGTTGGAGGTACACAATACGCATTCTGTCGGACACTCGCTGGCGTGTCTGCAAATCGGTAAGCACCAAGTCGGTACGAAACTCCTTTAGCACCGGACTATCCGATACAAAGTCCATGAAACATACCGTATAGACTGGAGCCAAGTGGTAGTCCCAGATTCCACGGATGCCTTGCTGCACAATGGCACGTGCCGTGTAATACAATGCCCTGTCGGCAAAGTATTCCTGTTCTTTCTTCTGCATCTCTACGATGACATGCTTGCCTTCGTTTGTGATGCAATAGACATCGAAGACCACACCACGGTCATCGGGGCGCAAGCCAAGTTTTTCGGTCTTGGCAAACGTCACGTCCTTGATTACCAACTCGTCTTCAAACAGTCCGTTGAGGAATGTGATCAGACATTCTTTCGTGTCTTCGCTTCCAAATATCCTCTTGAAAGCCCAGTCAACACGTGGGTCTATAAATCTTGCCATCTGCTTACGCTTTATAAGGTCGTGGACGCAATATTGCTATTCGTTGGCAAAGATACGACTTTTCCTCGTAACTTCCAAGGTTTTTGGGAAAAAATACTTGAAAAGGATGAGGAGAAAGAAAAATAGGCGGCTCCCGGAATTGAGAGCCGCCTATTGGTTATACTATTTTTATTATGATGAAACAAATACTTATTCTACTGTGCAGTAGATATTGTCTTTTGTCTTTCTTGTTGGATACAACTTGACAGTTTTGCCTGCTACTGTAATGTTGTCACCACCTGCAGTCAGGTTGTTGATGCTTCCACCGAGGTTGATGTCCCAACCTCCGTTTACGCGGAACTTCCAACCATCGGCTGTAACACCTGCATTTGGTGCCTTGAATGTTGCCTCGAAGCAATACTCTTCAGCATTCCATTTCATTGGTACGTCGCCATCCCAATTGTTGAAGCCACCAATCATACCCATGGTCTCAACCTTAGTGGCTGTGATAGTGCCTTCTCCAAGATTAACATCGAAGTAGTATACACCTTCTCCTGCGTTAACGCCGATGTTTCCACCTTCGCTGGTTGCTGCACCAGAGAATGTGCTGAATGCACCAGAATTTATCTCATTATCATAACTACCGGCTACACGCTGGAACTTGAACTGATTGCCCCAACCGTTAGGGTCGGCACAATAAAGGTAACCAGTGTATACTCCCTTTGCATCGTCTACGAGAGCAAGCTTCTGATCAGCGTTTGTCCAGCCGTCAGTTGCGCCGATGAAGTAAATGAATGGATCGTAGTTAACCTCCTCTAAGGTATAAGAGTAGTCCATCATGTTGATGGTGAGCTTATACTTACCAGCCTTGGCAATCTTACCAGCCTTGGCGTCACCGTTGGTTAACAAACCTGTCATGCTGTCATCACCGTCAACCTTAGGTCCTACTACGCCGGCAGCCCAAAGGTCGTCAGAGTCGATGTTCTTCTTAGGAATAATTTTCCAGTACTGGTCAGCCTTTGTTGTCTCGAAGCTTACGGTGAAGATAGGATCCTCATACACGTCCTTTTCGCTGTGCTTGAATGCCTTTGCGACTTCTTTCGTCCAACCATTTACTTCTTCTGTAGTAAACATATCGCCTACGAGGTAGTAACCCTCATCGATGAATGGAGCCTCAGGAATAGCCTTTACCTGGAAGTTTTCTGATGTAGCCATCTTAACCTTTGCGGCTGTTGAACCATTGCTTTGCCATGCGTCGAGAGTAGCATCAATGTCACGCTCTATTGGGCGTTTACCATACGTATTTGTGATGTAATTTACCAAGTCAGCTTTTGCCATGTTACCATCAGCATCAATGTCGAAAGACTGACCGCCGAAATTAATCTTGAAAAATGGAGCGTAAGTATCTTTGGTAGAAGTAGGAGCAACAATGCTCGCTACTTTTACCTTATCTCCTGTAACATCTTTCAAGTTGATGACACCTTCTGGAGTTACGCTACCATCTCCAAATGATACAGCTTCTTCCTTATCAGGATTGGACTGTGGATTAGCCCAGTCTGTATAGTCTTCGGTACAAGATACCATAGACATCAGCAGGGTCATTCCCAATAATATTTTCTTAATCATAATTGTCTATACTTTAAGTGATTTACAATTTAACAATGCTGAATGCACCTGTGATGTCGTTGAATGAGATGACATACTTGCCTTCTTCCAAACCGATGTTCTTGCCACCAACCTCACATTTACCGAACATGTTGATATCGCCATCAGCTGTGCCATATCCCCAGTTTGTATCCCAAGAACCAGCAATCTTGAACTTGAACTGTACGGTTTCGCCAGCAGCAACTTCCATTACATAATACCAAGCGTGGTTCTCAACGCCCTCAGTATTGTAAGGAAGCATTGGGGTGTCGCTCTTAAACTCGTCTTTAGAGGTCGCAATCTGGATTGTGCCATAGTTCTTCACCTCACCTTTGTACTCCTCCATTTTGGCTGTATTGTCAGCAGTATTCAGAGTAATGGTGTAGTAACCTGCTGTCTTTGGTACGATGTGACCACCATCTTTTCCTGTATCACCACGATAGACGATTGTACCTGCTTTAGCATCATTTGCATTCATACTGTAATCCCAGTTGAAGCTTCCAGGCAGAATCTTGAAACCTGCATCAGCGACCTCAGCTTTATCATTGTAATCACCTGTAAGGAAGTAGTTGGTGTATTCAATCTCACCTGTACCTGTCTTCTTATTGTAAGTTGAGGTTGGCTTCAAGAACATAGGAAGAGCATCCGTACCAACAAGCTTGTCATTTGCCCACTTGGCACCGAACATGTTTCCAACGAGATACCACATTATAGGAGTTGCATCCTTTACATCAACATAATAAGGTAATACCTTAAGATGGATGGTGTTTTTTGATGCGATAGGATTCAGACGGTTGTCACCCTCTTGTATGAATGCATTTATGCGGATATACGCATCCTGTTCAACAGGAACATAGTCTACTGGCAATTTCAGAACCTTTACCAGTGCCTTGTCTATTTCTTCAGCAGAGGCAGAAGTTTTACATACCTGCGTAGTGTGCTCAAGAACATCGTAATCTGCTACCTTTTCACCATCTTTGTCTGCTGCAGCCTCATCTGCAGAAACTGTGAAAGAGTTGGTTGGAGATACCTGTATCTCGTATGTTACATTGATTGGAGCGTTGTCTGCAGTATACTTAGGCTGTGACCATGAAAGGCTAAGTCCTGTAGATTGCTTCAAGTCAATAGTAGAATTTACATATTCTGGAGTGTTCAACACAAAATCCGAAGGCTGAATCAGCGTTGGGTTTGAGTCGTTGTCATCCGAACATGATGCGAATAAGCTGATGATGCCGACAAGCAGAGCACCAATTATATATTTATTCTTCATATTGCGTTTTCTTTTATAATTCTATTATACTTTAGTTTTGAACCTCGTTGTATCCGTCAATCTGAATCAGGTTATCGTTGGAAAGAAGCTCTGAAGATGGGAGAGGATATACATTAAACTTCTTGTCGAAGGTTGTACCATTCTTACTACCAGCCTTATATTCCCAATTGTATGTAGCCTGAGCACCACCAAACTGGTTGTAACGGATCAGGTCAGTACGACGTAAACCTTCGCAGTACAACTCACGGGCACGCTCGTCGAGTACGTCTTCAAGAGTATATGAAGAACGAGGTTCTGCGTTAGCGCGATCGCGAAGAGCATTAATCCAGTTCTTAGCTGATTCAGCGTCGTTAAGGTGCAATGCAGCTTCTGCAGCGTTGAGGTAAGCCTCTGCTACACGGAAGAGGAAGAAGTCTGTATCTACAAATTTTGTATCATGTGAATTGGCGCCGGTGGAATATTGATTGTTCCATTTTACAACGTTGAGTCCATTCTTGAACGCGTTATTTTTACCCAAGTCTACGGTATGCATTTCAGGTTCTTCATCAGCTTTACCAGCTTTCTCGCCCCAGAACAGTGCACGATCATCTTTGGCTATTACACGAATTTCAGCTGCAGTTTTGCCTTCAAATTCTGTAGGATTATTGACAAACTTTTTCAAGAACGAAGGGCGTACACGCATTCCTGACCAGTTGAGCTCTGTTGTACCCATAGCTTTACCTGTAACAGTTCTTGATTGAGCATCTATACTTGATGCGATAAAGAAGAGTGATCCTCCGTAGCCCTGAGTATCGTTTCCATCCTGCATCAGAGGTAGAAGAGCCTCGCAACTTGCACCATTCGAACCATTGTCACCCATAAAGAGCAAGTCGTATGGCTTGTAGCCATTAGCCTTTGCCTCAGCAGTCATATCGGTGCCAAGGAAGAGTTTATATGGTGAATCGATAACCTTCTTGGCATATTCGAGAGCCTTGTCCCAATATGGATTGTCCTGACCATTGTTGTTGAGGTATGTACCGGCGTTGAGGTACAGACGGCTTAAGAGCAACCAGCATGTACCTTTATCTACGCGGCCATAGTCTGGATCTGTGTCTGTCTCAGGCTTTGCCTCCAACAGGTCTGGCTCTGCAGCAAGCAATTCGCTTTTTACCCAGTCGAACAGGAATTCACGACCCATCTGAAGGAGCTGTGCACGAGTGTAACTCTTACTTGCATCATACTTTTCATTGTAGGTGTGAGCCTGGCGTGGAGTTTCTTCCGAAATCTTATCTGAGAAAGAAGGATCTCCCCAGAAATCCAGCATTAATAAGTATTGGTAAGCACGGATAACACGTACCTCTGCATACTTCGCCTTATCTTCTTTTGCAGCCTCGAGACCTAAGAAATGATTCTCGTACGAAATGTTACTCATCATACGATAGTAAAGAATCTTCAGGTAATCATTATCTGGCGCAAAATCATTGTAACATGTTTTTATGATACCACCATCTGACCACCAACAGATAGATTCGTCTGTAGGTAATTCGTTGAAGTAATATAGGTTACGTATCAACGTAGATTTACCATTGTCGTCAACTTTGAAATCTGCGTTACCATCATTACCTTCCATAATAAGACCCGCATAGCACTTGCTATACAAGCCCATAATGTTTGCATTAGCATCACCATTTGGATCAATGTTTCCCTTGTCCAAATCATCCATGCAAGAGCACAAACTTGCTGAAAGCAGAAGCGCTGCAGCAGGGACGATTGTTTTGAATTTATTGAGTTTCATATTGAAATCTATTTTAAATTGTTAGAAGTTGAGGTTCAAACCGAGCAGGAATGTGCGGCAGCGTGGATATACGTTGCTGTCCTTACCTGATGTCTGTTCTGGCTCGAGACCTTTGTACTTTGTGATAGTAAATACATTAGAGCATGATGCGTAGATACGACCTGAGATACCCTTGTAGTTACCCATCTTCAATATATTGTCAAAATTGTAGCCCAAAGTAATGTTGTCACACTTCAAGAAGCTTGCATTCTGTACAAAGTAATCGGTAAGAGGATAGTTGTAGGAAGTCCAGCCTAAAGCAGTAATATCCTTTGTGCTATTCTCATAATATCCCTTTGGATTACAGAGTACAGAAGTGTTAGCCTTGCTTTCTGCGTATCCATTGTAGATATAATTGCCGAAACTTGCACGGAAGTTACTTCCGAGATCCCAGTTCTTGTATGAAACCTTGAAGCTGAAACCACCTGTCCAAGGAGCTACGATATTCTTATAGAAGTATTTGTCGTTCTCGTCAATAGCACCATCACCATTGCGGTCTACATAGCAACCCATGATAGGGCGTCCGTTCTCATCGTATACCTGCTGGTAAACCAGGAATGAGTTGGCTGGCTTACCTACCTTATGATAGGTGATTGGCTGATCCTGACCTACCGTCATTCCTGCCTCAATCATATCGCGACCACCTGCAAGTTCAGTAATCTCGTTCTTGTTGTAGGCAGCGTTCACGCTCAATTCTACAAACCAGTCCTTGGTCTGGATAGGACGACCTGTTACAGCAACCTCAAAACCCTTGTTCTCCAAAGAACCTGCGTTCTTTATAAGTACATTACTGAAGTTCTGTCCTGCAGGGATGGTAGTTGTACTGAGCAAGTCTGTTGTCTTGCGATAATATGCATCAAAGTTGATGGCAAGTCTTTGGTTGAACATACCGTAATCGAGGCCGACGTTCCATGTAGTAGTGGTCTCCCATGTCAGGTCTTCATTGTAAGCCTCTGGACGATAGAGCAGACCAGGGTTATTTTCTTTACCACCGATAGGATAGAGGTAGTGTATGCTTGTACTCTTCTTGTAGATAGGAGTATAGAACTCTCTACCTGTATCCTGCTGACCGGTCTTACCCCAACCCAGACGAAGTTTCAAGTCGCTGATAGCGTCAACATCTTTCAGGAAACTCTCTTCTTTAATACGCCATGCGAAGGCTGCTGCAGGGAAGAAACCCCAACGATGTCCGTCGGCAAAGCGGCTAGAACCATCATAACGTGCGGTAAATGTAAGGAGGTAGCGGTCCAACAAAGAATAGTTGGCACGACCATACCAGCTCACGAGATAAGTCTGACCTCTCCATCTGCTGGTATCGTAAGCCTTTTGTGTGCCAGCAAGAGCTTCACCCTTATCATTCTTTCCTTCGTAGGTAGATGGATACATGGTTCTGTCCCATTTGTCTCCCCAATATTTCATGTGGCTATACTCGTAACCAGCTGTGATATCGAAGTGGTTAGCCTTGTTGAAGTCCTTGGTGTACTGAGCATAAGCTGTTGCTACAACGTTATACTTCTTTTCTGTATTTTCGCTGTCGCCACCATAGTAGAATGCGTAGGTAGACTGTGGATTCTTGTGATCATACTCACCACCAGTGGTATATTCACCAGCTAAGTTGACATGCAGATGCAGGTCTTCGAAACCATGAATCTTATAGTCAGCCTCTACGTTACCCAAAAGAACATGTGCACTCTTGTTGAAACCATAGTTCGCAACCTTTTCTACTGGGTTTGTAGGAGCGTCAGAATTACGGTCGTATGGGAAGGTCTTGTCGTATGAGTCAACAGGATTTACCCACTGCCAATAGCCGCCCCAGTTCTTGAATTTCTCATCACTGCTCTTAACAGGACGAGTAGGGTCCATTGTGATAGCAGCGCCAACGGCATCCTGTCCGCCAGGAACTGTCTTAGAGTAAGAATACTTACCATTTACATTCAGGTTGAGGTGCTTGTTGAGCAAAGAAGGACTGAGGTTGAAACCAGCTGTAACACGCTTGTAGTCAGAACCCTTCAAGATACCTTCCTGACCAGTGTAACCAACGCTGACGCGGTAAGGCATTGACCATGATTTCTTATTGATGCCACCTGATAAGCTGACATTATGCTCATGGCTGACAGCTGCACGGTAAATCTCATCCTGCCAGTCGGTATCGTATGTGCCGGCAGCATAGTTAGGTGTACCATCAGCATTGTATTCCTTCCAACCTAAGCCTTTATAAGCTTTAGAATCTTCGCCATAATAATTCTTGATGAAGTCTGTGTACTCAGAAGCGTTCATCACATCCAGTTTCTTGGCGATAGTACTTACCGAAAGTGTACCATTGTAAGAAACCTGCGGCTTCTGACCATTGCGACCCTTCTTAGTGGTAATGATGATGACACCATTAGAACCACGGGAACCATAGATGGCTGTAGCAGAAGCATCTTTCAATACAGTGAAGCTCTCGATATCGTTAGGATTGACAAGAGAAAGAGGGTTGTTGACACCCTTTGTATCATTGTTATCCATAGGCATACCATCGATAACAATCAATGGGTTGTTGCTCGCAGTAAGAGAAGCACCACCACGAATACGGATCTGTGCACCTTCACCAGGAGCACCCGTTGCAGAGTTAACGTTTACACCGGCAATCTTACCCTGGATCATATCCTGTGCAGATGTAATGATACCATGGTTCTTCTCATCTGGCTTGAGTGCAGTAACAGAACCAGTCAAGTCGTTCTTCTTAGCTACACCATAACCGATGACAACGATTTCGTTCAAAGACTTAGAGTCATCTTCCAAGGTAATGTTCATGTTACTAGATGCCTTCACCGTTTGTGGTGTCATACCCAGATAGGTGAATGTAATCTTGGCACCTGGCGCTGCATCAACTGAGAAGTTACCATCCATGTCGGTAATGCCCACTGCCTTACCGTTAACTGTAATGGTAGCACCCATGATAGGCTCACCAGAAGCATCCTTCACATGTCCCTTAATTGCATTACTCTGCGCAAAGGAACTCACCGTCAGAAGCAGACCGCTTGCTAGGGTCAACGCTCTGAGAGGCAATTTAATTTTTACCTGCTTCATCATTTGCTTGATTTTTAAGTTTGCAACTTGCCCTCTCCTTCAAGTTTCTGAAAGCATCATGTACCTAAAAGCGTACCTAAAGAGGCTTGATTTGGTCCAAAAGGTTCACCGCCTCAACCTTCTTTCTGTTCACTATCTCGGCATATACTTGCGTGGTTATGATGTTTTGATGTCCCAACAGTTTGCTGGTGGTATAGAGGTCCACTCCCATCGTGAGCAAGGTGGTGGCAAAGGTATGACGACTCATGTGCACAATTTAAGCAAAAGCAACGGAAAGTGAAGATGAGAGAAATGAACTGCAAGTGGTTGAGAATGAGCAAT
>ENA-UEQM01001333-UEQM01001333.1-human-gut-metagenome-genome-assembly--contig:-NODE-1333-length-10502-cov-9.730168_pt1 | contig 10502 bp, 8 predicted proteins | sample MGYA00242948_ERZ507948 | MGnify/ENA primary metagenome ERZ507948 (study PRJEB26167, sample SAMN06115440) | human gut metagenome | host: Homo sapiens | place: China:Hubei | collected 2015-07-28 | study... | reverse complement strand
AAAAGAATCCAGTTTTAGGAGTTAAAAAAGACAGAAAATGGATCAGATCGAAAGAATTGGAAAACGAAGAAATGAAAGGATTCCAGAATGGTAGAATGGAGCCGTTTTGATGCATCTTCGGAGGGCGGAAAGAATCCGGTATTCCGCAGAAAATGAATCAAGAATGTGTCGCCTTGATGGATAATTTTCTATTGGAGCAGCCGGTCCCTTGAGTCGGTCAAAAAATTTTTTCAGAAAATCCGGTTTTCAGAAATTCAATTTTCCATAATTACCACGAGAAAAATATTTTTCCTGTTGTCCGGTTTTATGCTCAGTTTCTCACTTTCCCCTATCCAAATGTACCGAGATAATTAGACAGACGGTACTTTTTAGAATAATCGTAAACTATGAGCGTAGAACGGCACTTTTTCAAGTCTTGTTGTACCGTCAGTATATAGAGAAACAGGTATTGGGAACACAGAAAATGATGTGGAATTATTTATGCCGAGGGTGTTTGAGCGACAAAAAACTAATATATTTCAATTGATTATTAGAAACACCCTTGACAAATCGTATATATCGTGGTATAATATAAGTGCAATAGAGAAGAAGTATAAAATGGAGCCTGATTGAAAAGTGAAATACAATGTAGAGTGGCAGCGAAAGGCGACGAAACAACTTGACAAAATCCAAGCTCAACAAAGAACAAAAATAAGGGAGGCTACCCGAAAGTTAGAAAATTCAGAAACTTGGGGAGATGTCAAGAAGCTGGTGAATCACCAATACGATTATCGGCTGAGAGGCGGAAATTATAGAATATTATTCGATGCCACCAATGATGAAACAATCGAAATCAACGAGATATCAATTGAGGAAGTCAAAAAGCGGGACGATAGGACATATTAAAACTGAAGGGCGCTGAGAAACTTTCTTGCATTGGAGGAATAAAAATGGTTATGAACGTACAAATTATTACACAGGACAACAGACCAGCTTTTGCGGTAATTCCCTTTACCCAATATGAGCAACTTTTAAAGAGAGCGGAAGTTGCGGAAAATAAAGAAGAGAGATTAAGTTTTCCGCAAGCAGTTATTGATTATAAGTACGACAATAACTGCTCGTTTATCAAAGCATGGCGTGTTTATCTGAAAAAAACTCAGAAAGAAGTTGCGGAAGCTCTTGGAATTACACAAGGAGCGTATAGCCAAATTGAGAACGCAGAAAGTAATCAAAAAGGTACGCTTGAAAAAGTTGGTAGAGTGCTTGGCTTGGAAGTTGGACAATTGACTCTTGATGATTGAGAAGGAAAATCCCCTTGGTTTCTATGGAAGCTGAGGGGATTTTAATAATAACGAAAAACAGTTATGTTGTGATGTATTGACCAGAAGCTCAATAAGTGTGAATTTTTTCCGTTTCATTCGTTTTTCTCCTTGTGGTGTGTGAGTGAAAGCGCATCGGATTGAAGCGACATGAGGCAGGCAGGACCCACATGGATCTGCGGATCACAGGCCACACGTTGTTTCTGGATACCGCTTTTTGCATTGTTCCGGATCAGGTCGATCAGCATGGCGGCAGCGGTGCTGCCGAGTTCCCGGGTCGGAAATGAAATCGTGGCGATCGGCAGCTCTGCATCGGTCAGCTCACTGCAATCCTCCGTGGACAGGATGAACAGCTCCCGCGGAATTGCGATGCCGCTTCTGCGGACCTGACTCAGAAACATCCGGGCCAGTCCGCTCTGGGCGAAAAAGAGTGCCTGCGGCCGTTTTTCAAGTTTCATGAAATCCGTGCTTGCCGTGATGCCTCCCTCCAGCGTGACGTGCGGGACAGGCTCGAGCCAGATATCCTCCCGCAAACTGCCGAAGCGTATGAGCTGCTCAGTGAAACCGATCTGCCGTTGCTCCTGCCCGTAGTCGCCGGTATCCGCGTAAACCACGCCGAAACACCGAAAACCGAGGTTCCAGAGGTAAGCGGCGGCATCGGCGCCGATCCGGCGGTGGTCGCAATAGACCACGTGGCGATGGTCGTTCTGCCGTCCGCTGCCGATCCGCACGACCGGAACCGGCAACTTATCCAGCGGGCCGGTCACCTGATCAAGCCGCCCCAGCTCCTGAACCAGAAAGCCGGACAGCCCGAACCGGTCAACCAGCCGCTCCGCATCCTCCAGCGTCAGCGGAGACGCCCCAAGCGGGATGATCTGGGCGACGGCGCCTTTGGCGGTCAGCGTCTCGAGGATAGCCGAAAGCATCGCGGAGGTGTAGATTTCACAGAGAAAATGCGGATAGGCCAGGAGGACGATCCCGATATTCTCACACTCCGTCCCGGCGGACTTCCTGCGCGACAGGCTGTCGGCCACGCGCCGGACCCGGGCGATAGTCCGGGGACTGTGCGCCCCCTTGCCGTTCAGAATCCTGGAGACCGTCGCAATGCTGAGCCCGGTGTGATCCGCAATCCGGCGAACCGTGATATTCATGTTACATTTCCCGTACTGATTTCGCTGTTTCTATTCCGTCATTAATTATATTATAACGGAAATGTTTTTGCAATAGCAGGGGAACGATTTGTTACATTATTTGTTACATTCAGAAAAAGTAAAGACAGCGTGTACAACCGGTGTTTCAGTCATAACAGCCGAGGCGGAACAGCCATTGCGGTATCTCCGGAAAAGCGATCTCAGCCGCGGCGAAGCTCACGGTAGGCTCCCGGCTGCATCCCGGTCGCCCAGCGGAAAGCCAGCGACAACGAAACCGGCGAGGAGTAACCGGTCTGCGCCGCGATCTCCGACAACGAAAGTCCGGTGCTGTCCAGCAGGTTATTCATCCGGTCGCCCCGGAGCTGCTGCAGAAACCCGGCGGCAGAATCCGCGACACCACCGGAATCTTCCCGATATCACGGACCGCTGCCAGTTCCTCCAGCGTCAGGTAGTCGGAGATCACTCCGTCCCCCTGCCAGCTCTGCGGCAATGTCTCCGTACACAATTCGATCAGCCAGCCCTGCCGCTGACCGAAAGCGTAGAGCGGCTGCAGCAACTGGTTGTTCGGCTGCTTGAACGCACACAGGATGTAAGGGGGATTCGGCATGTTCGTGAGATATATACAGAATACAAAGCACTTTCAAGGAAAAAAAGCACAAGAACCATTCCGGGATTTCTTCCATACCCCCCTGAACCTGATCAAATAATATCTTATGAAAAATCTTCGGGAGTTTTCACGTCGGAGTTATGGGAATAGACGTTCCGATACTCGGTCGGCGTCAATCCGGTCAGCTTCTTGAACCGCCGATAAAAGTAGGCGGCATCGCCATTGCCGAACTGTTCGGCGATCCGGGACAGCTTTCGGCTGCGGTCACAAACCGCTTCCGCAGCCCTTCCCAGCCACAACCGGTCCTGAAACTGTTTCGGGGAAAGTCCGGTCTCCTGCAGGAAAAGCCGCCGAAGATAGTTCTCGCTGATCCGGGCATATTCGGCCATCGCGGTGACGCTCCACTCCACATCATCGGCCTGTAACGCCCGGATCAACGGAGAAATCGAACTTTTTTCCTGCCGGTTTGCCGCCGAACCGCCATTTTCCCGGCAGAGCGCGAGAATCAGAGAGGAAAGAAGCGCCTGCGCCTCCAGCAACGACGGCAGGGAAGACTGTCGGAGCCGCTGGATGATTTTCGCCAACCGCCGTTCGCGCCCGAAACGGAAAATGCCTTTGCGCAGCAGGCCGTGTTTCAGGAACACATCGGCAAGCGGTCCCGAAAAACACACCGAGTCTTCCACGAAATTCAGCGCGTATCCGCCGTAGCGATGAGGAAATCCCGGCGGGATACACAGCCCATCTCCCGGTCTGAGAAAGTGCATTTTCCGGTTTTCGCCGTCATAGAAATACCCATCTCCGGAAATCAATTGAAGCAGGCAGTAAAAGGGAAATGTGCGAACCGGAATCATTCCGTCACCTAGAAATTCCTTCTGGGGGCGGCTCTGCATATTGTCGTAAAAAAGTTCAAACGAAATTCCGCCTTTTTGCAGATCCATCTCGAATTCGGGAGGAACCGGCATCCGGCCGATCTCACCATCATTGCCGTTTTTTACAGTATATAGGGTTGAAAAATCCATTTCATTTTCCTGCTGAAGGTGTAATATATACTGAAAAAATAAAAACTCCAGAAAGGATTGCCCAAATGACAGATTTTTATTGGATCGTGGAAGATTTCTCCCCTGTCGAACAACAATTGCTCGCTACAGTCGCCGAATATTATCCGGATCGCCTGTCGCAAACGGGGAAAAAACGGATCGTGCTGAAAAAGACAAAAGAACCGGTTCTCCGCACGACATTCAAGAAAGACCGCGCGGTCATCGAAGCCGGAACTCCCGCCGCTTTTGCTCGGGGACTCGGCTCCGTTCTGGCCGGAGAGAAGACACAGGAAACTGTCTCCTTCGATTCACTCGGCATCATGATCGATTGCTCCCGGAACAAGGTTTTCACCGTGGATTACCTGAAACGTTTCCTGGTCCGGATGGCGTTGATGGGCGGCAATCTCGCCATGCTCTACACCGAAGATACCTACCGTCTGCCCGGCGAACCGTTTTTCGGCTATATGCGCGGCGGCTATTCCCTGGCGGAACTTCAGGACCTTGACCGCTTCGCTGCCGGGCTCGGCATCGAACTGGTCGGCTGCATTCAGACGCTCGGCCATCTGGATCAGGTGCTGCGCCACCGCTGCTACGAGAAAGCCCGCGATACCGGAGGCGTCCTGATGACGGATGCGCCGGAAACCTATGAGCTGATCGACAAAATGATCTCCTTCTGGAGCGAAGCCCTCTCTTCGCGGCGAATCCACATCGGCATGGATGAAGCGCATGACCTCGGGCGCGGGCGTTTCCTCGATTACCATGGATATGAAAACGGTTCCGATCTCTTTCTGCGCCACCTTGGCAAGGTCAACGCCGTCTGTACCCGACACGGCCTGAAGCCGATCATCTGGTCGGATATGTTCTTTCGCCTGGCCAATCCTGCTCAAGATTATTACGCGGAAAATCTGGAGATTTCCGAAGCGGTGCGGAAAAAAGTTCCTCCGGAAGTTCGGCTCTGCTACTGGGATTATTACCATGACAATGCCGCCTTTTATGAAAAATCCATTCAGCGGCACCGCGCTTTCGGCAGTGAACCGCTGGTCGCGTCCGGCATTTGGACCTGGGGAAACTTCTGGTGCAGTATCGGTAAAACCCGTGAGACGGCAGTGCCGTGCATCAATGCCTGCCGCCAAACCGGAATACGTGAACTCTTCTTTACCATGTGGGGAGATGACGGCGGTTTTTGCCTCTATGACTCCGCGCTGGCAGCTCTGGAACTGTGCTGCGGTGTTGCTTATGGAGCGTCGCCCGACAATGATGCGCTTTATTCCCGGCGTTTCCGGGCTCTCTGCGGCGAGGATTATCGGCTTTATGAAGCGGCGGCAACACTTCAACTCTGCTCGGCAAATTGCATTCTGTGGGACGACCCGTTGCAGGGTACAGTCCTGCTCGGTTGCGAGTATCGGAAAATCCTGCCCGACTATTGCAAAAAACTGGAGAGATTGCTGACAGACTTGAACCGCCGTCCGGTGCTTTCCGGACAGTTGCAGACCGTACGGGTGTTGGCGGCTTTGCTGCTGTCCAAAATTCGTCTGCGCAAAGCGCTGCTGGCCGCCTACTCCAGAGGGGATCGTGATGCCTTGCGAAACCTCGCGGAGGAAGTTATTCCCGGAATCCTTTATCGAATCGGGGAGTTCGACGAATTGTTCCGGGCGGACTGGCTCGAAACCGCCAAACCATTCGGGCTGGAGGTGATCCAGCGTCGAAATGCCGGACTTGTTGCCCGTTACCGGGAACTGCGCCGAGTCCTGCTTGAATTCTTGGACGGAACCTTGCCCCAGATTGCAGAATTGGACGCATCACTGGAAGCGGCTCCCGCCGTTCGGGAAACCGGCTTTACCCCGGATAACATTTACTCAGGAAGTTATTGGCTGTAAAAGCACTATGTTTTCGACGGACACAATTCTCATGTGAAGTCCATCGGAAACATTGCCATTCCCCAGTTGAGGAAATGTGTTTTCAAAAATATTTTTCTCCTACGACTGGTTTGAAAACGGCGACTCCGGGCAGCTGTTCGATTGGGCCGCGATGCCGCGCCTGGCCAAGCGGCTCCGGCTCGGCTACATGTGGAGCGGCCTCCCTTCCGGCATGGACAACACGCCGCGCGGCGCGGGCAACCACTATGACGGCATTCTGTGGCTGGACCTGCTCGCCCAGCAGGGGCTGGCGGCGCTGTCGATCGCCCGCCTCGCCGAAGCGGTCGGGAATCCGGAGTGCGCGGCTCGTTTCCTGCTGAGGTACGAGCAGAAGAAAGAGCTGATGCAACAATACTGGGATGAAACTTCCGGCTGTTATTTCGACCGGCTGATTTCGCACGGGCGGGAGTTCTGCCGGGTGTTGACGCCGGCCTCCTTCTGGCCGTTCCTCGCGGAGATGGGCACGCCGGAGCAACTGGAAACGGCAGCGCGAACCCTGACCGACGACCGGATGCTGGGCGGCGTCGCGCCGTGTCCGTCGGTGTCGCGCTCCGATCCCGCCTTCGATCCGGCGGGCGGCTACTGGCGCGGCGGCGTCTGGGTGCCGACCGCCTACATTGTAATCAAGGCGCTGGAAAAGTACGGCTGCTTCGACCTCGCCCGGCAACTTTCAGTCAGGCTGCTCCGGCACATGCAGCGCACCTTCGAGGAATTTTCGCCGCACACCATCTGGGAGTGCTACAGCCCGACCGCGCCCCGCCCTTCCACCAGCAAGAACGGCAAATTCTGCCGCCCCGATTTCTGCGGCTGGTCGGCGCTGGGACCGGTTTCACTGTTGATCGAAAATGTGATCGGCATCCATCAGGTCGATGCGGCGGCACGCCGAATCTGCTGGGACTGCCCCGGAACCGGACGCTGCGGCGTGCGCAACCTGCGTTTCGGCGGAGAAACGGTCACACTGCTCCATGAAAACGGACGGCTGCACGTCAGAAGCCGCTCCCCCTTCACGCTGGAGTGGAACGGCCGCGACATCGCCTGTCCCGCCGGCGGCGGCGAGTTCGACACCTCAGCCCAGCAGCACGATTTCCCCGCCGCGGCGGGTCGCCGCCATGTCGATCAGCCGCTGGTTGTCGGAACCGCGGAACTTCAGTGAAATATCCTTGCGGCTCTCGATGAACGGACCGTCGACCAGCACCGCCAGCGCATCGAGCAGTTCATCGGTCGCTTCGCAGTACGCGCGGCCGCCGGGCAGCAGATCGCGGTCGTAAATATAGCCGGTATAAGCCCAGATATCTTTTTTCGGCAGTTCAGCCCGGACGCGGCGGACCAGCGGCAGCAGCGCGCGCTGGTTCTCCGGTTCGAAAGGTTCGCCGCCGAGCAGCGACAGGCCGTTGATATAGGAGCGGTCCAGCAGCCGCATGATGCGCTCCTCCGCCCCGCGGTCGAACGGAACGCCGTAGCCGAAATCCCACGTTTCCGGGTTGAAGCAGCCGGGGCAGTGATGGGTGCAGCCCGACACGAACAGCGAAACCCGCACTCCGTCGCCGTTGGCGATGTCCACCGATTTGACCGTACCGTAATTCATCGTGTTATTTCTCCTGTTCAATCAGCTCTCATATCTGCCGGGGGAAGCCATGCCGCATTCGCGGCATGGCGGGTCTGCCCGCCCTCTCGGACGGCAGACCTTGTGCGCTACGCGGCCTGATTTTCAATCAGGCTCCGGTAGCTGGGCGCGTAGCGCACAACTGTCTCCGACGGGCAAGGCGCTTCGCCCTTGCAACCCGACCGGGTAGCACCCGGTGGCGCATACCGCCGATAGAGCAAATTAACTGACAGATAATTCCCCGGCCGTCGGAGGCAGCGTATTTTACAGGTGCATCACGCGGTCGCGGATCTCCTGGGTGCGCCCCTGGTTCCAGAACTGCGTGCCGATGTAGCCGCAGGTGCGGCGGGCGACGTTCATCTTGCTCTGGTCGGTGTTGCCGCACTTCGGACAGCGCCAGATCAGCTTGCCGGATTCATCTTTGACGATCTCGATTTCGCCGTCGAAGCCGCACTCCTGACAGTAGTCGCTCTTGGTGTTCAGCTCGGCGTACATGATATTGTCGTAGATGAAGCGGATCACCTGAAGCACCGCTTCGATGTTGTTCTGCATGTTCGGCACTTCCACATAGCTGATCGCGCCGCCGGAGGAGAGCGACTGGAACTTCGCTTCGAATGCAAGTTTGTCGAAAGCGTCGATCTTTTCCGACACGTGGACGTGATAGCTGTTGGTGATGTAGTTCCGGTCGGTGACGCCGGGGATGATCCCGAACCGCTTCTGCAGGCAGCGGGCGAATTTGTAGGTCGTCGACTCCAGCGGAGTGCCGTAGATGCCGAAGCCGATGGTGGTCTCTTTCTTCCAGCGGTTGCAGGCGGCGTTCATATGCTCCATGATCCGGATCGCCAGCGGAGTGGCTTCGGGATCGGTGTGGCTCTTGCCGGTCAGGTAGCGGACGCATTCGCAAAGCCCCGCGTACCCCAGCGAAATCGTCGAATACCCGTTGTACAGCAAAGGATCGATCGGCTCGCCTTTCTTGAGCCGGGCGATCGCGCCGTACTGCCACAGGATCGGAGCCGCATCCGAAAGCGTCCCCTTGAGCCGGTTGTGGCGGCACATCAGCGCCTTGTAGCAGAGTGCGAGCCGCTCGTCGAAAATCTTCCAGAAGCGGTCCATATCCCTTTCGCTCGACAGCGCGATATCCACCAGGTTCAGCGTGACCACGCCCTGGTTGAACCGGCCGTAGAACTTGTAATTGCCGTTGGCGTCGCGCCACGGCGTCAGGGCGGAGCGGCAGCCCATCACCGGGAAGCAGTTGCCCTCTTTCAGCTCCTTCATCTTCTTTTCGCTGATGTAGTCCGGCACCAGCCGTTTCGCGGTGCATTTCGCCGCCTGCCGGGTCAGGTAGTAGTATTCGCCGCTTTCGTCGACGTTATCCTCTTCGAGCACGTAGATCAGCTTCGGGAAGGCCGGGGTGATGTAAATGCCCGCCTCGTTCTTGACCCCCTGATAGCGCTGCTTGAGCACCTCCTCGATGATGATCGCGAGGTCCTTTTTCTCCTGCTCGCTCTTCGCTTCGTTCAGGTACATGAAAACGGTCACGAACGGAGCCTGCCCGTTGGTGGTCATCAGCGTGACGACCTGGTACTGGATGGTCTGCACGCCGCGGGCGACCTCGTCGCGCACACGCTTTTCCACGATCGCGTTGAGCCGCTCCTCGCCGACCGCCGCACCGGCGAGTTCAAACTCCTCCAGCACTTCGGTGCGGATGCGGCTGCGCGACACCTGAACGAACGGCGCGAGATGGGTCAGCGTGATGCTCTGCCCGCCGTACTGGTTGCTGGCGACCTGCGCGATGATCTGCGTGGCGATGTTGCAGGCGGTCGAAAAGCTGTGCGGCTTCTCGATCTGCGTGCCGGAGATCACGGTGCCGTTCTGCAGCATATCCTCCAGGTTGACCAGATCGCAGTTGTGCATGTGCTGCGCGAAGTAGTCCATGTCGTGGAAGTGGATCAATCCCTGCTCGTGCGCTTCGACGATCTCCGGCGGCAGCAGCAGCCGCCGGGTGATGTCCTTGGAGACTTCGCCGGCCATGTAGTCGCGCTGAACGCTGTTGATGGTCGGATTCTTGTTGGAATTCTCCTGCTTGACCTCCTCGTTGTTGCACTCGATCAGGCTCAGGATCTGGTTGTCGGTGGTGTTGGCCTGCCGGATCAGGTTGCGCACATACCGGTAGGTGATGTACTTCTTGGCGACTTCAAAAGCGCCCTCCTGCATGATCCGGGTCTCGACGATATCCTGAATCTCCTCGACCGACAACGCCCGGTCGAGCGCCTTGCAGATGCCGGAGACATACTCGCCGATCGCCTCTATCTGCTGCGCAGTCAACGCGTTCTTGAATTCCACAGTCTGGTTGGCCTTTGTCACGGCAGCCAGAATTTTCGCGACGGAGAACTCTTCCTCCGCACCGCTTCTCTTTACAATCTTCATTTTCCCTGTCACTATATATTGTGTCCCTGCAATCACTGATTGCTATATGTTGTGTCTTTTACGATACACCATTCCGGCAAAAATGCAATCGCGCCAAGCCGTTTTTTTCGTCCGAAGCGGTATAAAAAACATCCCTTTTCCCCGGTTCCGCTCCCCGAAGGAACAAGGTATCCTCAAGAACCGCAACGCATTGAAACAAATGCGATACATGCTTTAAAAAAATAAGAAAAATTATCGTTACTAAAAAAATAAAAATAGCTGAAACGGTAGCGCAGCCACTTCCGCCGCCCCCCAAAATTCATCAAAAATCCGCAGGAAGAATCATGGAAGAATAAAAAAAATCCACCCTTGCGAGGTGGATGAAAACCGGAAAATGGTGGACCATTTTTTTATTTTCCAGAAAAATTCTCTCCACCTCAAACTGGCGAATTTTTCGAGTCTCAAAAGGAGGAGCATTTTCACT
>ENA-UEQM01001326-UEQM01001326.1-human-gut-metagenome-genome-assembly--contig:-NODE-1326-length-10573-cov-12.273342_pt1 | contig 10573 bp, 7 predicted proteins | sample MGYA00242948_ERZ507948 | MGnify/ENA primary metagenome ERZ507948 (study PRJEB26167, sample SAMN06115440) | human gut metagenome | host: Homo sapiens | place: China:Hubei | collected 2015-07-28... | reverse complement strand
GGAGTGGTAGTTCAGTTGGTTAGAATATCGGCCTGTCACGTCGAGGGTCGCGGGTTCGAGTCCCGTCCACTCCGCCAGAATTCAATCCCGTTGATCGTTCGGTCAGCGGGATTTTCTTTTTCCGCCGGATCTGCCGGGCCGTTGCGCCTTTCGATTTCCGGTCGTGACGTCATTATCCCCCAGCCCGCCGTTGCCCTTCTCCATAATTTGGGCCGGCATCGGCCTTTTCCCTCAAAATCAAACGACGCAAAATCAATGTGTTAAGCGGCGTTTTCAGAATTTTTATGCAATTCTTGTATTTTTAATATATGATTACGCCACTTCGTCAAGGCACTGATGCACTCACCCGGTGCCCCACTGCAAAATTTACTTATCAGGAGATACATCCATGCTGACCGCTCGTCAGATTGAACTCGTCAAGGCTACCGTTCCGGTTCTTCGTGAACACGGTGTTGCGCTCACCTCGCACTTTTATAAGCGCATGCTGACCGGCAACCCCGAACTGAAGAACCTCTTTAACCAGGTGCATCAGGCCCGCGGTCATCAGCAGAAGGCTCTCGCAGGTGCCGTTCTTGCCTACGCCGAACACATCGAAAACCCGGCCGTTCTTCTTCCCGCGGTTAAGCTCATTGCCACCAAGCACTGCACGATCGGCATCCGTGCCGAGCACTACCCGATCGTCGGCAAGCACCTCCTGGCTTCCATCAAGGAAGTGCTCGGTGACGCCGCCAGCGATGAACTCATCGAAGCCTGGGGCGCTGCCTACGGTCAGCTTGCCGACCTGCTGATCGGCGTTGAAGGCGGCATCTACAAGGAACAGGCCAACGAAGAAGGCGGCTGGTCCGGCTGGCGTCCCTTCGTCGTCACCAAGCGCGTTGAAGAAACGCCGAACGTGGTGAGCTTTACGCTCACGCCCGCTGACGGCGGCAAGGTTCCCGCTTACAAGCCCGGTCAGTTCGTGTCCGTGCGTGCGTACCTGCCGGAGGTGAAGTTCGTGCAGCCGCGCCAGTACTCGCTCTCTCGTGCGCCGCTTAACAACAATGAACTCCGGATTTCCGTGAAGCGCGCTGATGCCCACGGCGACATCCCCGCCGGTCTCATGAGCAACCACCTGCACGCCAACCTCAAGGTGGGCAGCACGATCGACGTCTCCGCTCCCACGGGTGAATTCTTCCTTGCCGAAGGCACCAACCCGGTCGTCCTTGTTGCAGGCGGCATCGGCATTACGCCCTTGTTTGCCATGCTTGAAACGATTGCTGAAAAGACGCCTCAGCGTCCCGTCACGATGGTTCAGGTTGCGCACGACAACGCAGACCTGCCGCTTGCTGCTGAAGTGCGCGCTGAGTGCGGTAAGCTCGCCAATCTGAAGGCTGCGGTCTATCTCACCCGCGCCCAGGCCTGCGACAAGACCTGCGGCTGCCCCTTCGTGAACTACGGCAAGCGCCCGAGTGCTGCTGACATCAAGGCTCTCGCCCCGACGGCTGACTCCGACGTCTACATCTGCGGCCCGATGAAGTTCATGGACGACATGCGCACCGCGTTTGTGGAAGCCGGCGTGCCTGCCGAAAAGATCCACACCGAAGCCTTCGGCACGGGTAACCAGAGCTAAGGCGGGCAGAAGCCGGACAGGGTAAACTCTGTTCCGACACAGTCCTTCGGGAGTCTTTCTCACGGCGGGAAAGACTCCCGAAATGTCTTAATCACCGACATTTTTCATTCCATGCAGCTTAAGCGCTTTACCGACCTCTCCTTGAGAATGCTCATGCATCTCGCGCACACCGCCAAACCGGGCGAACCCGTGCCCGTGCCTGTGCTGGCTGAAACCCTGCAGTGGAATCCCAACCTTGTCATTAAGGCCGCTCACTTTATGGTGAAAAGCGGGTGGCTTACGGCAATACGCGGCAGAAACGGCGGACTAATCCTTGCCCGTGCTGCCGACACCTACCCGATCGGCGACGTTGTAAGGATCCTCGAAGGCGCAGAAGACGTCATTGACTGCAGCAAGCCCGCTTGCCCCTTTCTCGGAAACTGCGCCCTGGCGCCGGCCCTGAGGCTCGCACAAACCGCCTTTTACGAGAAACTCAACGAATTTACCCTCAAAGACCTCGTCGTCCGTAAAGAAGGCGTCATTCCCGTTTTCCAGGTTGCGGCGTAAAGACGAGGTTCTGCTGCAGGCATTCCCCCGGCCCGAGCCGGTGAATTGTCAGAATTTGTATACGGACTGAACGCTCACCGGGGCCGGCGGGCGTGTTGTTCTCTGATCTGACGCAAAAAAAGCCTTTCTCCTTCCATCGGATGATCCCTCATCCTTCGGATCTGACCGGCCTTTACACAGCTGTACCGCCGATATACTCAGCGAGATTTTTGATTAAAGAGGATGCCGGCGATGGACCGACGCTCACTTCTCACCTTTGCAGCAGCACTTACGCTGCCCTTTGTTTCCCCCGTTTCAAGCGCAAAAGACGCCGTGCGTCTGGTTGTCCCCTTCCCCGCCGGGGGCGGCGGCGACACGCTCGCGCGCTCGGTGACGACGGCCCTCGCAGCTGCCCTTAAAACCTCACTTTGGGTTGACAACCGGCCCGGGGCCGGCGGCACGGTGGGTACGCGCCACGTCGCGCAGGACAAAAAAGACGGCAGCGTCCTGGGTTACGTCACAAACGGCATCCTCTGCGTGAATTCCCTTCTGTACCCGAACCTCAAGTTTGATCCTGCAAAGGAACTTATCCCCGTCGGACGCATCTCTGAAATCGGGATGGTGGCGGTCCTTAACCCCCGGGCAATTCCCGGCGTCACTGACCTTAAGAGCCTTCTTGCCTACGCCAAAGCCCATCCCGGCACGGTGAACTTTGCTTCTTCCGGCGTCGGAACCTCAAGCCACCTTGCGGGACTTCTTTTTGCCGAAAAAGCCGGCATCCGGCTCACCCATATCCCCTACCGCGGGGGTGCTGCCGCCATGACGGACGTTTTATCCGGCCGCATACCGCTCATGATTGACGTGGCCCCGAACGTACTCGGGCACGTGCGCGCAGGGACCCTAAAGGCCTTGGGTGCCTCTACGAAGGCGCGCCTTGCGGCTGCGCCCGAGATTCCGACATTGATCGAAGAAGGGCTTGCGGGCTTTGAAATTTCAGCCTGGGACGGGCTGGTGCTTCCGGCCGGCACCCCGTGGTCTGTTGTGGAGCGCGTCTCAAAAGCGCTTCAGTCGGCATTGGCTGATCCCGCCGTGCAGCAGTCGCTTGCGAAAAAAGGCGCTGAAGTGCGCCCGGGGACGCCCCAGGACTTCTTTAACTTCATTGAAAGCGAAAGCCCCAAGTGGGCGGCGCTAGTGAAAGCCGTGAAGGCCGAAGAAAGCCAGAAATAGTCAGGCAAGAAGCCTTGCGGCCAAAGCCCGGATCGCGCGGCGGTCGGGCTTACCCGACCCCGTTTCCGGAATTTCATCGACCCTCACAATCACCTTCGGGTTCCAGTAACGGGGAAGCTTTGCCTTCGCGGCTTCCATGAGACCCTTCTCATCAAAGCTGCCGGCCACCAGAAGCACCACCTTCTCCGCGGTCTTTTCGTCCGGCACCGAAGTGACGGCAATCGGCGCATTGATGATGTCCCTTAAAAGCGTCTCCGCCGTTTCAATCTGCACCTTGATGCCGCCCGTGTTGATGACGTTGTCGAGCCGCCCCAAAATCCGGAAGGAACCGTCAGCCAGGATTTCCGCAAGATCGTTTGTCACAAGGCGCCCGGCGGCAATCCCGGGCGCATCAATCGTCAGTGCCCCGTTTTCAGCCAAAGAGACCGTGACGCCGGGAAGCGGCATGTAGCTCTCGGCAGCCTTTTCACCCGAAAGGCGCCTCAAGGCAATATGCGAAACCGTTTCCGTCATCCCGTAGGTTGACCACACGGCGTTGGGAAAGTCCGCTACCGCTGCGGCAAGCGTGGGGCTTACGGCGCTCCCGCCTAAAAGGATATGCCGGGTGCCTTTAAGGAGCTCCCGCTCGTCGGGATCAGCCAGGGCTGCCGTTGCCTGCATGGGGGTCATGGCGGTAAAGACCGGAGGTTCTCTGAGGCCCTTCATGGGAGTGAGCGACGGCGTGTTCCAGATGAGGTCGAGCCCCTGCGTCATCGCCCGCACAACCATCATCTTGCCGCCCACGTATTTCACCGGCATACAGAGATAGGCCGTATCCCCCTCATTCAGCCCCAGAAAGGCGCAGGTGCGCGCGGCGCTCTCCGCCATCGCTTTCTTACTCAGTTTTAACTGCTTCGGAGTCCCCGTTGAGCCCGAAGTCTGCCCGTGCACCCAGTCCTTGGCGTCAAGCCACTCGCGCATAAAGTCGGCGAGATCAGCGCTAAAGCCGCCTTCGTCCCGCATTGCTTCAATACGAGAAGGCAATTCGGAACGCGTTACGGCTTTACCCCTTAACCGAAAGGCAGGATGAACGGGCATCACAACGGAATTCCTCTGAGGCTTAATTACGGGATCTTCGGATACTGCTTGAAGTTGGGCGGCCGCTTTTCTAGGAACGCCTTGCCGCCTTCCTGAGCTTCGTCGGTCATGTAGTAAAGCATCGTCGCGTCGCCCGCCAATTCCTGAATACCGGCCTGACCGTCAAGTTCCGCATTAAGCCCCGCCTTAATAAGGCGCAGCGCAATGGGACTCAGTTTTTGCATCTCTTGTGCCCAGGCAACCGTTTCGTCTTCAAGCTGCTCCAGGGGCACGACCTTATTGACAAGCCCCATTTCGAGGGCTTCTTTGGCCGAATACTGCCGGCACAGGAACCAGATTTCGCGGGCCTTCTTCTGCCCCACGACGCGCGCGAGGTAGGAGGACCCGAAGCCCGCGTCAAAGCTTCCCACGCGCGGCCCGGTCTGCCCGAAACGGGCATTTTCCGAAGCAATCGTGAGGTCGCAGACGACGTGCAGCACGTGGCCGCCGCCGATGGCGTAGCCGTTAACCATGGCAATCACGGGCTTCGGAAGGCTTCGGATCTGCTTTTGAACGTCAAGCACGGAAAGGCGCGGCACGCCCTTCTCGTCGATATAGCCGCCGCGGCCCTTGACATGCATGTCGCCACCGGCACAAAAGGCAATGTCGCCCGCGCCCGTGAGAACCACGACATTGATGTCCGGGCACTCACGACAGTAGTAAAGCGCGTCGCTCATCTCCGCCGTTGTCGTGGGCGTAAAGGCGTTGCGGTAGCGCTCACGGTTAATCGTGATGCGGGCAATGCCCTCATAAAAGTCAAAGAGGATTTCCTTGTAATCCTTGATTTTCTTCCATTCGCGTTTCACGGGTCTTCCCCTCTTTAAGAGCGCTTTTTAACAATCTGGTTCACAACGCGGGCCGTTGAAATAAGTCGCCCGCGCGTATCGGTAATGTCCACGTTCCAGAGATGAGTCACCCGACCTTTCTGCAGCAGTGTGGCGACCGCGCGCACAGCGCCCCCTTCAGGGACCGAGGCAATGTGGTGGGCATCGACTTCAATACCGAGCGGTATTTCGTCGGGCGCTAGCAACCCCATTGAGCCGTAACCTGCGAGCGTTTCCGCAAGCGCCAAAGACGCCCCGCCGTTAAGTACGCCGAAGGGCTGGCAGACCTTACTGGTGACCGCAAGGCTTGCGGCAACCGTGGTTTCCCCGGCTTTGCGGGGCTCAAAGGCAATGCCGAGAAGCTCACTCATAAAGAGCTTTTTTTCGGGCTCAGTGAGTGTGGAATGTGTCATGACGGATTCCCTGTCGGTTACCGAAAACGGTACCGTTTTTGTGGCGCAGAGATTTTAGCGGGAAGCGCTGTCATGTAGCGTATAGATCTCATACAGAAGTGCGTTAAAAAAAGATGCCGTCTGTCTGATAAAAAGAGACACAGCAGCTGCAGTAAAAACTAACGCTGTGCGTCAGGGGTGTGTGTAGATTTTTGTGTCTAGCGCGGGTTTACGGTTAAGCTTGTTGGCTCGCTAACAGTGGTATTTAACCCCAGGTACTTCGGGGCTGTCAAACCCCAATTATTCTTTCCGTGTAGCTTCGGGCTTCATCTTGTTGTGCAGACTTACCCATCTTCGAATGCCTTATGCTGTTTCTGTACGTCAGGTCAGTGGTTTGCCTCCAGCTTCCTTCAGATCCTGCCTCGCGGCGGACACCCTTGCTCTTGGCTATGTGCTTGGTGCTACCCCCTGCACTCGGGACTTTCACCCGTTAGAACGCGCTCATGCCGAGCGCACACAGACAGCGGGCGGAGAAATGAATCCTCCGCCCGCTGTCAGGGATGTTTAGCGAAACGTCAGGGGGTTAGAAGACGTACTTCAAGCCCACCTTGCCGCCGACGGACGAGATGCCGTCCTTGCCGCCGCCCAGCATCATGTTGGCGTTCACCATCAGGTTGCCGTTCTGAGCACGGATGCCGAAGTCACCCTGCACCGGGCTCGTGTCAATCACCGTCTGATCGGCGCCGAAAACAGAGATTTCCTTGTCGCCGAACGTCGGCACATAGGCAACCTTGAAGCTCGGGGCCACGGACCAGCCGCTGACGTTCTGTTCAAAGCCGTTCACACGCAGCGCGATCGGCACCTGAACGAGCGTCTGTTCCTGCTTTTTGATGTTGACGGCGCCCACCTGCATTGCATCCGTGTTCAAGCGCGACACACGCACGCCCACGCTCGGCACGAACTGGAAGTTGCCGGCCGTGAAGCGATGCTGACCGCGCACGCCCACGGAGTAGATTTCCGAGTCAACGCTCTGGTTCAAAGCCGTCTGAGACGACGTGACGTCGTTTTCGTTCTGGATGTAGGAGGCTTCCGCAACGACCTTCGAGTCACCGAACTTCATCGCGCCGTACGCGGTGACGCCGTAGCTGTCGATGCTGTTCTTGATCGAAGAGACGCCGCTTCTCAACGAACTCTTGCCGTACTGGAACGCGGCACCCGCGGTGATGTCCTGCGTTACCGCAAAATCAGCACCGAACGCACCGTAACCCATGTCGGACTTGAATTCGCCGCCGTTGTCGAGCTTGTCGGCTTCGTAGCGTTCGCCCGTGACGTCAACCCAGAGGTTCGTGCCGGCAGCAAGTTCCTGATCCACGGACGTACGGTCGGCGATCGTCTGAGCGAGCACCGTATCCGCACGGCGGGTCATCGCCTGGATACCGGTGGACGCGAGGGCACCGAGCCCGCCTTCGGCGGACATGGTGTTGACGACGGTGTTGCCGTTAACTGCAGCTTCGACGAAGGGGTTGTCGGTGGTGGCCGTCGTAATGCCGTTAACAACAGTTCCTGCTGCATCGGTCAGCGTGATAGTGCCAACGGTGGCGTTTGTGATGCCGAGTTTGCCACCGTCAAACAAAATGGTAGAGGCACCTTCAAACACAGCATTGTCGCCGATAGTAGCTTGATCGATGACAAGAGCCCCGTTGGACTTGACGATAACGCTCTTAGCGACGTCGGTTGTTACAGCATGGTGACTGTTTGGATCAATCACGATACTGCCTGTGTCGCTGAGTGCCATGGGGATTCCAACATAGACCAAGGATTCAACAGAATCAAAGCCGTCAAGTTTGGATACAGCGTTTTGTGCGGAAGAAACATCTGTACCAAAGACGACAAGCGCTCCGTTACCAGCAGTAACATGAGTTCTGAGAGTTTTGTTATCAAGGCTGCCAATGGTTACAGAAGATTCGCCGTAAGTAGGATCTACAAAAATGGAACCGCCGGTCATAGACAGAGTCTGGATAGACATCGAAGCCCCGTTCCCATCGTTTTCGCCAACAGTAATGTTGCCGATTCCCGACAATTTACCAACAATCAACTTACTCTCATTGATTACTTTCAGAGATGTGCCCGTAGTTAGCTCAATTGATGAAAGCGATGAGGTTTTATCTTTCCCTTGCAACGTCAAAGTAGCACCGTCACCGATGCTAATGGTGTCAAAACCAGTAAGTGCGGCAGTAGCGAGGTCACGAGTTATGGAGAGATTTGAATCGTTTTCAGTGGCCTGCAGATTGGCGTTAAGCATACTGATGGTAGCTAACGTGCCACTCTGAAGACTATCTAACCAAGTTTTGGTATATGTGCCATCGTCTGTAATCGCAAAAACAGAACCTTTGGCCGCTGAAATAGCGCTTTTGACCTGTGCTGAATCAGTGCCAAAAGCCTTGCCTGTCAGCTGTTCGAAGGAAGTCTGAAGAGTACCTGCTGTCAGCGACAATTTAGCATTATCGAGAGTGAGCGAATCTACTTTGTATGTTCCGCCGTTCAGAATAAGTTGTCCGTTGTTAGCGGCCGAAATGTTGCCGTTGAAGGAGAGGTCTTTGTTCTTTCCGGTGGCAGTAATTTTGACTTGGTTGGTCTCTTGGCCTTTACCGATGATTGAAACGTCACCGGATATGACGGAGCCATCCCCCAGTTCAAGGTTTACGATATTGCTGTCGTTGGCGTTATTGTATTGTCCCGCATTGCCCCAAACGTTGATGTTGCCGGTGATAGCGGCATTCTCTGCGGTAACAGAAACATGGGTATTACGGGAGAAATTGCTGACGGCACCATTGGTTTTGGTGGATTCTTGGCTTTCGTTCAGACTGCCGACATTGATATCACCGTTCAGACTCAGGGTTTTCGCCTTGATGTTAAACGCGGCTTTCTTGCCGGTGTTATCTACAGCACCATAGACACCGTTAATGTTGCCGTTCAGTACCATGGAGTTGTTAGCAGTCAAATTGACAGTACCCCAAGTTCCCGTACCCAGGACGCCGCCCCCTAATTTTTTGGTGCCTGTCAACGAAACATCATCGGCGGTTACGTTAATGGTCGAGCCTTCATTAAACTGCAGCAGAGCAACGCCTGCGTCGTCACCGGTTGCTGTAGCTTGGAAGAGTTTTGCATTAACATTGGCTACTGCACTGGCGGCTTCACGAGTATGAATTGCAGTATAGGCCGAGGAGGAAATAAAGGAATCAACATCAATGTTCAGGGTGGCATGGTCGCCTACAACATAAAGACCGTGTCCTGAACCTGTTTGGGTATAAGAGTTGGCAAAAATGTTTAAAGTAGAGCCCGTATCTACACGGCCAATAAAGTAGGGATCAGAGTCTCCAGTGCCAACGTTGTTTAGAGAGACACTGTTGACTCTGCCGTCTTTTTGTCCGAAGGAAAGAATACCATTATTGTGAACCCACACGTTTCTGGACGACACAGAAGGCGAGGAGACGTTGATGGTGACATCTTTTCCCGATGATCCGATGATAGAGCGTCCGCCATCAAGGTTTACGCCATAGGCATTACCTTGGTTTGAAGAAACATTAAGGTTCAGATTGCCTTTGATATTAATTAGAACTCCGTCGGATACCGTTTGCGTGCCCAAAAGGCCTGTAGCACTAGCCTTTTCAGATTTAACATCAATATTGGCATTCTCAAGGATAATGCCCGCCCCATCCAGATCTACGATCCCTGTGGTGCTGGTGTAATAAGAGTCATAAGCAGCCAAACCAGTTGCAGTGCCCCCAATTGCCGACACATCAATGTTGGTGGTGTTTCGAACATTGATTTGCCCACCGCCGGCTTCAAGTCCTGTGGCATCCGCGGCCCCAACTTTTCCTTCAGGGGCTGTGGTTGTGTAGTTTTTGCCGTCGGTAGAAAGTTCTTGATCCGCAGGGGCCAATGTTTCTCCTAAAGATTTAACAGTGACATTAAATACTTTGGCATTGCTCTTGATCTCTCCGTAAGTTGCAAGGGCTCCAACAACTGCGGTACGGCGATTAGCGTCGGTGGCTCTTGTATCAATGCGATCTACAGACGATTCAACATTTAAAGTTACTGAATCACCGTTGAAATTAATGATCGCATCATGGTCTTTGTCCCCATAGGCCTCTAACGCGATTGCAAACTTGCCATTTATGTAGGGAGTTTTTGTAGTAAGGATAGTGTTCGTAGCATTGAAGTTGGTTGTGCCACCATAATTCGTAAAGGCTGAAGCTTCCGAGTTGCCCGTGCCAGTGTGGTTGGTTTCAAGGTAGATATGAGTGAAATCACCTGCGAACGTGGCATTGCTATTGGTGCCGGATTGATACAGGGCTCGAACAGCAGCCGGATACGGATGGGTATCGTTGTTGGCTTTGAGAGAAAGCTCAGTGTTGTAAATAGTTCCTTGAGCGCCAGATTTAATTTGCATGCCGATAGGAATCGTGTCACCGGGAAGTTTGGGGCTATCAAAAATAAACGAATTGCCTTGGGGCGTGTTGGTGGAATCCCAAACGACAAACGGACTATTGGTGGTTGCAAAGGTAACGGACGAACTAAGCAATCCTGCTACGGCGATGCAAAGAGCAACTTTGTTTTTTCCAGAACGCTGCACCGACCCCGTGATCTCGTTGGCGACCATCAGCGCCCCGCGAGCCTTATTGAACACGATCTTGAATGTCTTATTCATAGAGTGGACCTCATTTTCCGTCGGACGGAGGTCGGTGTAATACAGAACTCCGTCCGAGATTTGACAGTAATTCCAATATGCGCCAAACATACCCCCGATACTCATATCGCCGACACCCAGAGGCCACTGCCCTACTGCTTAACAGCAGCGGAAATGAAAAAAGCCCGCA
>ENA-UEQM01001324-UEQM01001324.1-human-gut-metagenome-genome-assembly--contig:-NODE-1324-length-10599-cov-3.371127_pt1 | contig 10599 bp, 6 predicted proteins | sample MGYA00242948_ERZ507948 | MGnify/ENA primary metagenome ERZ507948 (study PRJEB26167, sample SAMN06115440) | human gut metagenome | host: Homo sapiens | place: China:Hubei | collected 2015-07-28 | study... | reverse complement strand
CCCGCGTAGCCAGCTTATCACCAGCTTTGAGCTCGAACCGGTTGATGGCCAGCCGGTCGCCGATTACCAGCCTGGCCAGTACCTGGCCATCTGGCTGAAACCGGAAGGCTTCGACTATCAGGAAATTCGTCAATACTCTTTAACCCGCAAAGCAGACGGCAAAGGCTACCGCATCGCGGTAAAACGTGAGGACGGCGGTCAGGTTTCCAGCTGGCTGCATAACCATGCCAGCGAAGGCGATGTGGTCTATTTAGCCGCCCCGGCGGGTGACTTCTTCCTTAACGTTGAACCGCAGACGCCGGTCACCCTGCTCTCCGGGGGCGTCGGGCAAACGCCGATGCTGGCGATGCTGGATGCGCTGGCGAAGAGCGGTCATCAGGGTCAGGTGAACTGGTTCCATGCGGCGGAAAATGGCGACGTTCACGCCTTTGCCGATGAAGTGAGTGCGCTTGGCGCGGCGCTGCCGGCGTTTACCTCGCACGTGTGGTATCGCAACCCGAGCGAAGCCGACCGTCAGACTGGACGTTTTGATAGCGAAGGTTTGATGGATTTAGCGGCAGTGGCGGACAATATTCGCGCCCCGCAGATGCAGTTCTATCTCTGCGGCCCGGTAGCGTTTATGCAGTTTGCAGCGAAGCAGCTGGTAGAATTAGGGGTTAATAAAGACCACATTCATTACGAATGTTTCGGCCCGCATAAGGTCCTGTAAGCCCCGACGACGCGGGGATTTGTAGGCCGGGTAAGCGCAGCCTCACCCGGCAATACTGCAGCGAGCGGCGAGGATTAAATCGCCGCGTCGTCTTCTTCACCAGTACGGATACGAATGACCCGCGCGACGTCGAAGACAAAGATCTTGCCGTCGCCAATCTTGCCGGTCTGCGCCGTACGGATGATGGTATCCACACAGGTATCGACGATATCGTCGGTCACCACGATTTCAATTTTTACTTTTGGCAGAAAATCCACCATGTACTCCGCGCCGCGGTACAGCTCGGTATGACCTTTCTGGCGGCCAAAGCCCTTCACTTCCGTCACCGTCATCCCGGTGATGCCGACTTCGGCCAGCGCTTCACGCACGTCATCCAGTTTGAAAGGTTTAATAATCGCATCAATCTTTTTCATGGTGTTCCTGTCTTAGTCGCGTAACCGGTTGCTTACCGTATCATAACTTGCGCTATGCTGCGGAGCTACTCTTTAAAGTCGTTGGCGTCGAGCTCATGGCGCGACAGCAGTTTATAGAATTCGGTGCGGTTGCGCCCTGCCATCCGCGCGGCGTGGGTGACATTGCCTTTAGTAATTTGCAGCAGCTTGCGCAGGTAGTTCAGCTCAAACTGATTGCGCGCCTCCACGAAGGTCGGCAGCGCGGTATTCTCTCCTTCCAGCGCCTGCTCCACCAGCGCGTCGCCAATCACCGGCGACGAGGTCAGGGCCACACACTGCTCAATCACGTTCACCAGCTGGCGCACGTTACCCGGCCACTTGGCGGCCATCAGCCGCTTCATCGCATCGCTGGAAAACGCCCGGACAAACGGCTTATGGCGATCGGCGGACTGGCGCAGCAAATGATTAGCCAGCAGCGGGATATCCTCAGCCCGTTCGGAAAGCGGTGGGATCTTCAGATTCACCACGTTGAGTCGGTAAAACAGATCTTCGCGGAACTCGCCGCGGGCCATCGCCTTCGGCAGGTCGCGGTGGGTCGCGGAGATGATCCGCACGTTGATCTCGATATCGCGGTTGCTGCCCAGCGGACGCACCTTACGCTCCTGCAGGACGCGCAGCAGCTTCACCTGCAGCGCAACCGGCATATCACCGATCTCGTCGAGAAACAGCGTACCGCCCTCAGCGGCCTGGAATAATCCTTCACGGTTACTGACCGCGCCGGTAAAGGCGCCCCGCGCATGGCCAAACAGTTCGGATTCGAGCAGCTGTTCCGGCAGCGCGCCGCAGTTGATCGCCACGAACGGTTTATCATGACGCGGGCTGGCGTTATGGATCGCCTGGGCGACGATCTCCTTCCCGGTCCCACTCTGGCCGTTAATCAGCACGCTGACATCCGATTGCGCCACCATCCCGGCCTGCTCAAGCAGACGCAGCATCAGCGGGCTGCGGGTCACAATCGCCTGGCGCCAGGCTTCGTCGGTGGCCGGCGAGCGCTGCTCCAGCGCCTCATCAATGGCTTTATACAAGGCATCTTTATCGACCGGCTTGGTCAGGAAGCTGAACACCCCCTGCTGGGTCGCGGCCACGGCGTCGGGAATCGAACCATGGGCGGTGAGAATAATCACCGGCATGCCGGGCAGCCCCTTCTGGATCTCGCTGAACAGCTGCAGGCCATCCATTTCATCCATCCGCAGATCGCTAATCACCAGATCCACTTTCTCACGCCCCAGCACGCGCAGCGCTTCCGGCCCGCTCTCGGCGGTGACCACGCTATAGCCTTCGCTGACCAGGCGCATGCCCAGCAGCTTCAGCAGCCCCGGATCGTCATCTACCAGCAGCAAACGCGCCGGTTTACGGATCGTCATGGATCACCTCCGGCACCTTTTCGCTGCCGAAGTTGCCGCCCGGCTTACGGCTGGAGAGCTGGCGTTCGATATCCGTCAGGTTCTCCAGCTTACGGGTGGTCAGCTCCAGCTGTTCGCGCAGCGCCTGCTCCTGCTGTCGCAGCGTCTCCAGTTCGCTATCGCTGGACTGCTGAAGCTTCGCGTAACGGGCACGCTCTTCCACCAGCTGCAGCTGACGGGTCTGGCCGTCGCGCCAGAGCTGATACAGCGGGCGGACCTGAACGGCGATTTGCGGGCTGAAGGTATCGAGACGCGCCACCAGGTCGCGACGCTCGTCGGGAGTAATTTTGGCATCAGCAAGCAGGATGCCGCGACGGAACGCGTCCTGCCAGCTGTCGTCGGTATGGCGTTTCGCCTCCGCCCGCGCCTGCGCCGGTGCGAGGCGATCGGCACAGTCAATGCCCCGCAGCCAGTAGAGGGGATTTTTGTCGCTGGCATCGCTGCTGTGGGCCCAGATGTCCGCGCAGTCTACCGCGACAAAATCGGCCACCTGATGCTGCGCCTGCCCGGGGGCGGCGGTACCTTCCGCAGTATGCGGTGAAAAGCCGGCGGAACACCCCGCCAGCGTCAGACAAGCAATGCCTGAAAGCAGCCATCCACGAAGGGAACGGCGCCAGGCCAGGAATTGGGACATAGTTCCCCGATATCGATTCATAAGTTGGATTATTCCGGCGCTGAGGGAAGCGTAATGCGAAAACAGACCTGCCCGGCGGGCGCGTCAACTAAGCTGAGCTCCCCTTGCATCTGCCGGACGCAGTCGCGGGCGATACTCAACCCCAGCCCACTGCCCTTAACGGCCCCTTTACGCTGGTGACTCCCCTGGTAAAAAGGCTCGAAAATCATATTCTTTTCCGCGGCCGGGATCGGTTCGCCGCTGTTGGCGACATCAATACGCACCTGCTCTCCGTGCCGGTAGCTGTGGATACGGATGTTACCGGATTCAGCGCCATAGTGCACCGCATTGGAGTAGAGATTATCCATTACGCTTATCAATAGTGCAGGCTCTGCCAGGCAACGCCGCGCCTGCAGCGTCAGTTCAGTATGCATCAGTTTAGCCCGCGCGGGCAGGCTGTGCGCCGCCACGACGTTTTCCACCAGGTCCACCAGGTCCACCGCTTCGCGAGCCACCGGGCTGTCGGCCTGTTTTCGGTTGTAGTCCAGCAACTGTTCAATCAGCTTTTGCAGGTTACGACTACTGCTGTCGAGGATCTCGACGATCTCCTGCTGCTCAGGGGTCAGTGGCCCGGCGACCCGGTCGGCCAACAGCTCGGTACCTTCACGCATACTGGCCAGCGGGGTTTTCAGCTCATGCGACAGATGACGAAGAAATTGATGCCGCTGCGACTCCAGCCACGCCAGGCGCTCGCTGAGCCAGATGATGCGCTTGCCCACCGAGCGCAGCTCGCGCGGGCCGGTAAACAATGCGGCGTCGTCCAGCGACTTCCCTGCCCCCAGCTGATTGATCATTCTTTCTATGCCTTTCACCGGACCGATAATCATGCGGGTGAAGAGCAGCACCAGCGCCAGGCTCAGCAGAAACAGCACCAGCGCCTGCCAGCCGAAAAACTGGCCGCGTTCGGCAATCTCCTGCTGCAGCTGCTGGCCGCGGGAATAGACGACTGCCCGGGTCGCCTGCACCATATCGCTGTTATTGCTGGCGAAAACTTCCAGTCTGGCGGCCGCCTGGGCATCGGGGCCGCTATTTTTACACTGCAACTGCGCCAGATCGCTGACGTCCTGACGCAGCGCCTGCCAGAGTTTCTCGTCCGGTAGCACGCCGGCATGGGCATCCAGCATCTGGCTGTAGCGCTGTCGCTGATTCTGATACACCCGCGCCAGCGTCGGATCGTCCAGCACGCAGTACTGGCGATAGCTGCGCTCCATCTCCAGCGCAGCATTGATCATCGCCTCGCTGCGTCGGGCATCGACCAGCGTAGTGCGGTTAATATGCGCCGCCTGGGCGCTAAGGGCATTCAGGCTCTGCCAGGCCTGCCACGCCAGCACCAACAGCGGCAGCAGGATCAGCACAAAGGAGAGCGTCACCAGTTGACGCAGCGAACGGGGAAAAAGAGAGAGTCGCTTCAAGGATGTTGTCTCAATCATTAGCTCTGGTCGATGCTAACTGAGGAGCGCGCCGGAGAAAAGCGCTACCGCTGGTTACTGCGCCGCAGAAACAACAAAGCCAGGCGCAAGGCCTGGCTTTGTTCAGGAATGAGGCGGTGCCTTACTCGACGTTTCGCCCGATGTCTGATAAAGCCAGGCTGTTATCAGGAGTTGGACGGCAGGCACCTGTTTGTGCGTCATTCGAAGTTTATGTAGCGCGTCCCGAAGGGGCTGACATAAGAAGGTGAATGAGCCACTGGTTAATATTATGCATGAACTATGCCACCTTTCAAAACATTTTATTAACACGCTGATATATATGATATTAGCTCACGATCATTGCCATACCGGAACCGTACATTTTTTATTCATATTGTCGCTAATTGACGACACTAAACAGGCGCCGCACCACTGCTCAATAAAATCAATATGTTAAGTGTCTCCTATTGACGACACCATAACATAGGGGTTGTCGGCAATTCCCGACACCCTGGCGTGCCGGCCATCACAGATAAAAAAAGCCCCCTGCCTGAGCAGGGGGCTGATACATTCACATGAGGCGCTGCCGGAAGGTTAACCCAGCTGTTTACGCGCGTTACGGAAGATACGCATCCACGGGCTGTCCTCGCCCCAGTTCTCCGGGTGCCAGGAGTTGCTTACGGTGCGGAAGACGCGTTCCGGGTGCGGCATCATGATGGTCGCGCGCCCGCTTTCGCTGGTCACCGCGGTGATACCGTTCGGGGAACCGTTCGGGTTCGCCGGATAGGTTTCGGTCACTTTGCCAAAGTTATCCACGAAGCGCAGCGCCACCAGACCTTTGCTCTCCAGCTGGGCCAGATGCGCGCTGTCGCGCACTTCCACCTGACCTTCGCCGTGGGAGACCGCAATCGGCATCCGTGAGCCAACCATGCCTTCCAGCAGCAGGGATGGGCTTTGCGTCACTTCCACCAGGCTAAAGCGCGCTTCGAAGCGGTCAGACTGGTTACGCACAAAGCGCGGCCACAGGTCGCTGCCCGGGATCAGCTCGCGCAGGTTGGACATCATCTGACAGCCGTTGCACACGCCGAGCGCCAGCGTCTGCGGACGATGGAAGAACGTCGCGAACTCATCGCGCACGCGCTCGTTGAACAGAATCGACTTCGCCCAGCCTTCACCCGCGCCCAGCACGTCACCATAGGAGAAGCCGCCGCAGGCCACCAGGGCATGGAAATCCCCCAGACCGGTGCGGCCCGCCAGCAGGTCGCTCATATGCACGTCGATGGCGTCAAAGCCGGCGCGATGGAAGGCTGCCGCCATTTCAACGTGGGAGTTCACCCCCTGCTCGCGCAGGACGGCCACTTTCGGACGCGCGCCGGTGGCAATGTACGGCGCCGCAATGTCGTCATTAATCTCAAACGAAAGCTTCACATTGAGGCCCGGATCGGCGTCATTGGCTTTCGCCTCGTGCTCCTGATCGGCGCAGGCCGGGTTGTCGCGCAGACGCTGCATCTGCCAGGTGGTTTCCGCCCACCACATGCGCAGCGTAGTGCGGCTCTCGCTAAACACCGTCTGACCGTTGGCGGTCAGCACGAAGCGATCGCCCTCGACCGCTTTACCAAGGTAATGCACGCAGTCTGCCAGGCCGTTAACCGCCAGAATGGCTTCCACCGCCTCACGGTCTGCAGCGCGCACCTGGATCACCGCCCCCAGCTCTTCGTTGAACAGCGCGGCCAGACGATCATCGCCCAGCGCGGCGATATCTGCTTCCAGGCCACAGTGGCCGGTAAAGGCCATTTCCGCCAGAGTCACCAGCAGGCCGCCGTCGGAGCGGTCGTGGTAGGCCAGCAGTTTACGCTGCGCCACCAGGGCCTGCATCGCGTCCCAGAAGCCTTTCAGCTGGGCAACATCGCGCACGTCAGCCGGCTTGTCGCCGAGCTGGCGATAGACCTGCGCCAGGGCCGTCGCGCCCAGCGCGTTGTGCCCTTTACCGAGGTCGATCAGCAGCAGAGCGTTATCTTCTGTAGAAAGCTGCGGCGTGACGGTATGACGAACATCTTCGACACGGGCGAAAGCGGAGATCACCAGCGACAGCGGGGAGGTCATCTCGCGCTGCTCGCTGCCTTCCTGCCAGCGGGTTTTCATCGACATCGAGTCTTTACCGACCGGAATGGTCAGGCCCAGCGCCGGACACAGCTCTTCGCCTACCGCTTTTACCGCCTCATACAGGCCAGCGTCTTCGCCCGGGTGACCTGCGGCGGCCATCCAGTTAGCTGACAGTTTCACGCGATTCAGCTCGCCAATCTGCGTGGCGGCGATGTTGGTCAGCGCTTCGCCGACGGCCAGACGGCCAGAGGCCGCGAAGTCCAGCAGGGCAACCGGGGCGCGCTCGCCCATCGCCATCGCTTCGCCGTAGTAGCTGTCGAGGCTGGCGGTGGTCACCGCGCAGTTGGCCACCGGGATCTGCCACGGGCCGACCATCTGGTCGCGGGCGACCATGCCGGTCACGGTGCGGTCGCCGATGGTCACGAGGAAGGTTTTCTCGGCCACCGTCGGCAGGTGCAGAACACGGTTTACCGCATCGGCAAGGGTAATCGGTTGACGATCCAGCGCGCTGCCCTGGGCTTTCAGGGTCTGCACATCGCGGGTCATTTTCGGTGTTTTGCCGAGCAGAACGTCCAGCGGCAGGTCGATCGGCTGATCGTTAAAGTGGCTGTCGCTCAGGCTCAGGTGCTGCTCCGCGGTAGCTTCGCCGATAACGGCATAAGGCGCGCGTTCGCGGCGACACAGTTCGTCGAACAGCGGCAGTTGCTCCGGGGCGACCGCCAGAACATAACGCTCCTGCGATTCGTTACACCAGATCTCCAGCGGGCTCATCCCTGGCTCATCGCTGAGAATATCGCGCAGCTGGAATTTACCGCCGCGGCCGCCGTCGCTCACCAGCTCCGGCATGGCGTTGGAGAGACCGCCCGCGCCAACGTCGTGGATAAAGAGGATCGGGTTGGCGTCGCCCAGCTGCCAGCAGCGGTCGATCACTTCCTGACAGCGGCGTTCCATTTCCGGGTTGTCACGCTGTACGGAGGCGAAATCGAGGTCGGCATCGGACTGGCCGGAGGCCATAGAAGAGGCCGCGCCGCCGCCGAGGCCGATGTTCATCGCCGGGCCGCCCAGCACGATCAGCTTCGCCCCGACGGTAATCTCGCCCTTCTGCACATGCTCGCCGCGGATGTTGCCGATACCGCCGGCCAGCATGATCGGTTTGTGGTAGCCGCGCAGCTCTTCGCCATTGTGGCTGGTGACTTTCTCTTCATAGGTGCGGAAGTAGCCGTTCAGCGCCGGACGACCAAACTCGTTGTTAAACGCCGCGCCGCCCAGCGGGCCTTCGGTCATGATGTCCAGGGCCGTGACAATGCGGTCCGGTTTACCGAAATCTTCTTCCCACGGCTGCTCGAAGCCCGGAATACGCAGGTTGGAAACCGAGAAGCCCACCAGGCCCGCTTTCATCACGGATTTCGCCGCCGGAGCCGGTTGCCGCGCCCGGCCATGGAGAGATGGCCGTCGGGTGGTTATGGGTTTCCACCTTCATCAGTATGTGCGCCGGCTCCTGATGGAAGTCGTAGCGCCCGGTCTGGTGGTCGGCAAAATAGCGCCCCACTTCAGACCCTTCCATCACCGCGGCATTGTCTTTATAGGCCGACAGGACGTAGTCCGGCGTTTTTTCGAAGGTGTTTTTGATCATTTTGAACAGCGACTTCGGCTGCTGTTCGCCGTCGATGATCCAGTCGGCGTTGAAAATCTTGTGGCGACAATGCTCAGAGTTCGCCTGAGCGAACATATACAGCTCAATATCGTTCGGGTTGCGGCCCAGACGGGTAAACGCATCCTGCAGGTAGTCAATTTCGTCATCTGCCAGCGCCAGCCCCAGACGGAGGTTGGCGTCAATCAGCGCCTGACGGCCTTCGCCCAGCAGGTCAACGCTGGTGACCGGCGTCGGCTGATGGTGAGCGAACAGCGTCTCGCCCGCTTCCAGGGCGTCGAAGACGCTCTCCATCATGCGGTCGTGCAGTTCCGCCGCCACGACGGTCCACTGCGCTTCGGTCAGGGTTGAGGCTTCAACGTAATACGCCACGCCGCGCTCCAGGCGCACGACCTGAGTCAGACCGCAGTTGTGAGCGATATCGGTAGCTTTAGAAGACCAGGGAGAGATGGTGCCAGGGCGAGGGGTCACGAGCAGTAATTTACCGGTCGGGGTATGGCTGCTTAAGCTCGGGCCATACTGAAGCAGTCGCGCCAGGCGCTCGCGATCGTCAGCGCTCAGCGAGGCGTTCAGATCGGCAAAATGAATATACTCGGCATATATGGCGCTTACCGGAAGGTTGGCCGCCTGAAATCGTGCCAGCAGTTTATTGATACGGAATGCCGACAGTGCAGGTGAACCACGCAAAATTTCCATCATAAGTCTCTCGTCTTCGAAGCTTTCAGGGTGAGCCAGGGGGGGAAACGGGCGTCATTATAGTGAATCCTGCGCCCCGACGAAACCGTTTGCGTAGAAATAAAATCATTGATGCTGTTTATCAATAAATGTGACGACCATCGCGAATAAGTTGCCAACTGGCGCATTCTTAAGCAGAATGCCGCACATTCGACGACAACCTTGCGTTTTTTCCGGACATCGCCTGCTGAGGAACCTGAAGCTGCAGAAGATTAACGCTCTGAAAAAATTAAAGATTAATTATCTGCTCATCGGCATTGTAACGTTGCTGCTGGCAGTGGCCCTCTGGCCTTCCCTCCCCTGGATCGGCAAAGCCGAAAACCGTATCGCCGCCATTCAGGAGCGGGGGGAATTGCGCGTCAGTACCCTTAACTCTCCACTGATTTACAGCGACATCAACGGCAAAATCATTGGTCTGGATTATGAACTGGCACAACAGTTCGCCGATTATCTTGGCGTGAAGCTAAAAATCACCGTCCGCCAGAATATCAACCAGCTGTTTGATGACCTCGATAACGACGATGCCGATATGCTTGCCGCTGGGCTGGTGTATAACAGCGAGCGCAGCAAAAACTACCAGCCAGGCCCGACCTACTACTCCGTTTCGCAGCAGCTGGTTTATCGCGTCGGGAGCCTGCGCCCGCGCTCGCTGGCCTCGATTAACGATCGGCAGCTGACGATTGCCCCCGGTCACGTGGTGATTGACGATCTGCGTGAACTCAAGGAGAAGAAATATCCGGACCTGAGCTGGACGGTGGATGCGAAACTCGGCACGACGGAACTGCTGGAGCAGGTAAAAGATCAGAAAGTCCCCTACACCATCGCCGATTCGGTCGCGATCAGCCTGTTCCAGCGGGTGCATCCTGAAATCGCCGTGGCGCTGGACGTCACCGACGAGCAGCCTGTGACCTGGTTTACTCAGCTTGATGACGATCAGACCCTCTCTGCCGCGATGCTCGATTTCTTCAACACCATGAATGAAGACGGTACGCTGGCGCGCCTGGAGGAGAAGTACCTCGGGCATGGTGATGACTTTGACTACGTTGACACCCGCAGCTTCCTGCGTGCGGTAGACAGCGTCCTGCCGGACCTGCAGCCGCTGTTCGAAAAATACGCCCAGGAAATTGACTGGAAACTGCTGGCGGCTATTTCGTATCAGGAATCCCACTGGGATACCCAGGCCACGTCTCCGACTGGCGTACGTGGTTTGATGATGTTAACCAAAAATACCGCGCTGAGCCTGGGCGTCAATGACCGTACCGATGCGGAACAGAGCATCAGCGGCGGCGCGCGCTACCTGCAGGATATGATGGCCAAAGTCCCGGAAACGGTGCCGGAAGAGGAGCGGATCTGGTTCGCGCTGGCGGCCTACAATATGGGCTATGCGCATATGCTGGATGCGCGAGCGCTGACGGCAAAAACGAAAGGCAACCCGGACAGCTGGTCAGACGTAAAGCAGCGGCT
>ENA-UEQM01001313-UEQM01001313.1-human-gut-metagenome-genome-assembly--contig:-NODE-1313-length-10698-cov-159.333773_pt1 | contig 10698 bp, 8 predicted proteins | sample MGYA00242948_ERZ507948 | MGnify/ENA primary metagenome ERZ507948 (study PRJEB26167, sample SAMN06115440) | human gut metagenome | host: Homo sapiens | place: China:Hubei | collected 2015-07-28... | reverse complement strand
AACACGATTTCGGCCACAGCACTTCCGTCTGTTTTCAGCGAGCTGGTGAACTTCACAGGGTTCATCATCTGCGCCTGAGCCAGCATTACTACAAGGAGTAATTGAAAGATTAAAAATACTTTTTTCATTTCTATTTTTTAATTTTATGTTGCAAAGTTACTAAAAACTAATCATATTACGTATTCAGATGGCTTTAAGGGTACTCGGTTTTAATTTTTTTAAGAAAAAATGCTAATATTCTAAGTCTTACTTGGCTATTTCGTACTTTTAATGTAATTTTGCCGACAGAATAAAGCAATCCTAAAATTTGGAAACAGAATAAAATGGCAAAGAAGAAACTATACTTGTTTCCGTGCTTTCTTCTTATTGATTGAAATGAGAATTAATCTCAGAACAGGCAGAAAGGAAGAAATGATCAGAAAGGGGTGAACCGTATCCATTTTCAGGTTCCAAATTTCACCTCTTTCTTTTTCTCATAACGCCTATTTACCATAATACCGGTTATAAATAAATAATGTTTATTTTTGCACTCGAAATCAGTTAGTTACTGTTTCAGATATTAATTATTAATGTAAAAATAAAATTTTTGGCATATGATAAAGAATATTAAGTTATCGCAGTATCTTCGTTGTGTAATTTCTTACACCGATATTTCGTCTGTCCGTGTTCTTCATTATGCGGTTTCTACCGATTATGTAGATGAGTTTGCCCAGATGATAAATGATACATTTGTTCATCCTGATATTACGTTTACTGATATTATTTATTCTTACGATTATCGTAAGTTCTTTCAATTAATTTAAAATATACGTTTATGAAAAAAGAAATTTTGAAAATTGTTATTAAGGTGCTTATCTATGCTCTCGGTTTGATTGGTTCATACCTTGGCATTACTGCCCTTACTTCTTGCTCTTCTTCTCGAGCAGTTGAGGTACATGGTCGTGGTTCTGTTATCATTCAGGATACCACTTTTGTTGAACATTCTAGTGATTATTTTCGTAACTATAAATACAGGTATTAATGATTCAGTCTTTCGTTAAGTGTTTCAGTCCTTTGGTTTTGCGTGATCCTAGAGGTTATCCATACCAAGTTCCTTGCGGTAAATGTATCGCTTGCCAAAACAATAAGCGTTCTTCTCTTTCGCTTAAATTGCGTCTTGAGGAATATACATCTAAGTATTGTTATTTCTTAACATTAACTTATGATGATGATAATTTGCCTTTGTTCTCTATTGGAACAGATTCGCTTTGCAAAGACTTTGTACGTATTTATCCCTATTCTGAGCGTTTGCGCCATGATTCTCTTATTGATGATTTCTGTTCTGATTTTTACGATTTCGATAATGATTTTGTTGATAAGATGGATTATTACTCTGATTTTGTGCTTAATTATGAGCGCAAATTTGGTAAGTCTTGTGTCTATGGTCACGGTTTGTATGCTCTTTTATATTATCGGGATATTCAGTTATTTTTAAAACGTTTAAGAAAACATATTTTTAAGTATTATGGTGAAAAAATTCGTTTCTACATTATTGGAGAGTACGGTACAAAATCATTGCGTCCGCATTGGCATTGTTTACTGTTCTTCAACTCGTCTTCACTTAGTCAGGCGTTCGAGAATTGCGTCAACGTTGGCACAACTTCAAGACCGTGCAACTGTCCTCGCTTTTTATGTCCATTCTGGCAATTCGGTATTTGTGATTCAAAACGTACGAATGGAGAGGCTTACAACTACGTTTCTTCGTATGTTAACCAGTCTGCTAATTTTCCCAAGTTGCTTGTATTACTTTCTAATCAGACAGCCTATCACTCTATCCAGCTTGGTCAGATTTTACCAGAAGAAAGTTTTGTTTCAGCTATCCAAAAAGGTTACTTTTCGTTTTTTGAGCGACAATTTTATGTCGATTCATTTGGCGTTGAAAATCCTTATACCGTCTGGCGGTCGTATTACTCTCGGTTCTTCCCAAAATTTACCTGCTCAAGTCAGCTTACTTTTGAGCAAACATATCGAGTACTTACGTGTTTCGAAACATTAAGAGATTTGTATAATACTGATTCTGTCGGTGTTATTTGCAGACGTCTATTTTATCATTATCATTTTGGGTATCCTGATACTCATGATATTTATGATTATTTGCGTTTTGCATATTATGCTGTCTTACATTCAAAGGACATTTCTCTTTTTAGTGCTCTCAGGTCTTGTATCTCAGCTAGTCGTACATTTTTACGTGCTGCTGCTAAGTGTGGTCTTACCCCTACTGCTTATTTCCGAAAATATTTGGATTTTTACAGTTATCTAGACCTTTCTCACTTGCGTTCGCACTTTGAAAATTGTCTTGCGTCTTCTGAGTATTGTACCAACTATTATAACATTTATCAGTTACGTCATATTAATGGTAACTACATTTATGGTTCTGATTCTGAGTATTCACGTTTTCGTGTCTCTGAACAGATTCGTTTTGAACGTTCCATTAAGCATCGTGACCAGATTGCTTTTTTAAATATCAATTCTAATTTATAGATTATGGCTAATCGTTCCAACATTATGGGTTTACACGGCTTAAAAAATAAGCCTTCTCGTAATTCCTTTGACCTTTCTCATCGTAATATGTTTACGGCAAAGGTTGGTGAACTCTTGCCTTGTTTCGTACAGGAGCTTAATCCTGGTGACTCTGTTAAGGTAACTAGTTCTTATTTTACCCGTACTGCTCCATTGCAGTCTAACGCTTTTACCCGTCTTCGAGAGAATGTTCAGTATTTCTTCGTTCCTTATTCTGCTCTTTGGAAATACTTTGATTCTCAGGTCCTCAACATGACTAAAAATGCCAATGGTGGTGATATTTCTCGCATTGCGTCTAGTCTTGTTGGTAATCAGAAAGTCACAACTCAGATGCCTTGTGTTAATTATAAGACACTTCATGCTTATCTTCTCAAGTTCATTAACCGTACTTCTGTTGGTTCAGATGGCACGGTTGGTTCTGAATTTAACCGCGGTTGTTATCGCCATGCTGAGAGTGCTAAGTTGCTCCAGCTTCTTGGTTATGGTAATTTTCCTGAGCAGTTTGCCAATTTTAAGGTTAATAATGATAAGCTTAATCAGTCAGGTTTGAATTTTAAGGACGTTACTTATAAGAATAGTCCTTATCTTTCTATCTTCCGTTTGTTGGCTTATCACAAGATTTGTAATGACCATTATCTTTATAGACAGTGGCAGCCTTATAATGCTTCTTTGTGTAATGTTGATTATTTGTCCCCCAATTCTTCATCTTTGCTTAGCATTGATGATGCGCTGTTGTCTATTCCTGATGACCCGATTAAGTCTGATAAACTTAATTTGCTTGATATGCGGTTTAGTAATCTTCCGTTAGATTATTTTACTGGTGTTTTGCCTACTTCTCAGTTTGGTTCTGAGAGCGTGGTTAATCTTAATTTAGGTAATGTTTCATCTCAGGCACATATATCAGGTAAAACATCTGGTAACTCTTCTTATCGTGGTATTGACATTACTGCTGATTCTCCAGCTTCTTTTCATACCGATGATTCTGGAGTAACCCGACTTGTTGGAACAACTGCAGGTATTCGTAAATATTCTAATCATGATCACCAATTTAATAATGATATTACTATATCTTCATCATTGAATGGTTCTCTTTCTATCATTGCTTTGCGTAATGCTCTTGCTGCTCAGAAGTATAAGGAGATTCAGTTGGCTAATGATGTTGACTTTCAGTCTCAAGTAGAAGCTCATTTTGGTATTAAGCCTGATGAAAAGAATGAAAATTCTTTGTTTATAGGTGGCTCTAGTAGTATGATTAATATCAACGAACAGATTAACCAAAACCTTTCAGGTGATAATAAGGCTACTTATGGTGCTGCACCTCAAGGTAATGGCTCTGCGTCTATCAAGTTTACTGCAAAGACTTATGGTGTCGTGCTTGGTATCTATCGTTGTACTCCGGTTCTTGACTTCGCTCATCTTGGTATTGACCGTACTTTGTTTAAGACTGATGCTAGTGATTTTGTTATTCCTGAGATGGATAGTATCGGAATGCAGCAGACCTTCCGCTGTGAGGTTGCTGCACCTGCTCCATTTAATGATGAGTTTCAAGCTTTCCGTGTTGGTGACGGTACACCTCCTGATATGTCCGAAACTTATGGTTATGCTCCTCGATATTCTGAGTTTAAGACATCGTATGACCGCTACAACGGTGCTTTCTGTCACTCTTTAAAGTCTTGGGTCACTGGCATTAATTTTGATGCAATTCAAAACAATATCTGGAATACTTGGGCTGGTATCAATGCTCCTAACATGTTTGCTTGCCGTCCAGATATAGTGAAGAACCTTTTCGTCGTTTCTTCTACTAATAATGCTGATGATGACCAACTTTATGTTGGCATGGTCAATATGTGTTATGCGACAAGAAATCTTAGTCGCTATGGTTTACCTTATTCAAATTAGTTATTATGGAAGTTTCTTTAAGTGACGTTTTGCAGTACGTCCCACCTATTGGTGAAGAACTGCAACATCAGACAGTAGACAAAGATACTGTTTGTTTGCATTCAGACGTGTATATTCTTACACGCCTTAGTGATATGAAAATTTCTCAGAATATGGTTGATATTATTACCAACCGTCTTCAGGAAGTTAAGGACACTATGCCTGATAATCTTCGTCAGTCTTTCGATAAATTGAATGATTTTGAGAAAATGGATATGACTGATTCACGTTACCAGCAATGGTTAAGTGATAAGGTTGAGAAGACTAAAGACTTTATGTCTCAGTTGGATTCTGAGGTTAAAAAGGCTAAGGATTCTGAGGATATGGAGAAACTTAAGAAAGCTAATTTGGCTCTCCGTGATTTCGTACTCCGTCTCGGTTCTCCTGATGTTCCTGATGAAAAGTAATTGCTTATGATTAACTTTATATTTCGTGACGTTGGCTGCGGTTCTCCGCTGTCACGTCCTTACAAGTCTTCCGCTCTCGGTGCCGGTATTATTGCTGGCGCCGGCTCTCTGATTGGTGGTCTCTGGTCTTCCCATGGCTCCCGTGATGCTGCTCGTTATCAGTTGCAAGCACAACGCGAAACTAATCGCAATAACTTGCAGATTGCTCGTGAAAACAATGAGTTCAACGAACGTATGTGGAATTTGCAGAATGAATACAATACTCCTCAAATGCAACGTGCCCGCTTAGAAGCTGCCGGTCTTAACCCTTATCTTATGATGGATGGCGGTTCTGCTGGTATTGCTGAAAGTGCTCCTACTGCCGATACGTCTGGCACACAAGTTGCGCCTGATGTCGGTAGTACCATTGCTGGCGGTTATCAAGCTTTGGGCAATAGCATTTCTGCTGCTGCTAGTCAGATTGCCCAGATGTCTTTCCAAAATGATTTGCAGTCTGCTAATGTTGCCAAAACTCAAGCCGAAGCTAAGAATGCCGATTTGCAAAATCAGTATGACGGCTTGCGTAATCAGTTTGCTACTCTTCAATTTTTGACTGATTTGCGTCTCAAGCAGAAACAGGGCGATGTATCTGAGTACGAAGCCAATTTCTTGCGTGATTCTATGCAAGATAGATTAGATTCTGTCAAGTTCCAAAATACCCTTTCGGGTTCTCAGGCTTCTTACTATTCCCAGATGAGTGGCTTACTTGACGTTCAACGTCAAATTGCCAATATTAATTTGGATTGGTTACCTCGGGAAAAACAAGCTGGTTTAGCTGCTACGTTGCAGAATGTCCGTACTATGGCAAGTCAGATGCATCTAAATTATGCTTCTGCTCGTGCTGCTTATGCAATGGCTGCTCTGAATTATGCTCAAGAGAACGGTGTTCGCATTAACAACAAATTGCAAGATTCTATTTTTGATTTGTCAGTTGGTATGGCTGAAAATAATTACCATAAAGGTTATGCTGAAGCTGACCAGTATAGACGTGGTCTCAATTTACCTATTGCAAATATGGGTGCTGCTCTTGCGTCTGGTTTAGTATTTGGTGGCACACGTTCACCACAAAGAAAAGCAAAAAAATATAAGCATTAACAATATTTCTTTGTTATGTACGTTATTAGATTATGGATTTATTGTTAAATGGTTCGATTTTATCTTATTTGGTTATGATGTTTTTATTACTCATACCTTTTTTGTTGTTTCTAGCCTTGATAGTTGCTGCTATCCGTTGGCTATGGTTTCATGCTAAAGATTAACATTAGCGCGCGCGCGATTATTCGTGTGCGCGTTTTTGTTTTATTAATTATTATGTGCGAGTTTCCGTTGAAGGAAACGACAACCCAGCCACACAAACTCAATGCGCTAGCCACTCAATACCTATGAAAAACACTAGCCTTTCGGTTCCTTTGGGCAATGCCAAAGGAACACTCTCGGTAGAGCCCGCGGAGCGTAAACGCGCTCGGTTCCGCGCGCTAGGCGGAACTCAGGTTATAGGGCTGAAAGCCCTAATCGCCAATTATCGTTAGTTCTCTGAGCGCAACATAATAGACGTTGCGACATCAGAAAATTGCTCGTTAGAGAATTTTCCATGTCGTGACGTTTATTATGTTGTGCGCCCAGCGGAGCAGAAAATGGACAATAATTTAGTCGTTTGCATTGCGACGCAGGAGCCTTGCAAACGTCTAAATTATGTTCATTTTCACATTTTCGTTGGTCGAACACTCAAGCTGGCAAGGCTGGCGAAGCCAGCAAAAATGCAAAGTCGGGTAAATTTCCCCGACTTCTCCTCTCTCTTGTTCTCAAATAGCAAAAGTGACACCACTATAATATGTTGGTGGTAGTTTATGCACTTTTGTGCTATTTGCTATCTCTGAGTTTACATTTCACGTGAAACATTGTGAAATTAAATAAAAAATCGTTACCATAATACCGGTTAGAATTAAAAAGAGGAAAGCAAAAAAGGGGGAAAATCAGGGGCTTTGATTTTACTCCATTACATAGAGGATGGATGTATAGAGCTGCATCACGAGAATGTAGAAAAGAAAGCAGGGCGACAGGAGGCGGATGCCTTGATTCATCGCATCATAAACCTGACTGATGCCCTTGATGCTCTCGCTCATGATGCCGTAACTCATGCTCATCACCATGACCGAGAAACAGATGTACGGAATGAGACTATGCGTGAACGGACCCGGAAAAAGGGTTCCTACGGCATTCAGCAGAATGGCATGGGGCAAGAGGGTGAGCACCAGCATGATACCCGCAGAGATGCACAACTCGATGAGCATCAGGCGCAACGCCGTGCGCTGGCGATACTGGGTATGGTCGAAATGGAGCACCCTACTCTGCTTTACCACCCCGATGGTGATGCTGATGAGCACCAGCCACACGAGCCATACTGAGGTGAGATGGTCTACAAAATGGCCCATAAACCAGCGGATGCCCTCGGGGCTGGTAAGCGAATGGGTGAACGACTCGGGCATCGCAGCTGTAAGCAGCCACGAAACCAGAATCACCACTACTTCGGCTATTCCCAACGATAATGCCAGATAGGCCAATACTTTCTTATACATTCTTTAAAAAGCGCTTGTTGAAACGAGTTATTCTTCATCTGCCTGCAGATGGTCGATATCGAGGATGCGGAGCTCGCAGGCTTTTACCACCAGGCGGGTGGCGTTGATGCCCATGCCGTGGTTGCCGTCAGGGAAGAGTTTCTGAACCAGTTCTGCCTGTCGCTTCTCCAGACTCTTTACGCCGAAAGGCATTCCGCGCAGGTTGGTAATCTGCTCCTTGGTATAGCCCAGCGCAAGATGGCGCAGGAAACGCTCGTCATACTCATCAATCTCATAATTCACCAGAGCCTCCTGACGCATCAGCTGGCTGTTTACGCTCCGCTTGAAACGGTCTACTATCTTCTGAAGGATAGGCTGATTGAACACCAGTTTCTTACCTCCCATGCAGCTCGCCACATCGCCACGCGTAAGGAGTTCACCACTCTTCAGAATGATGCCGTCGCAGCCCGCATCGAGCACATCTACCCAGAGTTTTTCGTTCAGAATTTCTCCTGTAAAGATGAGCACCTTCACGTCAGGATACTGCTCCTTGGTCTGGCGGCAGATTTCTACGCCTACCGTGGTAGAACCGCCCAGTCCGAGGTCGAGCAGAACCAGATCAGGCAACTGCTGCTTGATAAGTTTCCAATAGGCTATTTCGCTCTCGGCAGTACCGATGATTTCAGCCTCTGGAATATCATTCTTGAAGATACCCTCTGTGCCCTTCAGTTCCAGGGGCACGTCTTCTACTATGATGACTTTAAAATTTTCCATTTTCTGATATTTTTATTTTCTTATGATTTTAAACTTTTCCATTTGATGCGTGCCGGCAGCACGGCCTCTATCCTGAGGCAACCCTTATCGCCCTGGCAAGCCTTGATGCCGCAGCCGCGCAGATTGGTAATCTCGCCCAGTTCCCTCACAATCTGACGGCACAGGAGATAGCGCAAATCGCCCGTCAGAGGGGTGAAGAGCTGGGCATGGAGCGCAGCATCATAGGCCACATCCTGCTGGTCAATCCAATACCTCACGTAGGCAGTACCCGGAATCTCAGCCACTCCGGTATGGTAATCCTTGGATTTGCCGCGCATCAGAGAAACAAGATAGCGGTTCAGGAAATCATCTGCCTTGATGTTGCCTTCTACCTGCTCCATCGCCTGGGCGCTGAGCAGAGAATAGAGCGATTTATAATAATCTACCAGTTCCTTGAGCGAATCTACATCATCGGGCTGCGAATCGATAAGCTGGCGGATGCGCGACGGATAATACATCGTTTCGTGCTTGAGCGTAGACAGACAGTTGTCGAGCACGGAATTGGAGATATGAAGCTTATCGTTCTCATATTCAGCCCTATGCAGCTCATCGGTCATCAGCTCCAGTTTCAGGGATTCCTGCTCAGCCTCGTCGGTTCGCTTAGCCTTGGTCTGTTCAATCATGGCAAACCGGTAGCTCAGCACGTGGCGGTAATAGAGCAGATAATAAGCCAGCGGCAACTGCAGCAGCAACAGGATGAGCAGCACCACGGCCACGGTCTTCGAGTTCTCGCTCTGCTGCATCGTGTGCACGTAATTATCGAGCGTATTATCGGCACTTATCTCGCGGAACAGCTGGGTATAAACCTTGTTGTTGCTCTGGTAGAGCGACCATTGGTGCAACGCCAGGGCAGCCACGGCACACTCGTTTCTCAGGTCCAGGATGACGTGATAATTGGTTGGCAGTCCGGAGCGTATCCAGGAGAGTTCTGCCGCCATTCCTACCTCCGGATGAGCCACCATGAGATACTTTCCGTCGGGATATTTCGATAGATAAAACGCGTTGAGATAATGGCGCGAAGAATCGGCAAAGGCAAGGGTACGCTGGTAGGTACGGTTGATATTGCTGAAGTAGGCACTATCTGCAAAATCGTCGGCACGCTGGAGATTGGCATCTACGTTCGTCTTGTGATGATTGTGGCGCTGGCGGATGTCGTTGGTTTTCTTTGCCTCACAAGGCTGGACCGAAGCCGACAGCAGCACGAAGAGCATGATGAAGATGCCCAGCAGCTGATGGGTTCGGCGGGCGATGCCTTTAGGCAGACGGAAACTGAAGCGGCTCCCCTCGCCCAACTTGCTTTCTGCCTTGATCTGGCAGCCGGCAAAGAGCGAACTTACCTTCTTATATTTCTCTATGATGCCCTTGCAGTTGAGCAGTCCGAAGCCGTGACCGCCCGTATAGGTCCGGTCGAAGACATGCGCCAGCTGTTCCTCGTCCATACCCTTTCCGGTATCAGAGATGCTGATTTCCACGAAGTCAGAAACCTTGGCGCTAATGGTTACCTTTCCGCCTTCGGGTGTAAACTTGCGGGCATTATCGGCTATGGTATTGATCATGAAGAGCGTAAGGATGCGGTCGGCCTTGACCACGGCATCTGTAGGTTCTACATCGAGTTTCACACCCTGCATCTGGAAGCTCATCTTGCCCTTGCTTACAATATCGAAAAGCTGCTGGAGCGGGAAACTTTCGATACGCAGGCTGAGTGAGCCCTGGCGCATCTGAATCCACTCCGTAAGCACGTTGTTATATTGGTTAATCTTATCTGTGAGTTCGGCGATATACTGGTAACGTTCCTGCCGCACCTCATCGCTTTCGCCCCCTTCGGAGAGTCGGTTTACCTCGTGAATCATGCGGTCGATGAAAGGCGTAATGCTGTTTACGAGCGAAATCTTAGCCCGTTGTTCCAGATTGCGTTTCTTGTTTTCTTCGATGTGCAGTCGGGTTACGTTCAGTTCATCCTGAACCTCCTCCTGCTTATCTTTTAATTCGTTGATTTTCTTAGTATTATTCTCGCTCCACTCACGCAAAGGTGCAAGCAGTTCATCCATCGACTGGTTCTTCATCTTCTTGCGCTTCATGTGGTCGAAAACGTAGAGCAGAACCACCACGAGCACAATCATCGCCACCACGGCAGCAATCATCAGGTTGAGCTGCTGGGCGTTCTCGTCGAGTGCCGCGGCACGTGCCTCCAGCTGGCGGTCCTGACGCGAACGGTCCTGCAAATCCAGATAGATATTGCGGTTGTAATCGCTCTGCTGCTTATCATCTATAGCCGAATAAACCAGGCAGAGTCTTTCACGTATCGACGCTACGAGGTCGGGTGCCTGCTCTATCGCCTTGTTGTCATTCAGGGCATGATTCAGGCAGTCGAGCGCCGAAGAATAATC
>ENA-UEQM01001298-UEQM01001298.1-human-gut-metagenome-genome-assembly--contig:-NODE-1298-length-10804-cov-3.811410_pt1 | contig 10804 bp, 9 predicted proteins | sample MGYA00242948_ERZ507948 | MGnify/ENA primary metagenome ERZ507948 (study PRJEB26167, sample SAMN06115440) | human gut metagenome | host: Homo sapiens | place: China:Hubei | collected 2015-07-28 | study... | reverse complement strand
TCCGTCTCTCCGGGACGGACGCCTCAAGGAATGCGCTCCGCACGGGCATGGCCTCCGGATGCTGCTTTGGCCTTGAAACCGTTTCATTGGGCTGCCCCTTGAGTGCGGAAAGCTTCATCCCCGGCTGGTTCCGCCCTGGGAAAACGGCTTCGGAACGTATCGGGGGCAGAGGTTTCTTGCCGCAATCCGTACGGAACCGATGTAATTCCATCCCCGCCTTGCGCATTCGCAGGGAAGCGTGTATGCCAAAAACCGACTTTCTTGTACCTTTACCCCTGTTTTCAGGAAGGGAGGAAATATGTCCAGAAACGTTATCGTCATCGGTGGCGTGGCCCTCGGCCCCAAGGCGGCCAGCCGCCTGAAACGGCTTGATCCCACGGCCAACGTGACCATGATCGACGAAAACATCAATATTTCGTTCGGCGGCTGCGGCATCCCCTACTATGTTTCCGGCGAAATCAATTCGCTGGACGCCCTGCGCTCCACGACCTACGGGACCGTGCGCACCCCCGAGTATTTCGAGCATAAGGGCGTGCATACCCTGAACCAGACCCGCGTGACCGCCATCGACCGCGCCTCCAAGACCGTGACGACCAAGAACCTGGTCACGGGCGAAGAGAAGGCGCTCCCCTACGACCGCCTGATCATCGCCACCGGCAGCACTCCCAAAGTGCCCCCGGTCGAAGGCCGCGACCTCAAAAACGTGGGCGGCGCGAACAACCTTGAGGACGCCGACGCGCTCCGCAAGGCCTGCGCTTCCGGCAGCGTGCAGAACGCCGTGGTCATCGGCGCCGGGTTCATCGGCATGGAAATCGCCGTGGCCCTCGCCGACATGTGGGACATCAAGACCAGCGTGGTGGAATTCATGCCGCAGGCCATGCCCGGCGTCATGTCCGCCAGCCTGTCCGATATGGTCAGGCATGACCTCGAAGAACACAACGTCGACGTCTATACCGGCGAAAAAGTGCAGCGCCTTGAAGGTGAAAACGGGGTTGTGGCCCGCGTCGTGACCGACAAGCGCACCCTCGACGCCGATCTGGTCATCTTCGCCACCGGCTTCGCGCCCAACACAGCGCTGGCCCGCGCCGCCGGGCTCGATCTTGAGGAACGCACCGGCGCGATCCTCGTCAACGAATACATGCAGACCTCCGATCCCGACATCTATGCGGGCGGCGACTGCGTGGCCATTCCGAACCTCATCACCGGCAAGCCCTTCGTGCTGGCGCTCGGCTCCCTCGCCAACCGGCAGGGCCGCGTCATCGGCACCAACGCCGCCAGCGACGACGGCAAGGCGGCCGCCTTCCACGGCGCCGTGGGCACGTGGTGCGTGAAAATCTTCAAGATGTCCGCGTGCGGCACGGGCCTGACCATCGAACGTGCCAAAGCTTTCGGGTTCGACGCCATTTCCGCCAGCCTCGAACAGCTCGACCGCGCCCATTTCTACCCTGAAAAGCACATGATGACCCTTGAACTCGTGGTCGAACGCGGAACCCGACGCGTGCTCGGCATTCAGGGCGTGTGCGAAGACGGCGACGCCCTCAAGGCCCGCATCGACGCCGTGGCGACCATGCTCCAGTTCGGCAAGCCCACCATCGACGATCTCGCCAATGCCGAAATCGCCTATGCCCCGCCCTTCGCCTCCGCAATGGACGCCGTAAACGCCGTGGCCAACGTGGCCGACAACATCCTCTCCGGCCAGCTTAAGCCCATTTCTTCCAAGGAATTCGGCGAACTCTGGAGGGATCGCGCCAACAATAACGTCTTCTTCGCCGACGCCCGCCCCGCCGTGGCCGGCAACGCCACCGCCGCCAAGTATCCCGGCGAATGGCACGCCATCGCGCTGGAAGACATTGAAGCGAAGTTCGACTCCATCCCCAAGGATCGCCCGGTGGCCCTCGTGTGCAACACCGGCCTGCGCTCCTACGAAGTAATGCTGTACCTGCACAACCACGGCGTGACCGACGTGGTGAACGCCCTCGGCGGCATGCAGGCGCTCATCAAGCGCGGCGACAACATGTAAAGACGGTTTGAGGGGCCTCCCCTTCGAACGACGCAGGACGGGGAAAAGCGTTCCATTTTCGCTTTTCCCCGTCTTTTTTTGCCTTTATCGTGCCCTTGCCACAGCTCCTCTGTCCCGGTAAACTGCCCGGCAAAACAAGGAAGTTCGTATGCACGCTCTCTCTTCGAATCCAGCTATCAAGGAAACCTCGATGAAACGTAAAATACTCTGGGCTTTTCTCATCATCTGGCTCATTCTGACCGCCTACCTGCTGTTCCTGTCCAACAAATGGGCGTCCGCCGCCACCCCGTCCTACGCGGCCTCAAGCGCCGTCACCACGGACAATTTTGCGGAACTGCTGCGCGAAACCCTCCAGAAAAATCCTGACCTGCTGCTCAGCGTCCTGCGCGAAAACAGCGAGGCCGTACTCGACATCGCTCAGGAAGGCTCCAACCAGCGCCGCCACAAAAGCCTGATCGCCCAGTGGAAGGCTGAGCTGAACCAGCCCAAAGAAGTGGACATCAAGGACCGCCCGTTCCGCGGGGCCGCCGATGCGCCCGTGACCATCGTGGCCTATTCGGATTTCACCTGCCCCTACTGCCAGCAGGCCGCCGGGACGATGGAAAAGGTCCTCAAGGAAAATCAGGGCAAGATCAAATACGTCTTCAAGCACTTCCCGCTGGAAACCACCGGCGTCGCCCGCCTCGCCGCCGAATACCACGTCGCCGCCGCCCGTCAGGATCCGGAACTGGCGTGGAAGTTTTATGACCTGCTCTTCGCCCGCCGCGCCGACGTGCTCAAGGACGGCGAACCCGCCATCGTGAACGCCGCCAAGGACGCCGGGCTGAACATGAAGAAGCTCGCCGCCGACGTGAAGCGCAAGGACGTGCGCGCCGAAGTGGACGCCGACATTGCCGAAGGCCAGCGCATAGGCGTGCAGGGGACCCCGTATTTCCTCATCAACAACCTTGTGGCCCGTGGCGCGCTGTCTTCCGATCTGTTCAAGGAAGCCATCAACATGGCCTTGCAGGCCGCTCCGTCCGGGCAGAAGTAACGCATGATCATCACCCGCAATCCCGATGCGTTTGATCTGCCGCTGCCGCTGGACCTCTCTCAGGGGACCTCTGTGACGGTAGGCAATTTCGACGGCGTCCATTTGGGGCATCAGGCGCTTCTTGCCATGACCTGTGAACGCGCGGCCGCGACGGGAACGCTTCCCGTCGCCATGACGTTCAACCCGCATCCCCTTGAAGTGCTGACGCCATACGCGCCCCCGCGCCTCACGACCCCGCAGGCACGGCTTGCACTGCTGGAAGCCTCCGGCATGGCGCTTGTGATGCTTGTGGTCTTTACGCCCGAATTCGCGGCCATGTCGCCGGAAACCTTCGTGCGCCGGATTCTTCTCGGCACGCTGAACATGCGCGAGCTGCTCCTCGGCTACGACTTCACCCTCGGCAAGGGCCGCGCCGGGACGCCCGAAGTCCTCGCCCAGCTCGGCAAAGCCGAAGGCTTCAACGTCGATCGGATGGATGCGCTCTCCGTGCACGACGAAGTGGTCAGCTCCACGCGTATACGGGAGCTGCTGCATCAGGGGCAGGTATGGGAAGCCAGTAGCCTGCTCGGCCGCCTGTACAGCGTGCAGGGCGAAGTCATCCACGGCAAAAACCGGGGCGGGCGCCTGCTCGGATTCCCCACGGCGAACCTCGCCCCCACGCCGACCATGCTCCCCAAGCCCGGCGTGTATGTGACGCTTGCCACGCCGTCGGAATCCGCCGGGAGCGGGCTCCCCTTTGTCCTCGATCCCGCGCATCCCACCTCAAACACATATCCGGCGGTGACGAACATCGGGTACAACCCGACCTTTGGGCCGGGCGCGCTCACGGTCGAGACGCACCTGCTCGATTTCGATGCGGATCTTTACGGCAAGCATCTTGAAGTCGCCTTCGTCGAACGACTGCGCGGCGAAGTCACCTTTACCGGCCCCGACTCCCTCGTCGCCCAGATCAAAAAGGACGCCGATCAGGCACGGAAAATACTGGAAACGGTTACAGGGGAATAGAGAGGCTGAGGCCTCCGGCGGCAAGGGGCTACCGCCCCTTGACCCTGTCCGGGGGAAATGATTTCCCCCGGCCCCCTCAGGGCCCAACGAAAAGGTCCCCATACGGCTTTGCCGTATGGGGACCTTTTCGTTGGGCCCGGGAAGGCCAATTGTGTTCGGCCGTCCACGCGGCGGGAGAGATCTCCTTTCTGAAACGAGTTCTCTCCTCCAAAAGCCCCTCTACCCTTGCTCCCAAATCGCGGAGATACGCCCGTTTTCGAGCTGGAGCATATGGGTAATGGCGGGGAAAATGTCGGCTTTATGATGGGTGACAAGGATCATCTGCACGCCCTGCCGCGCAAGCTGGTTGAGCAGCGCAAAGAACTCGTTACGCGACGGGGCGTCGAGGCCTGAGAACGGTTCGTCAAGCAGCAGGAGATCCGGCTCCCCGGCAAGGGCCCGGGCAAGGAGCAAGCGGCGGAATTCCCCGGTTGAACAGGAACGGATCGTCCGTTTCGCCAAAAATTCCAGATGCAGGGACGCGAGGATATCCGTTACCTGTGCCAGTTCCTTCTCGGAGGGCTCACGGTACACGCCCACGGAGTTGTCGATGCCCGAAAAGACAAGCTCCTCGCCCGTAATGTCGTAGGTGTAGGTCGCCTGCTGGCGATCCGATACCAGACGGACGCCTTTGCGCAGCACTTCGAGCCGATCCACAACGCCGCCCTGCCGGGGCAGTTCGCGCACGATCTCACCCCCGTAGGCCACAATCTCATCGCCCGCCAACAGACGCAACAGGGTGGACTTGCCCGCGCCGTTGCCGCCAAGCACGGCCCAGTTCTCACCGGGATTGATGGTCCAGTTGATGTCGTACAGCACGGGCACGCGATCGATAAACACCGAAGCGTCCTTGATGGCGATACGGGCCGAACATCCCCGGATGCCCTTTAGTTCCGGAGCGCTGGCAACCGGAGCCAGTTCCTTTTCCGGTTCCACCGCCGTTTCCAGCATGGGGCCGTCCACGGCCTTCCCGTTTTCCAGCACGATCTGGCGGCCAATCCAGCTGGGAAGCGTTTCGGGGCGATGAGTGGTCATAACCAGCGTAGACAGCTCGGAGGCGCGTTCCAGCGCGTCCAGAAGGGTATTGCGTGCCCGTGCGTCCAAACCGTCGGTCACTTCATCCAACAGCAGCACTTCCGGCTCACGGACAAGGGAACGCGCCACCAGCATCAGCCGGAGCTGCCCTTGGGACATGGCGGTTACGGGCTTCTTCAAAAGATGCACGCCGCCAAGGAGACGTACGAGCTGATACGCCGTCTCGCACATTTCGGACGTGGGCTGCTGCGCGATGTAGATCGCGTCGGAAAAGCCGCCGAGGACCAGACGCTCGCCGTCCACCCGCCACTCCTGATGGACAACCCGCTCCTGCTGCATGGCCGATACCAACGAAGTCACCTTACGCCCCGTGAGCGGCGACGGATCCGCCCCTTCCGGCCCATGCCAGAGCACCCGCCCCGCGCGCCGGTGATCGATCTGATCCGGCCACTGCTCGCCGCGCAACAGCCGCAGCAGCGTGGACTTGCCCGCACCGTTGCCGCCGCGGATGACGGCATGTTCCCCCTCGTAGAGTGTGAGGTTAAAATCATTCAGAATATGCCGTTCCGTACCCGGATAGGTCACAAACACATGCTCAATTTCAATGAGAGGGCGACGCGAAGGTTCCACAATACGCTCCAACGGTCTGCAAAGAAAAAAGAGAATCCTGCGATTCCCTTTCATGACAACGGCACACGAAAAAACAACGGCCTTCCCGCCGCCTTTTTACCTTTCCAGCGCGGCAAGGCAATCGTCCTACTGAGAGAGTATGACGGATATCCTGCATCCTTTTCGCCTTTCCGCCAAACAGGACTCCCTCCGCGCGGACTCCCCACCAGTCAAAAGTTTTTGGAGGGAGAGGGGAGGGTTTGGGAGGGGAGAGGGCCCCTTTCTTCAGAAAGGAGCCCTCTCCCCTCCCAATCTTCTAAAAACCGATCTCGCGAGGCTTCCTGTTCTCAAAAATGACGCTGGACGTGTAGCCGTAGGAACGGGCATAGGCTTCCAGCTGATCGAATGCGTAGGCGGGCGTGTTCGGACAATGCGCATCGGACCCAAAGCTGATCTTCACACCCAGATCCGAAGCCAGCTTCATGATCGCCGGGTGAGGATAAATCTCATTGCACGGCTTGCGCAGCCCGGCGGAGGATATCTCCATTACCAGCCCATTGTCGCGGATAGCCGTCAAAGCCACGCTGATCAGGGCAAGGCTCTCCGGCATGGCGAGCCATTGATGGAATACATCCACGGAATACAGCTTGATGATGTCGGGATGCGCGGCGATGTCCACCAGCCCGCTGCGGGCCATGTCCGCCAACGTACGGAAATAATTTTCATAACGCGTGTAGCACTGCTGCGGGCTGATCTTCCAGTCGTCCTGTGTGAAGTCGAACCCCCACGAACCAAGGAAATGGATGCCTCCGATGATGAAGTCGAACGGATACGCCGCGACGGCGGCCTCCATGAAGGGCCGCTCGGAGGGGAACCAATCCAGCTCCATGCCGAGCAGCACCTTGGGCGAGCCCGACAAGGCGCGGAGCTGCATGACTTCGCTGGCGTAGCACACGAAATTCTGGCGCAGGTGTTCCCGGTATTCCACAGGATAGGAATACGCCTCGGGGCGGGGGGAATGCTCGGAAAAACCGTATACGGCAAGGCCGCGATCCTTGGCGGCGGCATACATCTCGCCAACGGACGCCTTGCCGTGGGACGCGTTGGTATGATTATGAACGTCTGCAACTATCATGGCCTGACTCTCGTAGTATGTTTTGGCCCCGTCGAAAAAACGGGAATGTCGCGCCGCAGCGCGTATTGGCTACAGTTCAAGGAAACAAAGCCGATGTCAAGCGTGGAATACGCTATTTATCCAACGAGTCGTACCTGCTTCCATTGGGAGCGTACCGGACCCAAGGTTCATAGCTTGCCGAGAAAGGGGCTTTTTCCGGTTTGCCTCCTCCGAACGAAAGCCGGGCAAGCTCCGCGGCCGCATCGGCGAACCCTGACGTCATCCAAGGTTTGTGGATGGCCCCTTTCACCCGCTGCATGAACTCGGCGTTCCTGCGCTGGTATTCGGGAGAAAACCAACACAGGAACGGAATATCCAGCATATGCTTCGAAGGATCATTGGCTATTTGCCCGCGTACCGGGCGCGTATCATACACTTCCTGCCCATGATCCGAAAAATATACAACAAAGGCGTCCCCGCCCTTCCGTTTTACGGCATTGATGACGCTGGACACGATGTGGTCCGTGTACCGTATGGAATTATCGTACGTATTGACATACTGTTTTTCGCTTTCCGTCCGCCACGGCTTTGTGGGGATATCGTCCGTAGAAGAAAACACGCCGAATTCCGGAGGATACCGCAACGCATACGTCAGATGGGAGCCCATTAAATGAATAAAAATAGCCTTACGCTCCACCGAGCTACCAAGTATCTTTTCCAACTCCGGCAATAATACCGAGTCATAGCTCACGCTCCGGCCCTCATCACGGGCCATATTGAGGAACGAAACCTGCTTTGCGTCTTCAGCGAACAACCGCACCCCTGTAGCTCCCTCCACATTCACAGCCTGGTTGGAAATCCAGTATGTCGTAAATCCGGCACTGTTCAGAAGAGTCAAAACGGATGGGCTGGTCAGAATGGTGTCACCTTTCTGCAATTCTGAAAAAAGAAGGACTTTTCGCAAACTGGGGATTGTATGGGTGTCCGGGCTGATGACATCCTCAAAGACAACCAGCTCATCCCGCATGGCCTCCAGTTTCGGCGTCGTGTTCCGCTTGTAGCCATATAAGGAAAGATGATTCCGATTCGCTGATTCCCCGACGATGAACACATAGGTACGCGGCATGGCAGGATCGCCATCCAAAAAAGCCACAGGAGCCAGCGACAAGTTTTGTCTCTCGGAGCGTACCGTATCCACAGCCCGTATTTCATCAGTATAGCGACAGAGAGTCGTGCAAAACTGGTATACTCCGTGAGAGGCAAGCAAACGCGGCCCTTTACGCACGGCTGAATAGGCGATAGGGGTGCAAAGAATCAAGGCCAGTACACACCACTGAAGAGAAGGCCGCGAGAATCTTTTTCTGGCCCGGACAGCCCTCACAAGGAGGAAAAGCGGTATCACAAAAACGACCATGAGAATGGGCGCATTGGGAATAGAAAAGGCTATGTCACAACAAACAGTTGATAAATAGCCATTTTTATAGGGGAGTATCAGAACTCCCCTACAAACTGTTATTTGCAGTTATCTATACTCATTTGGAATTTCGATATGAAATGTCTCACACAATAACTTCACATCATGTGCATCATTTTCATCAAACTCGTATCCCAGATGGAACATTACTTGACTATATGGTTCAATACAGGAAACCTCTATTTCCTCAATTCTTCCTTTACCCGAAAAAGTTTCTACCGGAAAACAATCCCCATCATAAAGAATTTCACCTTCGTCCGTATATTCAAAACAATGCAAATCAATAATTCTGTTTTTCAAATCTTCCCATACAGTATGGTTCAATGTTGTATATTCCATCTTAATCTCATAAAAGCCATTAGCTTTCATTATTTCTATAAAGTTCTGATAATCGTTCTTTTCTACAAAAATGTCAATATCATTATGGGCTCTTGACTGATATCCAAGAAGAGCATCTACACCCCAGCCACCATCAAGAAAGACTTTAATCTCCGCATCTATTGCAAATTGAAGAATCTGTTTTACATCTGTTATATTGACCATCTTATCATCTCCACAAATTCTAATTAGGCGACCAGAGGAACTGCTGGTCTGTTTGATAAATCTCTGCATTTAGCAGTTTTCAATGTTGCCAAAACGAAAGTTAAGAAGATGTTCCTTTTCTCCATGTCGCTTTCTTTGGCGTAATTTACAAGGTTATTCCACACAAGATAGTTGTTCAGATACTTGGTAGAAACACCGTTAAAGCCACGCATAAACCTCTTTAGCTGGCTATGGTAGCTATTGATATGTTGGATATTATAAATGCCTTTCTTGGCTTTGCCAGTCTTTAACTGCACAAGGTCAATGCCATTGGCATTTGTAAATCTCACATAGGAGTTCATCTTGTCCGTAACAAGAGTGGAATTGGTCTTAATCCTACCATCATAAATATGATGTAAATCTCTTGTAGAAACTCTACCAGTATTCGTAATCTTGGAGATAGACAAGCCATTCCTATTAACCGCACAAGGAACACATACCTTTTCTTGGGACAAGCCTCTGATATGTGTAGAATGACCACGCTTATGAGCCTTGCGTGGCATAGCAAATGTCTTACTCTTGCTATGATTGCCCTTGTACGAGATGGCGAAAAAAGTTTCGTCAGCCTCAATAATGCCGTCAAGGGTAACATCGTCTGCCATATTCTGAAGTGCATCCAAAATCTTGTGTCTCCAAAGGAATGCGGTGTTTCTGTGAATCCCACAAGCAACAGCAGTCTTACGAATGGATAAGCCATTCATCATACAATCAATGTACTGCTCCCACACGGACAAGTCTTTTCTTGTACCAGACACAATGGAGTTCGTAGCAATCACGAAGGACTTGCCACAATCCTTACATACATATCGCTGTGTGCCATCTTTACGATGACCATTGCGAACCACATGGATACAGCCACAAAGAGGGCATACACGACCATTTGCAAAGCGTTCCTTTGCTACGAAATCTTCAATATTCAAAGACTTTACAAAGGCAGGACTTAAAAGCATTGTTTTAAGGCTTTCCTGCTCTGCGACAGTCAACTTACCGATAATATCTAATGCGTCTTTGATAGTAGGCATATCCAATTACCTCCTTCGGTGGTACTGTTTCTTACTATTATTATACGCTATTTCTCGTCAAAAATCAACCATTTGTTGTGACAGAGCCTTATGCAACTACTTTTCCCAACTGAAAAGCTCTACTCTTAGATATTCCAAGCTCTTTTGATATTACAGCATAACTTAACCCTTGTTTCCGCAACTCAATGACTTTTTTCTCATCAACAAGAGTAGGTCTTCCCAACTTAATACCCTGCTCTTTTTTCCGTTCAAGAGCGCACTTGATGCGCTCCCTAATCCGAACTTTTTCCTGTTCAGCAATGGTTGAAAGAATCGAAATAAGAGCAGTTGAAAAAATACCTGCATTGGCAGTTGAGAGATAGGTTTCTGAATAAGAATGCCATTTCACATTACAAGAATCAAAATATTTCAGAATTTCAAGGGTTTCAACTGTTCCCCGCCTTGTGAGGCGGTCAAGAGCAAAGAAGAGAACCATATCAATTTTTTTAGAATGGCAAAGAGAAAAAAGTTCCTGCATTCCTCTTCTTTCCTTGATTGACTTATCCCCTGAAATATTCTCTTTGATAATTGAAATTATTTCATGTCCATTATTTTTACAGTATTCTTTCAAGATGCGTACCTGATTTTCAGTTTCCTGACCTCTACCTGTCGTTGACACTCTTGAATAAATCGCAACTTTCATTTAAAACCTCCGTGCAAAAAACTATACTTGATTTTTCCCTGTTTTCCTGTTCAAAAAACAACTTAAAATTACCGTGCAATAATCAACTGTTTTTTGAACGCTTCTATAGTAGCACGGTCCAAAATTAATTCAAGAAAAATATGCCGGATAAATTTAAAAATTTTATTTATAAATATATATTCCTGATAT
>ENA-UEQM01001296-UEQM01001296.1-human-gut-metagenome-genome-assembly--contig:-NODE-1296-length-10821-cov-27.128165_pt1 | contig 10821 bp, 4 predicted proteins | sample MGYA00242948_ERZ507948 | MGnify/ENA primary metagenome ERZ507948 (study PRJEB26167, sample SAMN06115440) | human gut metagenome | host: Homo sapiens | place: China:Hubei | collected 2015-07-28... | reverse complement strand
TGCGGACATTGAAATTCCGGTCTGCCTTGTCTCCGACCGGGCGATACCGCCTCTCCTGTATGGCACGGAGCAACATCTGTTGGGTTTCCAACGCGAGGTTTCCTACCTCGTCCAGAAACAACGTGCCGCCTTCCGCCTCATGGAAATATCCTTTCTTGGCATTGTCCGCACCTGTAAATGCACCTTTGACGTGTCCGAAGAAAGCCGACGGTGCAAGCTCTTTGGAGAGTGAACCGCAGTCCACCGCCACAAATGGCTTGCCTGCACGTTTGCTCTTGTCATGCAACAGGTGGGCAATATGCTCCTTGCCCGTGCCGTTCTCACCAAATATCATCACGCTCATATCGGTGGCGGCTACCAGCCTTATGCGGTGCATGATTTTCTGAAAGGCGGAACCTTCACGGGCGAATATAGGCATACGGCGTTGTCCTGCCTGACGTTCTTTCAGTATGGAACGGATCAGGGGGACAAGTTTATCCTCCACAAGCTGTTTGGGAATATAGTCTATCGAGCCGAGTTTCATGCTTTCCACGGCGGTATTAACTTCGGCGTAGTCGGTCATAATGATGAAGGGCTGCATCTTTCCCTCCTTTCGCATCCAGCACAAAAGGTCTATGCCACTGCCGTCAGGCAGACGCAGGTCGGCAACCACGATATCATTATCTGTTGCCTGTTGCAGATGTTTCTTCGCGGTTGAGAGGTGGTAAGCCTTCATATTGCGGTAGCCCTCCCGTGACAGCATATTGCAGACATATTCGCAATACACGATGTTGTCTTCCACCACAATTATTTTTGTCTTATTCATCTTCGTATTTTCTCCTTTCCTCTTCTGCCAACCGTATTATTTCCACTCCCTTATCCAGCACGGCAGTCACGGCATGGCTTAACGCTTCACCATCCGGGAGAGCATCGCCACGAAGCAATCCGTAAAGTACATTCAGCGGTTGGTCGGCACGGAGCACCTCCCACGAACTGCGCAGGTGGTGGATCAGGGAATCCAGCTTTTGCAGGTCTTTTTCTTTTGCTGCATCCCGTACCGCCTGCATTTCCTTTTCTGTTTCAGTTATCAACTTTTCCAGCATGACGGCTTCATTGCCATAGGACAATAAGGCGGAAAAGTCCGGTTTCCCGTCCGGTGTCGCTTTTATGGCACACCTGTCGGAAACCTCCATCAGTTCCGATATGGAGAACGGTTTGAACAGGCATCCGGCAAAGCCTTTTGCCAATAGTTCCCCTTTGTTACAACTGCCCGAAGCGGTTGCCACAACCACCGGGATTGTTGGTGAATTGCCCACGTTGGACGAACGCAACAGTTCCAGCAATTCGAAACCGTTTATATCGGGCATATTCAAGTCTGTCAGCAACAGGCTGTATTCTTTCTGGCGTATCATTTCCATCAGTGCCGCAGCATCGGTGCAAGTGTCGCAGTGTATTCCTTCTTGGGAATACATCTCTTTCAGCATCAGAAGTAATACCTCATCATTGTCAATGGCGACAACATCATGGAATTTATTGTTATGATAAACAGGTGTATTGCTTGTATATCCAAGCTGTTCTTCAGCTTCCTGCATAGAAATTTCAACTGTGAAACGACTGCCTTTCCCTTTCTTGCTGTCTAAACGGATTGTTCCGCCAAGCATCGACACAATATTACGCATTATGGCAAGCCCAAGCCCGAAACCCTCCTTTGCGGCGGCATTTGATAGACGTTCAAATGCACCAAACACACGTTGCTGTTCTTCTCCACTCATTCCGTTGCCTGTATCTTCAACTACAATAGAAAGAACACTACCGTTATATTCCATACGAAACGATACGTTTCCGCTTTGCGTGAACTTGACAGCATTGGATAAAAGATTGCCGCAGACCTGCATGATGCGCTCCTTGTCACCCATCAGGATAACATCATCGCAACATTCCACCGTAAAACGCAAGTCTTTTGCTTCCGCCAAAGGAATAAATTCTGTCAATAAAGCGTCTGCCATGCCCTGCAATCGAAACGGGGCGCTATTCGCATTCTCCTTTCCACTATCCAGCCGGAAAAAGTCAAGTAATGTGTTCAACATGGCAATCATCCTACCGGCTGCCTGTAAGATACTTTCTGCATAGCGGCTTATGTTGTCCGTATCGTGTCCTTGTATCAGTTCCGCATAGCCGTGTATGGCTGTCAGCGGTGTGCGCAGTTCATGGGTAATGGTGTGCATGGCTTTCTTGCGGGAGGAAATCAGTTCCTTGTTTTGCATATCTGATTCATAGAGTTGCTTTATCAGGCTGACTGTCTTTGATTTATACCGTATAATACGGCGTATATCCCTGTGAATAATGATATAAGAAACAACCAAAAGAAGAAAGAGACAACCTGTCAGACTGCCGATTTGCAGGAACGAACGTTCACGCATGGCGGTTATTTCCATCTCACGCCCTTGCAAGTCACTTTCTATTTTCCTGTCCATCTGCCCGATAAGCGATTGCAGTTGTCGGTTCAGCTTATTGTTACGCATGGCGAGGCTGTTGGTTTGTGCTGCTAAACGGCGGCTTTGTGCCTGTTGTTGTGCTATCTCCTTGCTGTTCAGTGCATGGAGCATGTTAGTCGTGGCGGTTGTTTTCGGCTTTTCTTTTTTGCCAAACAAACCTAAGAAACCTTTACGTTTCGACTTCTGTGGTTGTTCCTGTGCGCTTCTTGCCGCAATGACGGGTACACGCTCGGCAATCCTCTGGTTCAAACTTTCCTGTTCATCTAATACTTCCACAATGCCCTGAAGTAACCTTTCCTTGCTTTCCAACAAGTGGCGCACACTGTCTATTTGTCTTGCTGGATAAACCGTTTTGAAACGGCATAGCATACTGTCCACTGCCATACGCCGAATATGGTAATGCTCCAAATCCTCGTCTTCCCACTCCAACACACTTTCGCCCAAAAGAGAAAGCCCGGTCATTTCACCGTAAACATGATGTATTTCTTGGCGGAAGTTGTTTATCCGTTGGTTCTCCGTTTCCAATGCCTCAATCTCTTTCCATTCATAATGCCACAGATACATGATCCCACCTGCCAACAGGCACATCAACAGGTAACCAGCGGCAACCAGTATGCGGAGAAATCTCGTACTCATGAAATTCAGTTTCATTCATATATTCTTTTTATCAAACAGCCCGCAAATTTCTTTGACTCATGGGCAGTGCCTCTTATTTCCTTTTCTTTCACCCTTGATTTGTCAATGTCTGACTTTGATAATTGCGAAGCGCCGCTTCGTTTTTTACCTGCATCCTCCACCCAAAGCATGGTAGAGGTTGATGATTCCCTGTATCTCGCCAAACCTGTCCTGCGCCTGTGCTTGTTCTGCGCTCAGCAGGGATTGTTGTGTTGTAAGCACTTCCAGATAGCTGGTGGAAGAATGGCTCATCAGCAGTTCTGTCTTTCGCACAGCTTCACGCAAGGTTTCAACCTGCCGGGTGTTTATCTCATATTGCGACTTAGCCGTCTGCCAGGTGGTTAATGCATCGTTCACCTCCTTTCCTGCGTTCAGCAATGACTGTTGGAATAATAATTTGGCTTCTTCCTGTTTAGTTTGTGCAATCTTCAAGTTGGCGATATTCGTGCCACGGTTGAATAGCGGTTGTGTCAGGGAACCGATGGCGTTGAACAACCATTGTCCGGGATTGGTGATTGCTCCACCTCCATTGTTAGTCCAACCCAATGTGCCCGAAAGAGTGATATTGGGGTAGAAGGCAGAGCGGGCTACATGGGTGGCGTAAAACGCTTGTGCCAGTTCCATTTCAGCCTGACGCACATCGGGACGATTGGAAAGCAACTGCAAAGGAACTCCGATAGAGATAGTATCAGGGAAGGATGCTTCGTCCAGGCTACTCCGTTCAATCGGTTGCGAAGGCATGGCAAGTATCGCAGACAAAGCATTCTCTGTTTCAGAGACACTTTTGCATATAGCCAGTTGCGATGATTCAAGTTGCATCACGTTTGCCTTTGCCTGCAATACCCCGGCTTCATTCGCCTTGCCCACCTTTTTCAACGCTTCGAGTGTGCGCACGGTAGCCCGCCAGTTTTCCAAAGTCCGATTGTTTATAGACATTTGTTCGTCAAGCAAGGCAAGTGTATAATAACTGTCTGCTATCGTGGCGATGAGTTGTGTCTGTACGGCTTGCTGATAGTCACGACTTCCCTGCCATGCGACAACCGCGCCACGCTTCGCAGCCGTGAATTTACCGAATATATCCAGTTCCCAACTTGCGGTCGCCCCGACATTGTATGTCTTTGCGGTCGCCCCATCGTAGCGGCTACCACCACCTTCGGCATTGATTCCCAATGAAGGGAGATAGGACAGTTTTGCCGTCATCAAAGCTGCCTCAGCCGCTTCAACCCGCAGGCGTGCCACATTGAGGTCTGTATTTTGCTCAAGTCCTGCCTCAATCAAAGACTGAAGTTCCCGGTCGGTGAACATCTCCCGCCATGACATGGAGGCGATGTTTGTTGTATCAATATCAACAGATAAGTTCCAATACAGATTTTCTGTCCGGATGCCAGCCCGATGATACCGGCTGTATGTGCCGCAGCCGGTAAGCATCAAAGTTGATAATATAAATATGGTTGTCTTCTTCATTTAATTACGTTTAACTCGTTCTTGAATGTATTGAAATGTGATGAACAGCGACGGCACGAGGAACAGCAATGCCAATGTACCCACTATCATGCCGCCTATTACACCTGTGGCAAGCGAGCGGCTGCCATTGGCACCCACGCCATGGGCCATCATCAGCGGAATAAGACCGAACACCATCGACAAGACGGTCATCAGGATAGGGCGCAGGCGAACCTTTGCCGCGCTGTATGCCGCCTGTGCCAATGTCATGCCTTCCGACCGTCGCTTACCAGCATATTCGGTCAGCAGAATGGCGGTCTTGGCAAGCAGTCCGATAATCATGATCAGTCCGGTCTGCATATAAATGTTGTTCTCCAATCCGAACATCCATGCGAACAGGAAGCTGCCCATCAGTCCGCAAGGCACGGACAGCAACACGGCAAACGGGATGAACACGCTTTCGTAGAGGGCGCACAGTATCAAGTATATCAAGACCATACAGAGCATGAATATCATTGCGGCATTGTTGGTGGTCTTGCTCTCCTCACGCGATAATCCCCCGAACTCGTAGCTGCAAGTGGCAGGAAGCACCTCACGTGCCGTCTCGCCAATCGCCTTGATGGCCTGACCGGAACTGTAGCCCGATGCCGGAGAGCCGTTGATGGCGATGGCATTGAAAAGGTTGAAGCGCGTAAGGTCGGAAGGTCCGTTGGTCTTGGTCAGGCGCACGAACTGGCTCAGCGGTGCCATGCTGCCATCGGAAGTACGCACGTACATCAGGTTGAGCGACTCCGTATTGATGCGGTACTCCGCCGGTGCCTGCATAGTGACGTGATAGAGTTTGGAGAAACGGTTGAAGTCCGATACATACGACCCGGTATAATACCCGGAAAGCGTGGACAACACATCGGCAGGAGATACGCCCGACTGCTCGCATTTCGCCGCGTCAATATCCACCCAATACTGAGGATAGTCTGCGGCAAAAGACGAATAGACCTCTCCGATTTCGGGACGGCGGGACAGTGCCTCTACAAATTTATCAGCCTCCTTCTTGAATGCGGCAACGTCTCCGCCCGTTTTGTCCTGCAAGTAGAGTTCAAAACCGTTGCCCATGCCGTAGCCGGCAATCATCGGCGGTGACATGGCAAACACCGTGGCATCGGGAACATCAGCGGTAGCGGCATAAATCTTGCCTATCACGTCATCCACCGATTGCCCTTCATCCTTGCGTTGGTTCCAATCTTTAAGTGTCATGAAATACATTGCCTGTGAAGGACCGGAACCGCTGAATGAGAATCCTCCGACCGCTCCGCTGTACTCAATCTCAGAGATGCTGTCAAGACGGTTGTTGATACGCGCCATCACCTTGTTGGTCTGCGCCATGGAGGAGCCGGGCTTTGTGTTCATGCTTACCATCACCGTGCCGGTGTCTTCCTGCGGAATAAGTCCTGTCTTCGTGATATTGACCAGCAAGACCAGCAACCCGAACGAGGCGGCAATCGTTCCCCACAGCAACCATCGGCAATGGATGATATACAGTACACCACGCACATAACGGCGGCTCAGACGCTCGAATACGGCATTAAATGCCTTACGGAAGCGTGCCGCAAAATTGTTCTTCGTGTTTCCGTGCTCGTCGATATAAGGTTTCAGGAACAAAGCACACAACGCCGGAGAAAGGGTGAACGCATTGATAGCCGATATGCCCACGGCAACCGCCATCGTGATACCGAACTGGGCATAGAACGCCCCGGAAGTGCCGCCCATCATTGCCACAGGGATAAACACCGCCATAAAGATAATGGTAGAGGTGAGAATGGCGGACGAAACGCCCTTCATGGCATCATCGGCGGCAAGTACCGGCGACTGGTAGCCTTCGTCGAACTTCGCCTGCACCGCCTCCACCACCACGATGGCATCGTCCACCACCGTGCCGATGGCAAGCACAAGGGCGAAAAGCGTGAGCAGGTTGATGGAAAAGCCTATCAGCGACATCACGGCAAACGTGCCGATGATGGAGACGAAGATGGAAACCGTGGGAATGAGCGTGGACTTGATGTCCTGCAAGAACACATACACCACCACGATAACCAGAAGTATCGCCTCGATAAGCGTCCGTATGACAGAATTGATGGAGGCATACAGGAACTTGTTGGTATCGGTCAGCACCACAAACTCCGCACCTTCCGGCAGGTCGCGTTCAATTTCATCGAGCACCTCGTGAATCTCATTGATGGTGCTTGAAGCGTTGGAGCCCGCTTTCTGGTTGATGAGCATGAAGGCAGCCGGATGTCCGTTCACTTCGGTGGAATAGCTGTAGTATTCATCGCCCAACTCCACGTCGGCGACATCTTTCAGCCGCAACACATCACCCCCGGGCAGGGACTTGATGACCAGCTCGCCGAACTCTTCCGCTGTGGAGAGGCGGCCGCGATACTTCATCGTGTATTCGTTTGCCGTGGGGTGATTGGCTCCGAACGAACCGGTTGCCGCCTCGATGTTCTGCTTCGCCAGCACGGAGGAGATGTCATCGGGAATCAGTCCGTACTGTGCCATCTTGTCGGGGCGCAACCAGAGGCGCATACTGTAGTTGGAACCGAACAGTTGTGCCTTTCCCACACCGCCGATACGTTTCAATCGCGGCTCCACGTTAATCTTCACGTAATTGTTGAGAAAGGTCTGGTCGAAACGGTTGTCGGGGCTATAGAGGGCGAATGTCAGCAACTCGGCGTTCTGCTGCTTCTCGGTGGTGACGCCGGTCTTGGTCGCTTCTGCCGGAAGCTGGCTCAACACGCCGTTCACCCGGTTCTGCACATTGACCGCCGCCATGTCGGCGTTGGCACCCTGCTTGAAATAGATGTTGATGGAAGCATCGCCTGTATTGGATGCCGTGGAGGTCATGTAGGTCATGTCCTCCACGCCGTTGATGGCCTCTTCCAGAGGAACAATCACGGCTTTCTGCACCGTCTCGGCATTCGCGCCGGGATAGGTAGCCCATACGTTGATGGTGGGCGGGGCGATGTCGGGATATTGCTCCACGGGGAGGGCTTGTATGGCGATAACGCCCATCAGGACAATCACCACGGAGATGACACCCGAAAATACCGGTCGGTCTATGAAGAAACGCAGGTTCATGGTTTTGTGGTTTTAGGTGTGACAATCATTCCTTCCTTTAGCTGCCCCACACCTTCGGTGATGAGGGTGTCGCCGACGGACAAGCCCTGCTCTACAACGAAGTGGTTGCCGTCGTTCAGGCGGTCTACGGTCAGGTAGGCAGCTTCGGCCTTTCCGTTTTTAAGGCGGTAGGCGATAATCTTGTCCTGTAGTTCCACGGTGGCGGTCATGGGAATCAGGATGGCATCCGTATTCAGCACTTGCAGGATGACGTTGCCGATGGTTCCGCTCAGCAGATGCCTGTTGATGTTGGGAAACAGGGCCTTTATCTGTACGGCACCGGTCGTGGGATTGACTATTCCGCTGATGGTCTCTATTTTCCCTTGTTTCCCATAGACGGAACCATTGTTAAGTTGGAGGCTAATCGGAGGCATTTCACATATGATTCTGTCAATCGAACCATATCTGGCCTCGAACTGCCTAAGTTTGTTTTCCGAAATGGAGAAATAGGCATACATTTCCGAATTGTCCGACACCACTGTAAACGGTTGTTCGATGGTGGGACCGACGAGTGCGCCGACGCGGTAAGGGAGCGTGCCTATAACCCCGTTACTCGGACTCTTGATTTCGGTGTATGACAGCTCGTTCCGGGCATTTGCTTCCTGAGCTTTTGCTTGTTCCAGCTCTGCCTGTGCCACTACTAATTGGTTTCGGGCAACAGACAGTTCGTAATCGGATATGACTTTTTCATCGAACAGCGACTGTTTGCCGTTCAACTCGATACGCGCTGTTTCCACTTTTGCCCGTGCCGCGCTGACATTGGCGATTGCGATGCGCAGTGCAGCCTGATAGGGCGTTTGGTCAATGACAGCCAGCACTTGCCCTGTCGCTACTTGCTCTCCCTCTTTCACGCACAGGCGGATGATGCGACCCGATACTTGAGGTATGATGTCCACATCCTGTCGTCCGCGAATCGAAGCGGAATAGGTTTCTTCCAATTCAATGGGTTGGGAAGAAACCACCATGACGGGCAATGCCTGTCCCGTTTCCTCTCCTTGCTGTTCCTGTTTGCAGGCTGCCAATGAAGCAGCCAGCAGGGTTGTTGCCGTGATGCCGGCAATCCATGTTCGTCTATTCATCATCTTTGTCTGTTACTTTTCCATTCTTTATTTAATATCGCATAGATGCAGGTGTCCTCATAGCGTGGTGCGCCGTCGGGATGGCATACAAACGAGATAAATTCCTTCATACATCCTTCATGTCTCATTCCGAGACGTTCACACAATCTTTTTGACCGCAGATTATCGTCTTCTACAAATCCATAGATACGCCGTGCGCCGCTGTCATGGAAAAGATAATCCAGCAGTCCTGTTGCCGCTTCCCGTATTGTCTGCATCTCTTTTTCAGTTTCCGTCATCAACTTTTCCAGCATAACGGCTTCATTGCCGTAAGACAGCAAAGCTGAAAAATCCGGTTTCCCGTCCGGTGTTTCTTTTATGGCACACCTGTCGGAAACCTCCATCAACTCCGATATGGAGAACGGCTTGAACAGGCATCCGGCAAAGCCTTTTGCCAATAGTTCCCCTTTGTTACAACTGCCCGAAGCGGTTGCCACAACCACCGGGATTGTTGGTGAATTGCCCACGTTGGACGAACGCAACAGTTCCAGCAATTCGAAACCGTTTATATCGGGCATATTCAAGTCTGTCAGCAACAGGCTGTATTCTTTCTGGCGTATCATTTCCATCAGTGCCGCAGCATCGGTGCAAGTGTCGCAGTGTATTCCTTCTTGGGAATACATCTCTTTCAGCATCAGAAGTAATACCTCATCATTGTCAATGGCGACAACATCATGGAATTTATTGTTATGATAAACAGGTGTATTGCTTGTATATCCAAGCTGTTCTTCAGCTTCCTGCATAGAAATTTCAACTGTGAAACGACTGCCTTTCCCTTTCTTGCTGTCTAAACGGATTGTTCCGCCAAGCATCGACACAATATTACGCATTATGGCAAGCCCAAGCCCGAAACCCTCCTTTGCGGCGGCATTTGATAGACGTTCAAACGCACCGAACGCTTGTTTCTGTTCCTCTTCTGTCATGCCTGTACCTGTATCTTCAACGACCAGTGTCAGAACTCCATTATCATATTCAGTAATCAAAGAAACACCGCCTTCTTCTGTGAACTTGACAGCGTTTGACAGCAGGTTATTCCCGATTTGTATTATTCGCTCTTTGTCGGTCAATACAATGGCATCGTGTCCAGTCTTCACGGACAAGGACAACCCTTTGTTCACTGCAACAGGAATGAACTCCGTTTCAAGTGTGTGCGTGATTGCAGAAATCCGGCAGGGTGACAGACGGGGCTGTTCCTTGCCGTTGTCCAGGCGGAAGAAGTCAAGCAAAGTGTTGAGCATATCCCGCATACGGTCGGAGGATTGCAGTATATTTCGGATATATTGCCCATTATTACCGCTATTGCATTCTTTCCGCAAAAGTTCGGTATAGCCAGTTATTGCCGTCAGTGGTGTACGCAACTCATGGGTAATAGTATGTACCGCTTTCTTTCGGGAGGTTATGAGTACCTCATTTTGTTGCACGGACTGTTCCAATTGCTCGATCAAATCCGTTGTCTTGCGTTTGTATCGTTTAATGTTCTTTGCATCACGGTGTATGATGATATAGGAAATGACCAACAGCAAAAGAACAAATCCCATCAAGCCGCCTATCTGCATAAATGATTTTTTACGCATCGCTGTTATCTCGCTTTCTCTATTTTGTAAATCAGATTGTACCTTCTTTTCGATTTGGCAAATCAATCCTTGCAGTTGTCTGTTAAGTTCTGCATTACGGGCAGCAAGACTATCGGCTTGTTCTGACAATCGACGGCTCTGCGCTTTCTGTTCGTTGACCATGTTTCTATTGGATGAACGGAGCGTAGTCGTTGTTGTCGTTGGCTTCGTTCCCTCTTTTTTGCCAAAGATGCCCAAGAAACCTTTTCGTTTTGGCTTTTTGGACTGTTCCTGCACACTTTTCTGCACAATAACCGGAATTTGATTGGCTATCTTCTTGTTAATAGATTGTTGTTCATCCATTAACCGGACTATCTGGAACAT
>ENA-UEQM01001291-UEQM01001291.1-human-gut-metagenome-genome-assembly--contig:-NODE-1291-length-10869-cov-3.582005_pt1 | contig 10869 bp, 8 predicted proteins | sample MGYA00242948_ERZ507948 | MGnify/ENA primary metagenome ERZ507948 (study PRJEB26167, sample SAMN06115440) | human gut metagenome | host: Homo sapiens | place: China:Hubei | collected 2015-07-28 | study... | reverse complement strand
AGAAGCGTTCGTTGTTCGCGTTGATGAAGCTGAATGTGTGGCTGCCGAATCCGTGCATGTGGCGGTAGCTCGCCGGAATGCCGCGATCGCTCATGACGACCGTTACCTGATGCAGCGCTTCGGGCAGGAGGGTCCAGAAGTCCCAGTTGTTTTTGGCGCTGTGCATGTTGGTGCGGGGATCGCGTTTGACCACGTGGTTCAGGTCGGGGAATTTCAGCGGGTCGCGGAGGAAGAAGACTGGCGTGTTGTTGCCCACGAGATCCCAGTTGCCCTGATCCGTATAGAATTTGATGGCGAAGCCGCGGATGTCGCGTTCGGCGTCAGCGGCGCCGCGTTCGCCCGCAACCGTGGAGAAACGCATGAACAGATCGGTTTTTTTGCCGATCTGGGAGAACAGGGAGGCTTTGGTATAGCGGGTGATGTCGTGGGTAACCGTAAACGTGCCGTATGCGCCGGAGCCTTTGGCGTGCATACGGCGTTCGGGAATGACTTCACGGTCGAAATGGGCCAGCTTTGCGAGGCACCACGTATCCTGAAGCAGCATGGGGCCGCGAGGCCCGGCGGTGATGGCGTTTTCGTTATCGACTACCGGAGCACCGGCGTTGTTTGTGAGCAGATCGTTGGACATGGTTGCCTCCTTTGGTTTTTTCCGGCTGGCCGGGTGGGGTTGAGACGTTGCAAGGAAACAGAGATGCCCTGTGTGAAGAAACCATGCGCGCTTCCCACAGATAAGTCAATAACAATAATCAATATTGATAATAAGGATTCCTTATTATCCTTTATTATCAATTTGTTACTTTAGAAAAAAAGAAAGAAAAGGCTATGATTTTCCTAGCACATCAGGCATCTCCGCAAATGGCGGAAAAGAAAAGCTGTGTCACAGGTAAGGTATGGAAGGAAAGCGAGCGGAAAAGGATCGGGGTGTGGAGAGCACCAGAGAGGGAAAGGGATGGATGATCTCAAGGTCGTCCGAGGGATACAAAAAAAGCCGGAAACGGAGAGTGAAATCGATATGTACGCAGGAGGATCATTTCCCCTTGGGAATCAATGACAGGATGTCCTTTCTGAGCGCATCCGACGAGAGCAGAGCCAGCTTGCCGCCGCGCAGTGCGGCGACGTGCTTCCTGTAGATCTGGAGTGAGGCGTTTTGCTTGACGAGGTGGGGGGCCTTGCCGGACATTTCCTGCCCGATGCCCTTCAACTCTTCGTCAAAGAGGGATTGCGGCACCTTCCGGGTATTTTCCACCGTCTGTTTGTAGAACAGGAGCATGGAACGGAATTCGGCTTCCTGATTGCCGATGCCGGTTTTGGAAAGGGCTATGCCCTTGTCGAGGCTGGCAAGGACCTGCTTGTACTGGTTGGCTTCGGCGGCTTTCAGTTTGGGCAGGGCCGCCGTGATCTGCTTTTTCTTGTCCTCGAAGTTCTGCAGCTCCTTGCCGATGATTTCCCGCTTGATCAGGCAGTCCTTGAGCATGGTCACAAGGTAGACGGCCGAACGGATTTCATTGGACACCGTGGAGCGCTTCTGGCGTTCGAGTGAAATATTGTTTTCGCGGATCAGGTTTTGAAGCCCTTTGAGGCTGGCCTTTTCCGCATCGCTCCCGGCCCGCGCTTCAAGCTGGGCCACCAGTTCCAGCGGATCGCCGGAGGGGTTCAGTTCGGCGGACAGCTCGATCCCGGCCTTCTCCCATTCCGAGGCCAGTTCCGCGGGCCTTGCGCCGCCGGGGGTGTTGATGCCGGAAAGGGCGATGCGGAATCCGAGATCCCGTGCCTTGTTGGGCCCGTCCTTGAGGAAGGGGGCCACTTCTTCCCGCCGTCCGGGCATGACCTCATCCTGCGTGGACAGGAATCCGCCGCCCTTGCGGATAAAGCCGCCCGTGGAGCCGTGCAGCCGTCCGCCGAGGGAGAACTGGAATCCGTCCTGCACCATTTCGGCGGCGTTGCCCGCCATGTCGTAGAATCCCGCCGGATTGGGCTTGCGCGAGCCGATGCGCTGGAGCGTTTCTTCCGAAGTCCCCTCACTGTCGCGGAACACGGCGTAGTTCTTGATGGCGTCGCCCATCGGCATTTCAAAGAAATCCTCTTGGCTCAGGGACAGCGGCGAAACCTTCTGGGCGCCGCGCGCCGCGTACTCCCATTCCGCTTCCGTGGGCAGGCGGACAAAGGCGGTGTTCCTGTCGTCCCCCTGAAAGCCGGGCAGGAACTGCGGAGCGTTGGCAAGCAGCCACTCCGTATACTTCCTGGTAAATTCCTGCGCCTCATGCCACGAAACCTCGACGACGGGGCGCGCGTCCTCGGGGCTGAGGGCGGGGAGGGCGTCCCCATCCATACACTGCCCGCCCATGACGGCATCCCACTGGCGTTTGCTCACCTCGTATTTGCCTTCAAAATAGAGTTGCATGGCGTCGGCGTCCGGGTTGGCGGCCTTGATTTTCTGCCGCCAGTCGGGAGGGAGATCCTTGAGCACGAACGGGCCCGAGATGGCGGACGCATACGGGCTGTCATAATAGCCGCGATCGTCGGAGCCGCCGTCCCGGCGTCCGAAACGGGTTTCGAGATCCCAGAGCAGGCCCTTGCCGCGTACGCCCACAGCCTTGAGCACCATGCTTTGCCCGCAGGGCATGGGCAGGATCAGATCATCGGGGGCGGGGTTGGGGTTGAAGGCGTCTTCGGCCTTCACATCGTCCCGTGCCTTGAGCGCGGCGTGCCCCGTATCGGGAGCGAGCAGGCAGGCGGCAATCAACAGGAAACACCATTTATTCATTGCGGATAACCTCGGAAGGTGAAAGGCGGCTGCACGAAAGGCTCGGCGGCAGGGCGGCCAGCAGGGACAACGCGAGCACGACGCCGGCAGCCCCCCCGACATGCGCCCACGACAGGCGGCAGACGGCGCCGAGTTCCGCACCGAGGGGGAAGAGGGCGTTGATGACGCCCGCGACGGCGGCGTAGAGCGCGAAGGCCAGCCCCATGCCGAGCGCGGACGTGAACAGCGTCTGCATCAGCGGGAAGCACACGATGTCCGCCCCGGAAAAGCCCATGAGCCGGATAATGCCGAGCACGCGGCGCTTGCGCCGGATGGCGGCGACGAGGTTGCTCGCCGTGGATGCGAGGAAGCCCACGCCCGCCGCAAGGCAGATCAGGCCGAACACCAGCGTTGTGGAGCGGTCCAGCATTTTGACGTTTTCGATTTCTTCGGCGCGGGTATAGACGTCGATGTTCCGGGTGCCCAGAAAGTCCCGCAGCGAGGCCACACCGTCAAGGTTTCCGGCATAGAGCCGGAACGAAGGGTAGAGCCGTTCGCCGTCTCCGCGCGCCGTTCCCGTCCAGCCGCGTTCGGGTACGCCCATACCGTCGCGGTAGGTTTCGGCGTCCTCGGCCAATGACGGCGGCACAAAGGCGGCCTCCTTCTGGAGCGCGGACAGCGGGAGTACGGCTTTGACGCGCAGGGGCGTTTCCGCCTGTTCCCGCGTCATGCCCCGCGCCCGCGTGACCCGCCCGGTCAGTATGGTCCCGGCGCGCGCTCCGAGCTTGTCGGCGGCGGGCGCGGTCAGGATGATTTCGTCGTCCTTCAGGGCCGCGCTTCCGGCAAAACGCCGGGTCAAGGGATCACCCGCGCCGGAAGGGATGAGGCTGACGTTGACCGGGTTGGGGGATAGCCCGCCTTTTTTTTCGGAGGCGGGGAGCAGGCCGATGGTCGCGGCTATGGCCCGCGTCTGGGGGACCACATAGCCCACGTCCGGGCGTTTCCGCAGCTCTTCGAAGAAGGCCTTGCCGTATTTGCCGCTGCCCACAGGAACGATTTCAAGGTTGCGGGGGTCTTGGAGCAGCCGTTCCTGAAGATTGCTGATGACGCCGTTGCGTACGCCGAACAGGATGAGCAGGGGAGCCAGCACGGTCGCCAGCGCAAGCACCGCGCACAGGGACAGGGCGCGCTCGTGCCAGTAGTCCCTCAGGGCCATGCCGCAGATGATGGAAAAACGCATGTTCACCCCCGCAGCGTGGTGTTGATGGAGCCGTCCCCGCCGTCCACATCCAGGCGCAGGCAGCGGAAGCCGTTTTCTTCGACCAGCCTGTGGTCGTGCGACACGACGACCAGCGCGCATTCTCCGGCCAGTTCCGTAAACAGGCGCATGACGTTCTTCGCGGTCACGGGGTCCAGCGCGGCGGTGGGCTCGTCGGCGAGCACGAGCTCAGGTTTCGGCAGCAGCGCCCGCGCTATGGCGACCCGCTGCCGTTCCCCGATGGACAGTTTGTCCGGCAGGGCGCTGAGCAGGTGTCCGATGCCGAGGCGTCCGGCCAGTTCCTTCAATCCGGCGTCCACGGCCTTCGCGTCCATGCCCTTGGCTCTGCCCGGCGTTGTCATGTTGTCCCGCGCGCTCAGGAAGGGGAGGAGTCCTCCGGTTTGCAGCACATAGCCGATATGCCGCAGCCGCAGGCGGGCCATACGTTCCCGCCCCCCGCGCCGCCAGAGTTCCGCCACATCTTCCGGCGTATCGCCCGGCGCGTTGAACAGGAACTTTTCCGCCGCGCTTGGGGGCAGTATCATGGCGAGCAAGTCCAGCGCGGTGCTTTTCCCGCAGCCCGACGGGCCGACCAGCACCACGAATTCGCCTTCGTGAATATCCAGCGACAGGGCGCTGAGCGCCGGTTTGCCGTCGAAACGTTTACTGATGTTTTGCAGACTGAGCATGGCGGTTAGCGCTCTTCCGTTGGGCAACTGATGTTTTCGTCGTACAGCCAGGGGCCGGCGTAGTGGGCCAGCGAGTGCTGGTAGCTCACCCACTGATCGCCGACCTGACGGTGCATCAGGCACGACGCCGGGGAGAGGTCGTAATAGGGCCGGGTGTCTTCGTGGCAGTACGGCACCTGATGGACGGTGCCGGGGATGGTGGAGATCAGCACCTGGCGATGCTGGGTCATGGTCAGGCTATGGTTATGGCCGCAGAAGATGCGCGTCAGCGACGGGAAACGCTCCACCAGCGCCAGCAGACGGTGGCCGTTTTCGCAGGCAATCGGGTCCATCTGCGCATTGCCCAGCGGCAGCGGCGGGTGGTGCATAAACACCGTTGCCGGTTTGTCGCCGCCCTCGAACAGCTGCGCCTCCAGCCAGCTGATGGTCTCGTCGGTCAGCCAGCCCTTTGAGGTGCCGGCGCGACTGGAGTCGATAAACAGCAGGCGGGTGGCGAAATCATCCACCGCATAGCGCATATTTTGCGGATCGTTGCCCAGCTGCGGGCACAGCGGGTGAAGATGCTCCAGAAAATGGGCTTTGTCGTCGTGGTTGCCGGGGATCAGATACAGCGGATAGTTCAGGCTGCCGAGGATCTGGCGGGCCACCTGATACTCCTCCGGGCGGCCGCAGTTGACGATATCCCCGCTCACCACCACCGCGTCCGGGCGTTCGCGCAGCGCGTTAAGCTGGGAGACCACGTCGGCGTTGGCGGCATTGACGTCGATAAAGCCGTACAGCTTCTCGCCGCGGCTGCGGAAATGGGTATCGGAAATGTGCGCTAACAGCATGAATCACTCCTTATTTGATCCCGGAGAAGCCGAAGCTCCGCAGGAACTGTTTCTGAAAAAGGATGAACGCCAGCATCAGCGGCAGGCAGACCATCAGCGTCCCGGCGCCGATGGTGCCCCACTGGCCGCCGGATTCGGCGCCCATGGCGAAGGAGACCAGCCCGACGGTCAGCACCTGCTTATCGGGATCGTTGAGCATCATCAGCGGCCACAGGTACTCGTTCCAGTGGTAGGTAATGCTGACGGTGGCGAAGGCCAGCACCGACGGCCAGGACATCGGCAGCAGCACGCGGAACAGCACCTGCCACCAGCGGCAGCCCTCCATCAGCGCCGCCTCCTCCAGCTCTTTCGGGATGGCGAGGAACGCCTGACGCATCAGGAACACGCCGAACGCCGAGGTGAAGTAGGGCATCATCACCCCGGTGAGGGTGTTGAGCAGGCCGAAGGTTTTCAGGGTCAGCATGTTTGGCACCATCATCACCACCGGCATGATCATCAGCTGCACCAGGAACAGGAGAAACAGCGTCTGCTTGCCGCGAAACTCGTGGCAGGCGAAGACGTACCCGGCGGTGGTGATGGTCAACAGCTGCACGAAGAAGGTGCCGAAGGTGAAGATAATGGTGTTGGCATACAGGCTCAGCCAGTCGGCGCTGTTCCAGGCGTCGCGGAAGTTATCGAGGGTCAGCGGCAGGCGGGGCAGCAGCGACGCCATATCGTCGCCGAAGGTGGTAGCGCTGAACGAGGTCGCCAGCATCCAGATAAACGGGCTGACCCACAGCAGCGCCAGGCAGCACATTAATACTGTGAGCGTAAAGGGCGACGAGCGGCGCAGGCGCAGCCACAGCGGACGGGCAGCGGCGGGCGTGCGGACCAGCAGCGGCGAGATGTCAGCGCTCATAGTGGGCTCCTTTCTCCAGCAGTTTCAGGTTAATCAGCGAGAAGGCGAACAGCCCGGCCAGGGTCAGGAAGGTGGCGGCGGAGGCTTTGCCGAGGTCGTGGGTATCCCAGGCGAGATTCTGGATGTAATAGAGCAGCACGGTGGTGGCGTTGTCCGGCCCGCCGCGGGTCATCACCGCCACGTGGTCGATCTGGGTGATGGAGTAGATCAGCGCGGTGGTGATCACAAAGCTCAGCGTCGGGCGCAGCAGCGGTAGCGTGACCTTAAAAAAGACCTGCGTGCGGGTAGCCCCCTCCATCAGCGCCGCTTCCCGCGTCGAGGCCGGAATGCTCTGCAGCCCGGCGAGGAAAAACAGCATGTAGTAGCCGGCGAACTTCCACACGCCGATCAGCGCCAGGGCCAGCAGCGCGCTGTTGCTGCGCCCCAGCCAGTTGTTGTTCATCGGCCCGAACAGCTTCGCCAGATAGTGGTCGAGCAGGCCGAGGCCGGGCATAAAGATAAACAGCCACAGCGCGGCGGCGCTGACCATCGGGATAATCATCGGGAAGAAGAAGGCGGTGCGCAGCCAGCGGTTGACGCGATGGTTCTCGCTCAGGGCGACCGCCAGCAGCAGGGCGAGCGTCACCCCGGGAACTACCGTCAGCAGGATATAGAGCAGATTATTGCCCAGCGACTGCCAGAAGACGTTATCGGCAAACAGGCGGACGAAGTTATCCAGGCCGACGTACTGCGCGCCGTCGCTGGCCATGCGGGTATCAAACAGGCTGTCATACACCGAACGCCCCAGCGGGAACCAGGTAAACAGCAGTAAAAACAGCAGGGAAGGCGACAGGATCAGCCAGGGAAGCCAGGTCTTTCTCATGGTGACGCGCATCTCGTTCAGCCATTTATCGAAGCCCGGATTGTGGGAAGCAATGACTACAGAGGCATGGCGGGGAGATGACGGTTTGATGAAGCGACGGGGAAAACGCCGGGCGAGCGGGCCGCCCGGCGGGAGAGAACCATCAGAAGTCGGCTTTCAGCACCGCGCGGTAGCGGGCTTTGCCTTCGCGAACGTGCTTCAGCGCTTCGTTAATCTGCGACATCGGGAACAGCTCGGTGGTTGGCGCCACCTTACTGCGCCCGGCAAACTTCATCAGCGTGCGCAATTCGGACGGGTTACCGGTCGCCGAGCCGGAGATGCTGCGGTCGCCGCCGATAAGGGTAAAGGCCGGCACCGGGAACGGCTTCATCACCGCGCCGACGGTATGGAAGTTGCCGCCGTAAGCCAGGGCTTCGAAGTACGGCTGCCAGTCAAGGTCCACCGCCACGGTGTTGATGATCAAGTCAAACTGACCGGCCAGCGCTTTTAAGGCTTCCGGATCGCGGCTGTTGACCACGCGATCGGCGCCCATCGCCAGCACTTCCTGCTCTTTGGCCGGGTTGGAGCTGAAGGCGGTCACTTCCGCGCCCATCGCCCGCAGCAGCTTAATAGCGATATGGCCGAGGCCGCCGATGCCGATCACCCCGACGCGGCTGGTGGCGGTGACGTGGTGGGTCAGCAGCGGTTTAAAGACGGTGATGCCGCCGCACAGCATCGGGCCGGCGGACGCCAGATCGATGCTCTCCGGCAGGGGGATCACCCACTGCCAGTCGGCGCGCAGCTTATTGGCGAAGCCGCCGCGGTTAAGAATGGTCGGCACCGAGCCTTCCAGGCAGTTGATCTGGTTGCCGCTGATGCAGGCGTCGCAATGGCCGCAGCTGCGCGCCGTCCAGCCGATGCCGACCTTCTGGCCAATCTTCAGCCCTTTATCCTGCGCCGCGCTGCCCAGCGCCGCCACCCGGCCAATCACCTCGTGACCGGCCACCAGCGGGTAGCTCGACATCCCCCATTCGTTGTCGATCATCGACAGGTCCGAATGGCAGATCCCGCAGTACTCCACCTCAACTTCGACATCTTCCGGCTGCAGCTCGCCGGCATCGTATTCCCACAGCGACAGATCGGCGCCCGCTTCTTTGGCGGCGTAGCTTTTAATGATGCTCATGTTCATTTCCTTGGGGTTGGCGTGATAACCCAGAAAGTGTAGAGCATGGTATTCCCCGGCGCTTGGCAATCGGAGGGGTCGCGAAGCGGGCGGACCAGCCGCCCGTTAAGGTCAGCGGCTGGCCAGCGGCCACTGATTAAGGCGGATGCCGCGCTGCGGGGCGTTCTCGGCAAAATCATCCAGCACCGCCCGCACGTCCGGGTCGAGATAGCCGACGCTGTCGTGCTCGACGATCACCACGCTCTTTTCCGGAATTTTCGCCAGCAGGGCCAGCAGATGCGGATTGTGCATAAAGGTCAGATTTTGCTGGATGCGCAGCACGTAGTGGTCATCGTAGCGCGCCAGCTGCAGCGAGTGGCGATGGCTGCGCCAGAGGCTGAACGCCATCTGGGTGGCAAGACCAATCCCGATCCCCGCCAGCATGCCGAAGGCGATAATCCCGCCGATGGTGGCGAGGAACGGGACGTACTGCGCCGCCCCCTGGCGGAACTGCTCGATGAACAGCCGCGGCGTCGCCAGCTTATAGCCGGTATACAGCAGCACGGCGGCGAGGCTGGCGAGCGGGATCAGGGTCAGCAGGCCGCTGAACCACAGGCCGCAGATCAACAGCAGGACGCCGTGGATAAAGATCGACAGTTTGCTCTGCGCGCCGTTGCTGACGTTCACCGAGCTGCGGACGATCACTGCGGTGATCGGCATCGCCCCCAGCACGCCGGAGAGCAGGTTACCGACGCCTTGGGCGACCATTTCGCGGTTCGGCGAAGGCGGCGGATTTTGCGGGCGCAGCTTTTTCAGCGCCTCCTGGCTGAGCAAGGTTTCGAGGCTGGCGACCAGCGCCAGGGTCACCGCCACCACCCACACCGACGGATTGCGCCACGCGCTCCATGCGGGAGACTCCAGCTCGCCCAGCAGATCGCCGAGGCTGCCGAACGCCGGCAGGGTAATGCGCGGCAGAGCGGCTAGCTGCTGCGGCGCAAAATGGGTCAGCAGCAGGGTGGTCACGCAGCCGAGCAGGACAGCGATCAGCGGCCCGGGGATCCAGCGCAGGCTCTTCACCCGGCGGATAAGCGGCGAACCCCACAGCCAGAGCACCAGCAGGCCGCCCGCGGCGACGGCAATCGCAGTGACGGAGAAAGCGGCATTGCCTTGCACCACATCGGCAAGCCCGGTCTCTTCCGCGGTGCCGAGCGCGACGGGGATCTGCTGCATAATCAGCAGGATGCCGATCGCCGCCAGCATGCCTTTGATGACGCTGGCGGGAACCAGCGAGATAAAGCGCCCGGCCCGCAGGATGCCGAACAGCAGCTGCAGCACGCCGGCCAGCACCAGCGCCATCAGGAAGACGGAGAAGGAACCCAGGGATTCAATGGCGGCGACGACGATGGTGACCAGTCCGGCGGCGGGGCCGCTGACGGCGAAGCGGGAGGGGCTGAGGGCGGTGACGACCAGGCCGCCGATGATGCCGGTCAGCAGGCCGACGAAGGGCGGTAAGCCGCTGGCCTGGGCGATGCCGAGGCACAGCGGCAGGGCGACAAGGAAGACGACGATGCCGGCGAGAGAGTCCTGACGAAGCGTGTTCATGGGGCGTGCTCCTGCGGTGAGAGGTGTTCGACGAGGGTGGTTAAATGGCCGGAAGCCAGATCGTAGACGCAGCCGTGCAGGCTGAGCGGTCGCCCGCTGGCGAGCACCGTCTGCACCGGTTCACTCTCCAGCAGACGGGCGAACTGGGCGCGAACGTTGGCTTCCACCAGGGCGTCCAGCGCATGGCGAGAGCGCTCCGCGTCAGTGCTGGCGCTGGCGCCGGGGGAGGCCGCAACACAACAGTCATCGGCGATCTGCGCAATTTCGTGATGCAGGGTGTGGCGCAGCTGGCCGATGCGGCGAGCCAGCGCCGAGGACTCCTGCGCTAGCGGCAGGGTGGGCAGGGAGAGCGCCGCCTGCACGCCGCCGCAGCCGTAGTGGCCGCAGAGCACCACCCGCTCCACCTCAAGGTAGTGCAGGGCATACTGCAGGACGCTCATGACGTTGTCGTCGGCGGGATCGAGCATGTTGGCGATATTGCGGTGGACAAAGAGTTCGCCGGGCTGGCTGCCGGTGAGCACCTCGGCGGGCACGCGGCTGTCGGAGCAGCCGATCCACAGCGAGTGGGGCCGCTGCCCGTCGACCCATTTTTCGAAATAGTCCGGATCATGCTGACACTTCTGCAGCGCCCAGCTGCGGTTGCGGGCCAGCAAGGGTTTTAACGTCGTCACAAGTATTCTCCTGAGTTAATTCATCGAGTGAATATGTCCATCAAGACTCGTACAGCGACTAGTAAAAATAGTGTTTACCGGAACCCTTCACGCCTGAGGAAAATCCTGGAATAAACGGCAAAAAGAAAACTTTTCATTAATGTAAAGTTATAAAAATATTGATGAAATTAATATT
>ENA-UEQM01001286-UEQM01001286.1-human-gut-metagenome-genome-assembly--contig:-NODE-1286-length-10892-cov-2.783449_pt1 | contig 10892 bp, 8 predicted proteins | sample MGYA00242948_ERZ507948 | MGnify/ENA primary metagenome ERZ507948 (study PRJEB26167, sample SAMN06115440) | human gut metagenome | host: Homo sapiens | place: China:Hubei | collected 2015-07-28 | study... | reverse complement strand
TCTGTAGCGCCTCGAGAAACGCCTCGTCCGCCGGGTCAAGGGCGCAGAATATAAACCAGCCGCCAGGTTTCAGGCGGGATAAGGGAGGACAGTCGACACGCGCGGAAAAGACCACGACCTTACCGCTGGCGAAGGCGTCATAACTGTTGCGAAACGTCGCCTGCGGCGAGGTAAAGACGTACCACGGGACATGGTGGCCCATCAGGCCGTTCGGGTGAGCGCACTGCGGCGCGGCAAAGCCGGCGTACTGCAGCGGCAGCTGGTGGCGATAATAGTGACGATTGCAAAACTCCGGAAAGTAGACCGCGTCGATATGATTTTTCGGCACCAGACCGGCAATCAGGCCGGTATCGTGATCGGTGGCATGCAGCACGCCGCTCACCGCGGCGAAGCGCTCGGTGCGATAGGATGCCAGCAGCCGGTCGCTGGCGACGCCATGCAGGTAAAAGGCCAGCTTCCAGGCCAGGTTAATCGCATCCTGAATACCGGTATTCATCCCCTGCCCGCCAATCGGACTGAACAGATGGAAAGCATCGCCTGCCAGCATGATATTGTGCTGCAGATTGTCATCGGCGATCCGGTTATAGAAGTTGGCGCTGGAGGACCAGGTCAGCGCCTGCGCCGGAGGAACCTCGGGGCAGAAGCGCGCCAGCGCCACGCTGGCGTTGCGCTGACGGGCAATCTCCTGCATCACTTCCAGAGTCTGCCAGGCTTGTTCGCGATTGGCGATCGGCGCCGACTCAAACGGGGTGGCGTTCGCCAGCCGCCTGCCCTCAGGAAACGCCTGATTGCGAGGGTATTGACCGGTGAGGAAGCCCCCGGCCAGCGGGCTCCAGACGGTGATGCCGACGTTCTGATCGACGCTGAGCGGGATAATCTCATGTTCCAGTTCACGCGCGGCGATATTGTAATAGCCCTGATAGACGCAAAATTTTTCCAGTCCGAGGCGCTCTGAGATCCCCAGCGCCTTCGCCAGCTGCCAGGCCGCGTAGTTGGAGACCCCGATGTAGCGAATTTTCCCGGCGCGAATCAACGCATCCAGCGTCCGCAGGGTATCCTCCAGCGCGGTGCGCGGATCGAACCCGTGGAGATGATAGATATCGATATAATCCGTTTTCAGCCGCTGCAGGCTGGCGTCGACGGCATTAATAATATGGTAGCGCGACGCCCCCAGCGCGTTCGGATTGGGGTCGGTCTGCCAGCGTCCTTTGGTGCCGATAATCACCTGCTGGCGTTTCCCCTTCAGCGCGTTACCGAGCAGCTCTTCGCCCTGGCCGTTTTTATAACAGTCCGCGGTATCAAAAAAGTTAATCCCGGCGTCCAGCGCTTTGTACACCAGATCGTATGCCGTATGCTCAGGCACCACGCCGAATTCCGACCAGTTGCGTCCCGGCGCGCCGAGAAAGGCCCCTTTTTCACCAAACGTCATGGCGCCAAAACAGAGCTCCGACACCGACAGCCCGGTGGAACCTAAATACCGATACTTCATGCTTGACTTCCTTTTAAAGGTGACAACGTCACACTAGCGATAACAAATCCGCTGGCGGTCAGGCATGCACCGGCCAGGGGAATATGCGAGAGGGAGACGCCGGCGGTGAGCAACAGCCCACCAAACCAGGCGCCAGCGGCATTGCCGAGGTTAAAGGCGGCGATATTGCACGAGGAGACCATGCTTTTGCCGGTCTCACTGCTGTCCAGCGCCTGCATCTGCAGCGGCGGAATGGTGGAGAACATCGCCGCCCCCAGCAGAAACACCGCCGCGCAGGCGCCGGGTAGCGTCTGAATGGCGAACGGAAAGAGGCACAGGACGACGATTAGCAAGGCCAGGGTCAGCAGTAGCGCCCGGCGGACCCCACCGTCGGTCAGGCGGCCGCCGAGGTGATTCCCGGCGACCATCCCGACGCCAAACAGCACCAGCACCGGTGGAATGAGATGGTCGCTCATCCCGGTGACGGTTTTCAGCATGGGCGCAATGTTGGTAAAAGCGGCGAAGACGCCGGAAAACCCGAGCGCGGTGATCAGCAAGCTGCGCAGCACCGTCGGATGGCGCAGCACCTTCAACTCGTCGCGGATCCGACTCTGCACCGCCGGTTGGGCCTGACGGCCGGGCACCAGGGCAATGACTGCCAGGGCGGAAAGAATGCCAATCAGCGTGACCATAAAGAAGGTGTAGCGCCAGCCAAGGTATTGCCCTACCCAGGCGCCGAGCGGCACGCCCAGAATATTGGCCAGGGTAGCGCCGAGAAAGACGGCGGAGACCGCCGAAGCCCGTTTATCCACCGGCGCCAGCTCCGCGGCATAGACCGAACTGATGCCGAAGAATGAGGCGTGAGCTAAGGCGGTTATTACCCGGAAAATAATGAGCATGGTCATATTACCGGCAATACCGCAACCTAAATTACCGATGGAAAATAACAACGCCGGTTTTTTGGGGTAGCGGCTTAATAGCGGTGTGAGGAGCGGCGCGCCAATCACCACCCCACAGGCATAAGCGGTAATAGACCAGGCGGCAAGCGTAATGGATATATGAAAATCATGGGCCACATCGAGTAATAATCCCATAATCACAAATTCGGTGGTACCAATACCAAATGAGCCCACGGAAAGCGCATAAACTGCCGCAGGCAATCCCGCCGAACGGGAAACAGCAATAGTCATAAGTAACCTCATCTCCCGCCAGGACGGCGGGAGAATAGTATTCAGGGAGTTATTTTTCGATTAAGTTAAAGTCGCCCTGGTTATAGCGTAAGCCAGTGACGTTATCGGGAGTGAAAATATCTTCGATGGTGAGAATATCCTCAGGAGAGAGGGTAATATTCGCGGCTCCGGCATTATCGCGCAGATGGGCAATTTTCCTCGCCCCCGGGATAGGCACAATATCCTCGCCTTTGCTCATGACCCAGGCAAGGGCAATCTGTGCAAGCGTCGCGTCATAGCGCGTGGCCACCTGCTGCAGGCGCTCAAGCAGCAGCTGGTTTTTGCGCATGGTCTCGGCCTGGAAGCGCGGCAGATTACGGCGGAAATCATCCTCAGCGAAGACGCCAGGATCGGTGATTTTTCCCGTCAGGAAGCCGCGCCCCAGCGGGCTGTATGGGACAAAGCCCACCCCCAGCTCGCGGCAGGCGTTGAGAATACCGGCCTCCGGCTCGCGGGTCCACAGCGAGTATTCCGTCTGCACGGCGGTAATCGGATGCACCTTGCAGGCCCGGCGCAGCGTCTGGGCTGAGACTTCCGACAGTCCGATATGGCGAATTTTCCCCTCTTTAACCAGGTCGGCCATGGTGCCCACCACGTCTTCCACCGGCACCGCCGGATCGACGCGGTGCTGATAGAGCAGATCGATGGTCTCGATATTCAGCCGCTTCAGCGACCCTTCCACTGACTCGCGAATATGTTCCGGACGACTGTCGACGCCGGCCATGCGCTCCAGTCCCTGGCCGGTCGGCAAAATACGAAAACCAAACTTGGTGGCAATCTGCACCTTATCGCGGATACCTTTTATCGCTTTCCCGACAAGAACTTCATTATCGAAAGGACCATACACTTCGGCAGAATCCAGGAAGGTCACGCCCATGTCCACCGCGGCATGAATCGTATTAATCGCCTGCGACTCCTCGGCGCCGCCGTAGGCGAAACTCATTCCCATACACCCGAGACCCAATGCGGAAACCTGGAACTTCTCTTTTCCGAGATAACGTGTTTTCACCTTATTTTCCTTACGTGCTGAATGTTATTAAATATATACTTCCCTTTTACATTGATAACAATTAATCTATTCCGAACGCGGTGTTAGCTGGAAATTAACAATGAAAACCTTGCCGGATTTGCAACAAATTGAAATATTAATACTCATAGTGAAACATGGCAGTTTTCGCCAGGCCGCGAGGGCATTAAATCTTTCACCACCGGCCCTCACCAGCGCTATTAATCATCTGGAAGAAAAGTTAGGCGTACGCCTGCTGAATCGCTCGACGCGCAGTTTGTCATTAACTACCGTGGGTGAGGAATTTCTTAATAATATGACGCCGGTGGTCAATGATTATCGCCGGGTGGTTGACAGCCTGAATTATCATCGCCTGACGCCGGAAGGCGTGGTGAAAGTCAATTTACCGCGTATTGTTCTTGACCTGTTTTTTCAACACTATTTTATTGCCTTTAAAACCGCCTATCCCGATGTAACGCTCGAACTGTATACCACCGATCGGAAAGTCAATATTATTGAGTCCGGTTTTGACGCCGGTATTCGCTATTCGCAAGATGTGCCCAAAGATATGATTGCCATCCCCTTTGGCGAGAAGCTGTCGCTGATCCCGGTGGCCAGCCCGGCCTATATCCGCGAGGCCGGCGAGCCCGACACCCCGCAGTCGCTGGTCAATTTCCGCTGCATCAACCGCTGTTTTCCCAGCGGTGAAAAGTACCGTTGGGAGTTTATTAGCCCCAGCGGTGAGCCCAGCGAAGTTTCGGTCAGAGGCGATCTGGTCGTTGATTCCGATACGGCGATGATCCAGGCGGCGGAGAGCGGATTAGGCATCGCCTTTGTCTATCAGTCGCTGGTGACGCAGCAGTTGAGCGCGGGCAGCCTGGTCCGTTTGTTACCCGACTACCACTATCCTGCCGACCATTTCTGCGTCTACTACCCGAGCCGGAAACATATACCGGTGCCGCTACGGGCCTTTATCACCTGGGTCATGGCGCAGAATAAGAGCATCCTCAGTGAGTAGAGGGTTCGCGGGTTAACCCATCGCTATTAGCCACAATAAACGCACATACCGTTAACCAATTTTTTTCCTTCGCCTTGAATTATGGCGGTCGCGCGACATAAACTCGTTAGAGCTCTAACGATATTGACAGACGACCTATGGACAATCGACAGCTTAACTTCTCCCATCTTTTATACCTCACCGCCCATCACTGGCGGCTGGCGGTCAACCGTCGGCTAAAGGACCTTGGCCTGAGCCAGGCCAGTTGGGTGGCGGTCGCGGCCATTGCCCGCCAGCCACAGCCGCTGTCGCAAAGCGAACTGGCGCAGGAGCTGGGGGTAGAGAGTCCGACCATTGTGCCGCTGATCAACCGGCTGGTCGCCCTCGGCCTGGTGGAGCGTGTCACCACCGCCAGCGATAAACGTAAGCGGCTGCTGGTCGCCACCGAGCAGGGAATGGCGCTGTATGAGCAGGTCAAAACGGTGGCGGACGATCTGCGCGAAGAGATCCTGACGGCGATTACCCCGCAGGAGCGGGAGCAAACTCAGCGGGTGCTGGAAAAACTGCTGCGCGAAGTGGAGAAGAAATAATGCCCCGTCGCCAGGATAACCCCTATGCCCCGCATGACTGGGCGCCGCATGAAAAACCGGCCCTGCTCGGCTCGCCCTCGACGCCGCTGCACAGTCCGGCGAAACGTCTCGCCTATGGCGTGGTCGGCCTGCTGGTGTGCCTCACCGGCGCGCTGGGCAACGCGGTGGTCACCGCCAACCTGCAGCTGCTGCAGGGCACCTTCGCCGCCTGGTCGACCGAGATCGCCTGGCTGCCGGCGGTGTACGTCATGACCAACGTCTCCATCAACCTGCTGCTGGTGAAATTTCGCCAGCAGTTTGGGCTGCGCGCCTTTACCGAAGGCTTTCTGGTGCTCTATGTGCTGGTCACCTTTTTCCACCTGTTCGTCAACGATCTCAGCTCGGCGATGATGGTCCGCGCCGCCCACGGCATGGTGGCCGCAGCGCTCAGCTCGCTGGGGATCTACTACCAGGTGCAGGCCTGGCCCGCACGCCACCGCCTGAAAGGGCTAACCATCGGCATCACCGGCTCGTCGCTGGCCATTCCGCTGGCGCGTCTCTTTTCCACCGAACTGCTGCAGATCGATGAATGGCGCGGCCTTTACTTCTTTGAACTGGGGCTGGCGCTGGTGTCGCTGGCCTGCGTCATCGCGCTGAAACTGCCGCCGAGCGATCGTAAAAAGGTGTTCGAGAAGAAGGATTTTATCACCTTCTTTCTGCTGGCGCCCGGCATGGCGCTGGTGTGCGCCGTGCTGTCGCTGGGGCGGCTCGAGTGGTGGTTTGAAGCGCCGTGGATCGGCTGGTCGCTGGCGGCAGCGGTGGTGCTGATCGTCGCCGCTATCGCCTTTGAGCATAACCGCAGCAATCCCCTGCTCAATACCAAGTGGCTCTCCAGCGGCAGCATCGTACGCCTCGGCCTGATTATGCTGCTGATCCGCATCGTGCTGGCGGAGCAAAACACCGGGGTCATCGGCTGGTTGCAGTACGTTGGTCTGCAAAACGAACAGATGACTAACCTCGCATGGTCAATTTTCGCCGGCATTCTGTGCGGGATCATCGCCAGCTGTCTGACGCTCAACCCGCAGAAGCTCTACTGGCCGACCGCCACCGCCCTGGCGCTGATCATGGTAGCCTCGCTGCTCGACAGCCAGTCCAACGCCCTCACCCGTCCGGAACAATTAATGTTCAGCCAGTTTTTACTCGGCTTCGGCAGCGCCTTCTTTCTGGCCCCGGCGATGCTCGCCGGCATTGGCGGCGTGTTTGCCGATCCGCGCAACCTGGTCAGCTTCTCGGTGCTATTCGGCATGAGCCAGAACATCGGCGGTCTGCTGGGGTCGGCGATCCTCGGCACCTTCCAGACCTGGCGGGAAAAATTTCACTCCAGCCAGCTGGCGGACCAGATCACCACCCTGAACCCGCTGATCGTCGAGCGGCTGCAGCAGTATAGCCAGATGTATCAGAGCCAGATCGGCGACAGCACCCTGCTTAACGTTCAGGCCACCACCCTGCTGCAAAACGCCGCGACGCTGCAGGCCAATATTCTCGCCTGGAATGACACCTATCTGCTGACGGCGGCCATCTCCGCCGGCACATTAGTGTGGGTTTTCTGGCGCTTAATTCGCTTACGACTGACCGCCCGTATCGCCTTAAAACGCGCCACCGGCAGCAAATAATTATCATCATTTCATCTCTGGAGTCGTTATGAGTCAGCAGGATGCGGCCAAACAACAGGCCAACACCCGGAACAACATTCGCGTGGTCTCCATTTTTACCGCCGCAGCGATAGGCCTCGTCGGCGTATTAGTGATCCTCTACGCCTGGCAACTGCCGCCGTTCACCCGGCATAGCCAGTTTACCGATAACGCCTATGTGCGCGGGCAGACCACCTTTATCAGCCCGCAGGTCAACGGCTACATCACCGCCGTCAACGTCAAAGATTTCGCGATTGTCCAGCCGGGCGAGGTGCTGTTCCAGATAGACGATCGCATCTATAAACAGCGGGTGCATCAGGCCCAGGCTACCCTGGCGATGAAGGAGGCCGCGCTGCGCAACAATCTGCAGCAGCGCAAAAGCGCCGAGGCGACGATCGCCAAAAATGAAGCCGCGCTGCAAAACGCCCGCGCGCAGAATCTGAAAATCCAGGCCGATTTAAAACGGGTACAGGAGCTGACTGCCGATGGTTCGCTGTCGATCCGCGAGCGTGATTCGGCGCGCGCCAGCGCGGCGCAAGGGGCTGCGGATATTGAACAGGCGAAAGCGGCGCTGGAGATGTCGCGCCAGGACCGTGAATCGACCATCGTCAATCGCGATTCGCTGGAAGCCGACGTGGCCAGCGCCAAAGCCGCCCTCGAGCTGGCGCAGATCGACCTGCAGAATACGCAGATCATCGCCCCCACCGGCGGCCAGCTGGGGCAGATCTCGGTACGTCTTGGCGCCTACGTCAGCGCCGGAACCCATCTGACCTCGCTGGTCCCGCCGCAGCACTGGGTGATCGCCAACCTGAAAGAGACCCAGCTTGCCGAGGTGCGTATCGGCCAGCCGGTCACCTTCACCGTCGACGCGCTTAACGGTGAGCGTTTCCATGGCAAGGTGCAGAGCATCTCCCCGGCGACCGGGGTGGAATTCAGCGCCATCTCACCGGACAACGCCACCGGCAACTTCGTCAAGATCGCCCAGCGGATCCCGGTGCGCATTACGGTCAACGACGGGCAGAAGTACAGCGAACACCTGCGTCCCGGTATGTCGGTGCAGGTGACCATTGATACCCGCGCGGAGAAACAGCCATGATCCGCCCGGTCACCCTTGCCGTCATCCTCGCGCTGGTCGGCTGTCAATCCGCCGACGTGCAGCGCGCGCAGCCGACCCTGACCATCCCTGCCGCCTGGCGGGCCGACGTTGGCCCGGCCAGCCCGGTGGAAGGCGTCTGGTGGCGCAATTTTCATGACAGCACGCTCAATCAGTATGTCGACCGGGCGCTGCGCTATAACAGCGATGTGCTGATCGCCCGGGAGCGGGTGAATGAGTATCAGGCGCGGGCCTATGCCGCCGACAGCAGCCTTTTCCCCTCGCTGGACGCCAGCCTGAGCGGTACCCGCGCCCGCGCGCAGTCCGCCGCCACCGGCCTGCCGATCCATAGCACGCTGTACAAAGGCGGCCTGACCGCCAGCTATGATGTTGATATCTGGGGCGCCAACCGCAGCGCGGCCAGCGCCGCCGGAGCCAGCCTCGAGGCGCAAAAAGCCGCTGCAGCCGCGGCCAATCTAAGCGTCGCCAGCTCGGTGGCCGTCGGCTACGTGACCCTGTTGTCGCTGGATGAGCAGCTGCGGGTTACCCAACAGACGCTGAAATCACGGGAAGACGCGTGGCGCCTGGCGAAGCGTCAGTTTGAAACCGGGTATACTTCACGCCTTGAGCTGATGCAGGCAGATTCGGAGCTGCGCTCAACGCGGGCGCAGATCCCGCCGCTACAGCACCAGATTGCGCAGCAGGAAAATGCGCTCAGCGTGCTGCTGGGTGATAACCCCGGCGCGGTAAAACGCGGCGAGTTCGCCCAGCTCACTCCGCTGCGTCTGCCGTCGCAACTGCCGTCCACCTTACTCAACCGCCGCCCGGATATCGTACAGGCTCAGCGTCAGCTGGTGGCCGCCGATGCCACCCTGGCCTCGTCGCAGGCGCAGCTGCTGCCGTCTATCAACCTCACCGCCACCGGCAGCCTGCAGGATCGTACACTGCCGGACCTGCTGGACAACCCGCTGCGGCTGTGGAGCGTCGGCGGCAGTATTCTGGCGCCGCTGCTTAACCGCCAGGCGTTAAATGCCCAGGTGGATGTCTCCATGGCCCAGCGCAACCAGGCGCTCTATAGCTACGAGAAAACGGTGCGCGGCGCGTTCAAAGAGGTGAATGACAGCCTTGACGCCATTAGCCGCTACGGCGAACAGCTGACCGAACTGCAGGGGCAGGTGGCGGTGGCGGAGGAAACATTGCGCATTGCGCAGAATCGCTACCGTAACGGCTACTCTTCGTATCTGGATGTGCTCGATGCCCAGCGAACGCTGTTCTCCACCCAGCTTAGCGTAGTGCAGGTGAAGAACAACCTGCTGCTGGCGCAGATCGATCTTTACCGGGCGCTGGGAGGCGGCTGGATGAACGCGTGAATCCCCTGTGCGCGCCGGTCCACAACCGTGGAGAGCGCAGAAACCCATATTCAGGCCGGTGTAGCGCAGCGCTACCCGGCAACAACCACCAGGGAGTCAATCTATGCAACAACAGTGGTCTGCCGTCGATAATTTCATGATTTCTTCGCTTATTCCTGAAGATGACATACTGAGTCAGGTACTGGAAAACAACAAACGCGCCGGGCTACCTGAACATGATGTTGCGGCCAATCAGGGGCAATTTCTGGCGCTGCTGGTGCGTATAACACAGGCGCGGCGGATCCTGGAAATTGGCACGCTCGGCGCCTATAGCGCTATCTGGATGGCGCGCGCGCTGCCCGCCGACGGAAAGCTGATTACCCTCGAGGCCGATCCTGGCCATGCCGGGGTGGCGCGCCAGAATATCCGCCTTGCGGGGCTAAACGAGCGCATTGAACTCATTGAAGGACCGGCGCTGAACACGCTGGAAAATTTCGCGAATGTGCAGCCGTTCGACCTGATCTTTATTGATGCCGATAAACCTAATAATCCTCGCTATCTGGAGTGGGCGCTGCACTATTCGCACCCCGGGACGCTGATCGTGGGCGATAACGTGGTGCGCGATGGCGAAGTGATTAACGGACAAAGCGATGATGCGCGCGTGCAGGGCGTGCGTCGGTTTATCGAAATGATCGGGGATAACCCGCGGCTCACTGCCACCGCGCTGCAGACGGTGGGCATCAAGGGATGGGATGGGTTTACGCTGGCGCTGGTGAATGGGTAAGATCCGGGCGGCCTGATGCCCTCATCCCGGCCCTCTCCCCCAGGGAGAGGGAGAAAACCCGCGCCGGGACGCGTCACCAGCGGCATTCGTCCGCTGACGATCATTGGGGATAATACGTATACTGATAGTGCAGAGACGCTTCGCTTTTTCCGCCGTATCCTTCATGCTCGCCATATTCCCCGGTACAGTTCCCCTCGGGGTCCCAGCCTAAACAGCGCGACTGGTGTTTTGTACTATACGTGGTGGTTCTTTCCTCGGATAACCATCGCCCTTTTTCATCCCAACGCAGCGTCGTGGTCGCATCCGAGTCGGCAATGCGGCTTAAATGCCCTTCCGCGTAGCGATAATTGACAGCAAGCATGGCCATCATGCCGCCATTGACCGTTTTACGCACCAGCCGGTGGCGGTCGTCATAGTGATAGGTGGTCGTGCTCATGGCTTTGGGCGGTTGCTGCGACACGAGTAGATTCTCTGAACGTACAATGCGCCCGAGATTATCGGTGTAGAACTGCTCACGCATGACCATTTTTCTGATATTTCCCGTCGCGCTCCGGGTCTGTCGGATATATTCCCGCATCCATCCTTTATCATTTCGCCAGTGAACATTATCTCTGACTATCGTGGAGTCATTCGCGGTATTAAAAGTTTTTGCTCGCTCGTAACTTTCCAGCCGGCGGCACCGGGCAAAACGCAGCGTGCCTGCGTC
>ENA-UEQM01001284-UEQM01001284.1-human-gut-metagenome-genome-assembly--contig:-NODE-1284-length-10906-cov-142.777357_pt1 | contig 10906 bp, 10 predicted proteins | sample MGYA00242948_ERZ507948 | MGnify/ENA primary metagenome ERZ507948 (study PRJEB26167, sample SAMN06115440) | human gut metagenome | host: Homo sapiens | place: China:Hubei | collected 2015-07-28... | reverse complement strand
GTTGCACCCTTAGCTCAGTTGGTAGAGCAACTGACTCTTAATCAGTGGGTCTAGGGTTCGAATCCCTAAGGGTGTACCAAAAGATGGCGTGTCATAAGTTTATGACGCGCCATCTTTTTTTATGGTAAAAGTTATGACTCCCTATCCTATTGGATGGTTATCCAGATACTTTCGTCTCGGTCGCGAGCCGCTACCATGGCGTTGATGAGCCGCTGCAGCCAGATGCGGGAGTCCACCACCATGCCCTCGAACTTGTTCTCCCCAACGAGGATGCAGCCTTGCGTGTCGTCAGGATAATTGCCCGCATGGATGCGGATGCCCTCGAAATTCGGCACGCCCAACAGCAATGGCAGCCAACGCTTGAATCTTGGCGAATACGATATGACCACGGGATATGATCCCTCAGGAATGGCCGTATGGCCAGGTACCTTACGTGCCTTCACGCCGCTCTTGCGGCTATAGCGGGCATCCACTTCCTTTGGCTTTAGCTTGATACCCAACAGATTGCGCCATGTAGGCTCCATGGTATCGCAGAGATATGTATCCTTGGACAGCAGCTGGCTGTCAAAGGTATGAACCAATCTTCTCTTGTCGTCTATCTTCTTACCAGGCAGCGAGTTACGACTTACGCTCGCATCGGTCAGCAGATAGAGTCTGCCTATGGTATAAGTTCCTTTTTTAGCTATACGCTTTAATACTATTTCCATTTTGTCTGAATATTAAGTGTTAAGTTTTTGAAACTGTTAAACGTTGAAACCTCTCAGGTCGAGTCCGTCAGAACGATATAATAGCTTCTTAAAACTGAATAACTGAATACTGAATACCTTTCCGCCCTGCTTTCCGTCAGCTCCGTCGGCATTTGCTCCCTTCGGAGGAATCTTCTCGATGTAATGGCGGTTCACCCAGTTTCTCAGCATCATCGCCGTACCCTTCTTGCCGAACTCGTTCTGTAGGCGCACCATCTCAGCCTGCGTGTAGGTGAAGTTGTCGGGCAATTGCTGGAGCAGGTTGGCTGGTCCTCGCTTGCTCGATTTCTCTCCAGTCTCATTAGCCTTGGCTATGCCTGCACCAAAGAAAATCATCTTACACCACAGGTCGTAACTCTCGCTCCATCTGATGAACTCTTCTATTTCGGGTTCCCATTTGCAGCCGTTTGCCACGTACAGCACGCAAGCCTTGAGAAAGGCAATTACGTTGCCACGGAAGGAGAGATTCTCGAACACCCTGTTTTGCGACATACGCGAAAAGTCGGCGTTCTCTTCCTTCAACTTTTCTGCCAGGACGGAAGCCTCAGCGCAGTCTATCCTACCCGACGCCTTGCACAGATTCTCTATGTACGGTCTGAGCGCCTCTCTGAAGGCATCGTCGTATTCGCCATATACTGGCATTTCGGCACCGATTTCCCGCTCCGGAATGGTACAGAAGTTGATGCGGCTGATAGGTCCGTCGGTGAGCACCTTCGAGAAATATCGCTGCCCCAGCTGGACGGTGGTCGATGCATTCCAGTTGAACCGGATGGTGATGCGCTCGGTGATACTCGATGTGCCCACGCGGGTCTGGCCGTATGAGTTCCCCGGATCAAAGGCAAGGCACATGATCTTGAACTGCTGGTTGCCCTGCCCCTTGAGGGCGTCGAACTGGTCTATCTCGTTGAGCGATGTATAGAGGAAATGCCCCTGAGCCTCAGCCGTGCGCATGACGAATGCCGGGTTGGTCATATCGGCGTCAATCTCCTGGATGATGAGGTTTTCCGGACGCTTGCGCTTATCCTTGTTGGCGCCCTTGCGTGTCACCTCCTCTTTCCATTCCTTCTCCCGGTTCAGGTTCTCACGGTCTCGCTTTCTGATGTCCTCCATAATCATGTTGATAGGCATCTGCACACAGTTCTTGCCTGCGCCCGTACCCGCCAGCAGACAGCACATCAGGGTAGCCTCGTGCTCCACGTTGTCAATATACTTGAAGGTGGTCTTGCAGAGGTGTGTGGCAAGTGGCGGGAAGATGGCGTGAGCCACGGCAGACTTGTAGATGTCCGGGGTCTTCGATAGCAGAAGCTCCACGAGTTTTGGGAGATGTTCGGGCATCGGAGGCGGAGCGATTTTTTCATCTTCCGCATTGGAATCCGTGCCGCCTTCGGAACCCACGGAACTTGTGGATAGGAATGCCACGGCATCCTTCTGTGATGACTTCTCTGCCTGGGCATTGATGCGGATCACGGCTTGTGACATCGGCTTCGAACTGTCGCCATATTTCGCATAGAAGTCGTGGATGAGCTGCTGGCAGTCACGTTCCTGCGAGAAGGCAGGCATCTTCTGCGCCACCACCGCCTTCAGTTCCTCTTCGGGCATCACTCTCGATGCGCCTGCGCTCATGATTGCCAGGAGCGATGAGTGGCGCGAGCCTTGGGAGTTGATATCTACGTCCTTCAGGCCAGCCGCATTGCGGAAGAGGTCGAAGGCTGCGAGGTTCTTGCCGGTTGCCACAGCGACAGCCTCCCGAGGAGTTCCAGCAGGGCTGAGATGAGCAACATGAGCAGCATTGCTATCACAAGGTTGGGCAGGCTGAATAGCAGAAACAGAAGAAACAGCCACACCTTTTCCGTCGATGGTGAGCCCACGGTCCAGGTAGGCTTGTCTGCGCTTCTTCAGCTCTTCCTGCGGCAGCACCTCGTACCAGTGGGGTGAGCGATAGATTTCCGACTCCTTGTCGGTGATGAAGAGCATGCGCTCAGGCGTGATGCAGCTCTCGTCGTAGGGTATGCCCAGCGCCTCGCAATAGGCTCGCTGCGTCTCCTCGATAGTCATGCCCACGGGCATGCGGATGTCGATGTGCAGCTTCTTGCGGGCAGAGTACTCCAGGTGCAGCAGGGCTCCCTTCCAGATGGTGTCGCTGCAGTTCAGCTCACGTGCCTTCTCTATCGCCTTGTCCACATATTTCTTATCGTCCACGTCGATGGTGGTCTGAAAGAGAAAGCTTTCGGGCACGGCGTTCTTCTGCGAGCGTCTGTTGTCCCGGAACTGGTAGTAGTGAGCGCAGCGGAAAGGCAGCTGCTTCTTCAGTTCATCGTTACCCCCACGGATGGCAGCTACCAGGTCTGCCATCCAGGGATAAGCGATAGTCTTGTCATAGACCGAGAGTGGCTGGGAGCTTACGCTCCCCTTATTGCCATTCTTGTACGGATTATATGCTATAATATGTTCCATTTTTTTAATGTTGAATGATACATTATCCCTTGATGTCTGCCTCCTTGAATCCGGCAATCAGTTCCTTGTGCTCTGCCTTGAGGTAGCGCAACATGTCCTGCTTGTCCAGGTCTCGGCTGAAGGTATAGTTCACCTGCACCGTGCGCTTGGTGGTGCGCACCACGGCATGGTTGGTCTTGAAGATTTCCTCGAAGATTTTCTCGCCCGTATGCTCGTAAGGCTTGAAGTCGAACTCGTCACCTCCCTTCTCGCCAGAGCATACCATTCTGCCCGGTATCACCTTAGGCTGTTCGCAGATAACCTCGGCATCGTTCCATGGCGCCTTGCGGAAGGCGATGGTGCCGTTTTCCTCACTGATAATGGCTCCGTCCACCTTCTGGGCGTTGAGGAGCTGCTTCTTTGCTGCTTGTTTCATGATTGTAATCTCTTGTTTATAAGATGAATAATGTCAGTTGATTCGCGTATCGTTGATATACAGGCCGTCGGCAGCATATCGGATGTCCATCGGCTTTTCTAGAAGGGGATAATAGACTCTTTTCGTCATGACACATTCATAATGCCACAATCTGTCCTCGTTCTCCATCACAGGCTGGATAAAAACCTTGACCCACTTGTAAAACAACTTACGCTCAGGATCTTTCGAACAGCCTATCGTCATATCTTTCACCACCTGAGAATCTACGAATATCATATTTCTCCAAGCTAATCTACTATTTCGGTTTACCTTGTCAGCATGGCCAAAGAATTCACCGAAAAACAAACGTTGTTTAAAATCCTTCGGTACCTTTTTTGTTTGCTCTTCCACACACATTTCGACCACTTCCCCCTCCGTGTCGGCTAATACCGGGAACAATGTATCTCTGCCGATATCGGTGATGGCCACCACGTCCTCAATGCAAAAGAACAACCCTTCGTCGTTGTTCACCACTCTCAATCCGCCATACTGCGGATGATAAAACACATAAGCTTTTCCTAACATATCAATATATCATATTAAAGGGTTGGGCTGCGAGATATTCGCCAGATTTAAGTTTCAGGAACGGTACCGGATTCCTATAAACGAAAAACGCCCGCAACCAGACTTTACTTGTCTGATTACGGGTGCAAAGGTACGGAGATATTTTTATACTTACCTAGTACGTACTATGTACGCGTACTAGTACTATCGTTCAGTAAAGGGGTTATTTCATCCAGGAATTTCATCGTCTTCTTCTGCTCCATTCCTCTATTATAAGCAGCTCTCAGGGCATTGGGAGTAATATTCCAGAGATCAGAGAACACCTTCCACATCTCATTGATACCCAGCGTTATGGCTATCTGATAGGCAAGGACCGCAGACTCAGAGTTGGACAGCCCCATAGGGTAGAAGTCCTCATCGAGCAACCCATGTTTCTGCAGATTCTTCAAGACTGCTAGTCCCTCCTCTCCCTTCAGTTCATCCGACATACGTGCCGCAGGATCGTCATCGTTCTTCTTCTTGGCGATACCATTCACATAGCAATTCTCCACATACTCTATATAGCAGGCATTGCCCGTTACGTTTATGGTTCTTCCTTCTCCAAGCATGGCTTCTCCTCCTTAAAATCGTTGTTCATATACTCAATATACTTGCTGTTGCCATTCAATTGAATGACCACGCAAACAAGGCTGAATCGCCCATACTTCAGAATCAAGCGCACGAGCTTGATGATAAATCTACCCATAATTCTAAATTGATGATGGTTAGTAAATTAAGTTCTTTGTCGCTCGTTCCTTAGTAGAGGACGTCAGAATTTGTTTGCGCTAACATATTTTTGCTGGAACAAGCAAATGCCAGGAGTGCTATAAGGGAATACACCCTTAGGGGACAGTTGGTCTCCGATATTATCAGATACTATTTTCTTTTATCAGTATTTATTTTATAGATTAGTAATTAGCCCCAAAATGAGTTCGCTAACACATAGCGAGGCGGAAAATCTCACTTATATTTACTTCATTAAAGCCAGCAAGTCCTTTCCCTGATGCATGAGGTTGAGAACCACTGCGGCTTGCATTCCGTAAATTTTCTTATATTTTTCTTTCATCTCATATAGCATGGCAAGTCTGGTTTCCCTATCTCTTACATTTTTCTTGTAGTTCTCCACCGCCTGTATTTCCTGGTAGAGATAGTAGCCAATGACGTAGCAGAATTGTCTGATGACCTCAAAAGATATTGAGGTTTCTTGCTGCCTAAGTTTTCTGATGGTATCGTAAGCAGAGCCAAACTCCAAATTTATTATTGTGGGGGTTGTGATTTCCTCCACTATCATGTGGTCAAGGAGTGCCCCCACTTCCTTGACAACCTTGCCTCTCATATAGCCATCGGCATATGAATTCATGTAACTACGTCCCTTTCCCATAATTTCTTTTTTTAATTTCGGTGTGAAATTACAAAGAAAGAGCGAAGTAGAGGCGTGTACTACGATTCCTTAATTCGTAATATGAGTACTATTATTTTTCTGATTTTTAGTTTTTTTGAAAAAAAAGAGGGAAAAGTGAGCATTCTTGTAGCATCACTTCTCCCTGTTACTTTTATGGTATTTTTATGGTAGGTGCAGCACTCTGCACTGCTAAATCATTTATATATTTAGTAGAAATATTATCAAATTTGATCTCCAAATGGCAATGACTTTATATATTTACTCATATATTCCCAATCAGGGACAAAACCCCTTTCTGAATACAACTTGTCTGCATCAATGTATCGGCTCCCATCTAAGTTATATTTAACAGGCAGTTTTATCTTATAACGAATCATATTTTCTTTTGTCCATTTACGCCCATAAGAAAAACGATATTTCTCATACCTCAAGACTGTGACTAAAAAAAGCCCTACATCGGCTGTCAATTTAAAAGCATTTGGATACAATACATTTACATCATCTGTTGCCCAAAATGGTTCCTGCTGAAAAAAAGCTTCACCAACAGACCCATTATAGTTTATTGTTATGGTATTACCAGGATGCAATGGGCTTTGTGCAATATGATTAGCCACCCCATTATTGGAGTCAATAGCTCCTATATAGTTATAGTCTCCATCTATTTGATCTTCTGCCGTTAATCTTTTTCCTTTTTGAATACGGAAAAGTTTACCTAGCTCAAAATAATCCCATTTAGCAATATCCAATGGAGAAGGTTTTGTTTTGTTAACGGTCTTTACAGGGCAAGTGTTCAACTTATTTATGTAACCCTCCATAAACTTCCAATCTGGAACAAAACCTTCCTTGGAGAAAGTTCTATTTTTGTCTATTATTGCTGTTCCATTATCAGAATATAACACAGGCAAAGATACAGTAAAGTCCTTTTTTATGTGTGAGTTTAGCTCACGTCCAAAAGCATAATACTTCACTTTACTTTCAGCCTTAACCAAGACAGATATAAACATATTCACAGCATGCGTCATTTCAGAAGCAACAGGTTTAAGCACGGCTACATTTTGGGCTGTATAGAATGGCTCTTCCTGTATAAAACATTCTCCCAAACTTCCGCCAAGAGAAACTGTTAGTAAACCAGCTGGATAAGGAGAAACCTCATCCAACCTATCTACTTTTTCATCAATGCCATTATTGTAACTAATTCTAGTTACAAAATTAACCTCAGGGTTTTCAAGAGTCATTTTATTCTTGTCAAACTTATTCCCCATCTCTATATCATATAAGTCTTTTAGGAAAAATGGTTTCCATTCGTCTGTCTTAAGCTCCATATAAAATTCCTTCTTTTACCAAATATGCTAAATAATTGTTCACAACACTCTGAAAATCTGCTGCTGTCAACTTTGAATAATCGGTATTCATATATGCTTCACACAACCATTCAGAATTACCATCGACGATAGCCATTGCAGACATACCATCAACAACTTCTTTGTTCTTGTACAGAGATAGCCATTGATTTTCAATTTCTTTCCATATTGACTTTCCATTAGAGTCAAATTGCTCAATTCGCCCTAAATTTTTCTTCTTTTTAAATCCATCCTCCCGATAATATCCAAAAAATGTTTTATCTACGGTGCCATCTGCATTTACATGTGGGCGACCAAGAGTAAACACCATACAACATGCAGATACCGAGGCACCAGGATAGAAAATCTCTGCTGGCAAAGAAAAAACTGCATCCAAATGGTTATTCTTCAGCATTTCTGTTTTACATTGTTTAAGAACCATATTGTTTCCTATTGCAGCACTAACTGGTAAAAGAACAGCCATCTTTACCTCCTTTCTAGGCTTGTGACACTCTTCATTTTGTTCATTCATGTCCTTAATTACGTCTGCAATAAACTGGACAAAACAAAATCCTTTAGTAGCATCTTCTTTTCCGTCAAGCTGTTTTGAACTCCATGACTTCTTGTATTTATCAGGAATATCCTTTGGCTTTGCATTATAGGGTGGATTCATAAGCACAATATCAGGATTAGCTTTTTTTATAAACTCCTCGCTTTTGAACAAATCACCCAACAAAATATTACTATTACCATCACCATGAATAAGCATATTTGTTGTTGACAATCCAAAGGCCTTTTCCTCATATTCAATTCCAAATATATGACCATCCTTAACTTTTTTTATAAGTTTTTTCGCTTCTTCTTCTGTAGTATTTCTTCTACAATCAGCAAATTCCTTTACCATTGCCTGCACAAGGAAGGATCCACTCCCACAAGTACCATCGAATATAACCTTTGTCTTATCCACGTCAACGACTCTACACATAAAATCAGTGATATGATCAGGCGTAAAAGCCTGATTCTTGTCAGCCCGACCAGTATATTTGTTAAACGCAATAAAAAACATATTCAAAATATCCTGCCCCTCAGAACTATCAGCATTGATATATCTATAAATACCAACCATTATTTTTTCGAGAATTTCTGTCCAATTCTCAACCGTCAAATTTTTAACCTTTTGACTTTCGAGAACATTTTTTCTTAACAGCTCAATTTTCTTTTCTTTATTTTCTGAATCATCCAGCTTTCGGTCGAGCGCACCTTTTATGGCTCCTATAATTCCATCAGAGCCAATTAACTTCCAATTATCTTTAAGGCTATTTATGAGTTCATCATCTATCGCTGTCTTTCCTTTTTCCATTATATCCTTTATAAAAATAAGAGTTGTCCCTACAAATTGGCTTCTCAATGCTTCGGGAATATCGTATTTATGCAACATTTCATTAAGGTTATACGTATTCTTCAATACAGTCTCCCTATCATTTTGATAAGGTGTGTTAAAGATTTTCTCATAATGTCCCATTGAATCAAGTACAGTTTCAGAATGAAGTAAGTTCTGATCATTTACCTCATTCTTCCACACTTTAATAACATCATTTGACGTATTGGCCAAAATGGCGATTATTTTGTTAGTTGGGTGCAACACTTTCTCCTCGTTTACATATTCAGCCAATTGTAGCTCGTCAGCCTTAACAAATGATTGTTTGGTCTCTATAAGTACCACAACGTCATCAGATTTAAAACGAATGTCAAGTTTATAGTGCTGAAAATCATAACCTAAACACTGATGAAGTCGCTCAATACTACCAGCTTCCTTTACATAGCTAAATTCTCCACCTTCTATATTTGCTGTATGGAATTGGTTTCCTACAACATTTATCATTTCATTTCTAGTCATAAAGCATATTAATTATCAATTTAAACTCCTCTGAATTAATTTACAACAAACTGTTCTGAAGAATTTATTTTATGAATTTAAAGTTAGTGTAAACACATTTCCCCCTGGCAAATCCTCCAAGGTGATCACCCACTCTATCTCCCCATCCTCTGGGTCGACATCAATAGCATACGCCGTGCCCTCCTGCTGTCCGTCGAAGCGCACGTCGAAGCGCCAGAGACCGTTTTTCAAAATCTGGTCTCTGGTAATCTTGATGGTTGAAATCTTGGAGATATCTATGTCGAGGCGCTTGGCTATCTCCAGATAGCTAAGCACCCATCGGGTCTTACCATTAGAAATGTATTCATAGGCTATGCCATCCTTGGTGAAGCCGATACCCTCAGCATCGGTAATGGCATAATAACTGGAAGCCTCGCTGTCGGCAGGTGGGCTGACAACCGGGTCGTCGGTATCGGAGCTTACATCATCCTTACTGCAACTGGCAAGGGTAAGCGTAAAAAATGCGGCTACAAGAGCCAACTTCCCCAATATGGGGGGGGTAAATCTACTGATAATCATAATGTTATCGTTTTACTATTATTGATGTGGCTATATACCACACCACAAAGTTACGATTTCTTTTTGAAACTGCCAAGGATTTCGGGAGTTTTTTTCTATCATTATTCTCCATAATTGTAAAAAAGTTAACTTGTAAAACCTAACATGGTATCTATTGGCGATGAATCCTTTCACAGCTGCATATAATGGCACAGCAAGCCTAGAGTTTTATCTGCTTGATTTCCTCTGCCGTCAGCCCCGTCATATCCATGACCATTGCTTCATCCATACCCTTTGCCAGCATCTTTCTGGCAATCTCAAGGCTTCGCTGGTTCATGCTTTTTTCTATGCCTTTCTCTATGCCTTTCTGGTAGCTGTCATCAATGAGGGTTCTTTCAACGCTTACGGAATCCCAGAACTTGTCGTAGGCCCAGAGTTCGGCATCCGAGAAACCGGAAATCTCCAGTTCTTCTACGGCTTTTCCTATCTCCGGGTCATTAAGCAAATCGGCAGGAATCTCCTTCGTGTCGGAATTGATTTCCGTGAGGAAACGGAGCCACAATACCATCATGCGCTTGTCGGCAATGGAATGAGGAGTGAACTTAGGGAGTTCTATGAAGGTGAAGTGTAGGTCTTCAATCACTTTGTGGGTATCCTTGTCGTACACGACGTGATAATTGTGGATGAAATCAGGAGTGTTATATTTGAAGGTGTCACTTATCAGATTGAGTGAATATGCTGGATATTGGGCAAAGTATTTCACTTGCTTTATAGCCGGATTGACGTAGAGTTCTGATGCAAGAAATTGTACGCGCTGTTGAAAAGCATCAGACCACTCTATTCGTATCACAACACAGAATTTATTGCTTTTGGCATCTGTACAGAGTATGTTTGTAATGGCATATCTGTAACTGTTATTTTCGGGCACAAGTTCTGTTGGCAGATACTTTATCTCGTGTATCTGCTCCTCTTCGCTGAGTGGCAGGAGTGCGTTCAAAAGGCTAATCAGTCTTGCGGGATGATTGCCGAATATCTTCTTGAACGTGAGGTCTGCCTTAGGATCCAAGTACTTCATAACCATCTGTTTTAAAATCTACCCCACAAAGTTATGATTTCTTTTTGAAACTGCCAAGGATTTCGGGAGAAAGTTTTGAAAAAAGATCGACCTGTACGGTTGAAACGGGCTGAAAGCCCAAAAGCTCTTAGAAGGATGTGTCATAAGTCCAGATAATGGCAGCAAGGTCGGGCTGAAAGCCCAAAAGCTTTTAGCCCAGGGCATCGCCCTGGGTATAGTAGCAGTCAGCAAGACGCCCTGTAAGGGCAAAAGCCTAATAAATTGCCTGGTATCTGCAAGCTTTTGCCCTTACAGGGCGACAGGTTTACGTCCATAAATACCCAGGGCGATGCCCTGGGCTAGGAGCTTCTGCCCTTTCAGGGCGTATGGTACCTAAGAGGGTGTTCAGTATTCAGTATTCAGTTTTTGTCGGGATAGTTACCCTTTCTGTAGTTACAAATTATAAGTAATTATTTTAT
>ENA-UEQM01001282-UEQM01001282.1-human-gut-metagenome-genome-assembly--contig:-NODE-1282-length-10928-cov-2.506036_pt1 | contig 10928 bp, 10 predicted proteins | sample MGYA00242948_ERZ507948 | MGnify/ENA primary metagenome ERZ507948 (study PRJEB26167, sample SAMN06115440) | human gut metagenome | host: Homo sapiens | place: China:Hubei | collected 2015-07-28... | reverse complement strand
GCACGGCCTGTTTGACGCGGCTGCGGTAGGTCAGGCCGGCGGCCCACTCGTCGTTGAATTTGTAGTGCGCGGCGAGGTTGAAGCCGGGGGCAATGCTGGAACCGGTGAGCATCTGGTGTTGGTTCCCGATCGGGACAATGTCAGCGTCTTTTTTCATGAGCATGGTGGCGTACATGAACTCAAGGCCCACGGCGAGGGAGAGATTATCATTGATTTTGAAGGCGAGGTTGGGGTTCAGTGAAACGGTCTTGAGGCTGACATATTCGAGATTGTTGTGTCCCGGCCAATTATTGGGATAGGAGTTGCCGAGGCCGAACCGGGAGAAGATACCGATGCCGCCCCAGAGGTTATCGCTGAACTGATGGGTGAGATAGGCGTGCGGATTTGCCCATGTGTGCTTGTCTACGTCGGTGGAGCGGTCGATGCCGAAGCGGTCCACCGTGTCGACGGTCCCGGAAGGCTGAATGGCGGTCATGCCCACCATTATTTGGGTACCGGGGAGCTGAGTGATCCCAGCGGGGTTCCAAGCCACGGCGGAAGGATCGTCCGCGCGGGCAACCATGCCGCCAGCGAGAGCCGTGCCTCGGGCGCCGAAGTCGGACAGGGCAAATCCTTCCGCTTGGGCTTTTCCAGTAAGCTGGGGAGCCGCCAACAGGCAGGCGGCAAGCAACAGGGAGGCAATCCGTTTCATAGTCTTCCTTGCTTTGTTAGAAGTTGACGTGTAAAAACTGCCATAGCAAAAAGGCAAAAAGCGTCGGTGGTTGTCGATGCTTTTCGTTTTTAATGGTAAAAGACCAATTTTTTTACCAGAAACGGTACTAAAATGCTAGCCGATTTTCTGGTTTGACGTTTTTCGGTTTCCTTTTCAGCCTCGGAGTATGCATGTCTTCCGCCTCTTCTCCGCTTCTTGATTTTCGTGATGTGAGCCGTTCGTTTACGGTGCGGCAGGGTGTGCTCGGGAGAGTGCGGGGCGAAGTTCGCGCAGTGGATGGTGTATCGCTTTCCGTACGTCGCGGCGAGACGCTCGGCCTGGTGGGCGAGTCCGGGTGCGGCAAGTCGACACTGGCGCGCATGGCTGTGCGGCTTCTTCCTCCGACGGGCGGGGAAATCCTTTTCGACGGCGAATCCGTATTGCCCGGCGTGTCGGGCCGCAATGACACATGGTATTCCCGCCGTTTGCAGATGATCTTTCAAGATCCTTTTTCTTCGCTGAATCCCCGGTTGAGGATCGGTACGTCCATTGCCGAGCCGTTGATGGCCATAGGCGCGCCGTCGGCGGAGCGTCAGGAGCGTGTGGGCGAAATCCTGCGCCGCGTGGGGTTGCAGCCCGGACATGCCGGACGTTACCCGCACGAGTTTTCCGGCGGCCAGAGGCAGCGTGTGGCGATTGCACGGGCACTGGTGACCCGCCCGGAGCTTGTCGTCTGCGATGAGGCCGTGTCGGCCCTCGACGCCTCGGTTCAGGCGCAGGTGCTGAACCTGCTGAAAGAGGTACAGGCTGATTTCGGGCTGACGTATTTCTTCATTTCACATGACTTGTCGGTCGTCGGCTATATGAGCGACCGGGTGGCGGTCATGTACTTGGGACGCATCGTCGAGCAGGCCGATAGGAACACCCTGTTCGGTTCGGCGGCACATCCGTATACGAAGGCTCTTTTGGCCGCCGCGCCCGTGCACGATCCTGCAAAGAGGCATATCCGGGCTTTCCTGCCCGGTGAACTGCCGAGCCCCTTTTCGCCGCCCGCCGGGTGCGCGTTCCATCCCCGGTGCCCGCAGGCAATGCCCCGTTGCCGTGAGGAAGCCCCGGAACTCCGGGAAATCGCGCCGGATCATCTGGCCCGTTGCCATCTGTATGGATAGCGCCTTGTTGCAGCGACAAGAAAAAAGCCCCTGTTCCCGACGGAACAGGGGCTTTTGGGGGAATGGGTTACTGGACGATGCCGGGAGTGAGGCCGGGGACATCGTCGGTACCGGAACCGCCGGTGCCGGGAATGCCGACCTTGAAGTGTCGGAAGACAAGCCCGTCTGGTGTTTCAGGAACGGAGGAATAGGCCCCTGAAAATATCCCGGCATGATCATGGACACCGGATACGGGAATGCCTTCGGAGGTTGCAATGGTATAGTCATCTATCTTTATGGCGAGAGCCGGGTTGACGTATCCCCAGATGATACGGTGGAAAGTCGGTTGCTGTCCCCGTGAAACGCCGTTTGAGGGCTGAGTGTCCGTGAGTGACGGCCAGTAGGTTTCTTCCATAAAATTGTTGTTGTTTTGAAACGCAATCCAGCCTTGGACGTAGTTCTTTTTGTCTTGTTCCCACACGCGGACGACAAGGGTTGTCGTACTGTTCTTTTTGAGTATTTCCCCTTCGGGGATGCTGTAGGCGAGACAATTGAGCGCGTGTTTTGTCTTTTTGTCATTGTAGTGCCACAATACAACACCGTCGCGCAGGGTACGGTCCGCCACGTTCGAGTACAGGTAATTATAGGTACCGTAAGGATCATCAGGAATATAGACGTTCGGTTGGCGAACAGTATCAGGCCAGTTGCCTTAGTAATGTAAGATATTTTTATAGCCTCCCGGAATGAGTGCAGGGTTCACTGTACATCGCGTTACGCCTGTGTATGTGTTGTCGTATACTCCCGGAGCCGTTGGGTACTGAATATAACCTGTAGTTACCTTGCCGGAGACAACCCCCATACCGAGCCCGGAAACGCCATACGAAGTCAGCTCGTCGTCATCGTCATCGCCCGGTTCTGGAAGAAAGTGTGTTCTGAACAGAACCCCGGCAAACAGGTTTGCCGATACTTGATACCACGGGATGACCGATGTTTGGATGAGGATGTCGTTGTTTGGCGTTTCGGCTATTTTTTCTTCCGTGATGCCGGCGAACCACGAATCATAGGTCGTGTGGTTTTTTCTGGTATTCAGAAAGTGATCCGGTGTGGCTCTTTCATAGCCTTGTACGAGCAGTCCTTTTTTATCTTGAGCCGTCTCGAAGTGTCCGAATCTGTTGTCATCAAAAATTTCTTCCGCGTCGTCTTTATTTTTGAGCGGGCTCGACACTTCCGGCATTTCCTGTACGCCTCCGTCTCCCGATCCCCCTGAGCCACTGCCCGAACGCAGTGAACTTCTCCCGTTCGTATGCCACACCAGCGCGGCCCGTGCACCGTTGGCGGTTTGGGCTTCGCTGACCACGCGGATATATTGCCCGAGGACGAGTTCCTTGTCTTCGCCAAGTTCCGGGTAGGAAGAGCCCGAGACGGGGCGGACGCCCTCGAACGTATAGGTGGAACCGGATTTGGACAGGCGTTCATAGATAAGGCGTTTCGCGCTGTCGGGATTGAGCGTGGCCCCGCCCTTGTTCACGACACCGATCAGTCCGCCGGTTTCGGGAAAGTAATCAAAGTCGTTTTTTGCCGTGTTGACGGAAATGGTCGTTTGCGTTTTTGTGGGATACGTCGGTGTCCCGCGCCCGATAAGATACGCATCCGCGTTGGGGGTGAGCGCCGCAGCTTTTCCGAAAGAGTATTCTGCTCTGCTGGCTGTACCCGATTTGGCAATCAGCAAAAGTTCGCGCGTCCCGGATGGCGCTTCGGGATACCAGCCGGAGCCTCCCTTCAGCAACGTCCCTGTGTCTGAAGTGCGAAACCACGAGGGGAACAGCTTGAGCGAGACGTTCCCGCCCGTGATTGAAAAGGTTTTGCCGTCCAGCGTATCATCCACCAAAGTCATGAGCCTTGCTCCGGTATCGGCCTTTGACGTCTGCACCCGGACGATTTCCTTTCCCGATTCGGCGAGGTAGGAGGCTTGCACCGTTTCCTTGGCGTCCAGCCCGGTCATGACGGAACCTGTCATAAGCGAAACCGCGACCATGCCGAGCAGGGCCAGAATGACGATCCCGCCGATGATGGTCAGAAGGACGCTTCCGCGTTGTGACGTCTGCATGGGGAACCTCAATCCTTGGCGAGGGGGGTGTTGCGGGGGGCGACGGAAAGCGTCCAGGTGACTTGCCGTTCGGCGAGTTGCTGGGTCAGCACGATGCCGATGTAGGAGGGGCCGGCCCCGTTCGTGGTGAAACGGCATGAGGCCACGTCCGAGAGGAGTATTTGGCCGTCGATGAGCAGCTTGTTTCCGGTATCTTCGCAGCTGATGGTTGTCTGCGTGCCATCCGTCTTCGTGAATGTGACGGAAGGGCTGTCTTTGAAAGGTGATTCGGGAAAATCGGCGGCTCCCGCAAGCTCTTTCCGGAGGCGGATGAGAGCCAGTTCGGCCTGCATGTCCGACGTTCCGACTTCCCGCATCTGCGTATACCCGGTGATGGCCGTGCCGAATCCCGAGAACACGAGCGAGCCGAGCACGCCGAGGATGACCAGCGTGCAGACGATTTCCAGCAGCGTGAAACCCCGCTCAGGGGCGCGGGCATCAGAACGCACGGGAAAGCTCCACGGAACCGCGCTTGACGGTGAGCAGCAGGTTGTCCGGGCAGGATGGGCAGCCGTCCGGGTGCCACAGTTCCCGTTTATCTTGGGCTTCCAAAAGAGCTTCGAGGCCTTTATCCGTGATGAGGTCGCTGGCAGCCTTCTGCTGCATGGCTTCCGTGTTGAGGTAGGCGATGCATTCTTCCAGAGTGCTGGTGGCCTCCGTCAGATCTTTGATCTGCCCGGCGCTTTCGGCGCTTCCGCGCAAGGTCGTGGCAATGAGTTGCGCCGCCATGAAGCCCATGATCGCCATGAGGATGATGGTGACGATGATCTCGATGAGGGTGAAGCCGCGCGCGTTCATTGGACGAACCCCGTTTCCGCGAAGAGAGTGAGCGTGATCCCGCCGCCGAAGCTGAATGTTTGATCGGAGGCTGACGCGGTGCAGTAGAGGATGCCCGTGTCGTTCGGACTTCCGAGGCTGTCCTCGCCGCAGACGCTTCCCGCCGCGTCAAAGCAGAACGTAGCCGGAGGGGTGCTCTGGATTGATGCGGAAGGCGTATAATCCTTGAGCAGTGTCGGCAGGGCTGATTTGCCCTTCATGAAGAAACTCACCTTGTTTGTATCTATGGTGACGCATTGCCCGCCGCCCATCGCCATGCCTTGCGCGCGGGCATAGACGAGCTGGGAGAGGAGCCTGTCCCGTTCCGCGTAGGCGGTTATCTCGTCATTGCCCCGGAAGGCTGAAATGCCGAGATAGGCCAGCACGCCGAGCACGACGAGCACGGAGACGATTTCAATCAGGGTAAATCCGTTGCGGAAGGGTGGCTGCATGGCATATGTCACTGTTTGGGGATGAGCTTTTCCAGCGCCTCTCGGTTCTGTTCCAGCAAAGTACGGAAACGGATCTGCGCGTAGCCGTCGCCCGTGGCCCGGGCGCGGTATAATTGCTTTTCAAGCTGCCCCCGCTCCTTTTGCAGCTGTTCGACCTGCTGTTGGAGCCTTTTCCGGGCTTCAGCGGCGGCCTTTTCCAGTTCGGCGGCGGACGGCTGGTGCTCAGGGCTCGGTATATCGAGAGGGGCGACGGGCTCGGGCTGCGCGGCTGGAGGCTGCGGCGAGAACTGGTATTCCTCCACTTTGCCCGCGGGCGGCTTGGGAGGCGGCGTTTCGCTGATGTGCGTGACCCCGGATGCGTCTTTCCAGATGTACATCTGCTGAGAGGCCGCATTGTGGGTGTTTGGTCCAGCGTTTCCCGCACGCTGGATGCCACGCGGGACAATGGGGCACCGCCCGAAAGCGTGCCGTCCACGATAAGCAGTTCCACCCCGCCCGCCAGCGCGAGCAGGGCAAGCCATGCGAGGGAGAAACGCTTGCGTTTTTTCATGGGCGGACCTTTTCCCTCGGCGTCGCCGGACAGGTGCGGAGGGTGTTCCTTGTCTTTTGACGGGAGGCTCGTTACGGTTGGAAATGATGGTAGCACAGGCTGTTCCGAAAGACGAGGGGCCTCGACTCTCATGGCTGGGGCTCCCCGTATGGGCGGGCCTCATTCTGGTGTGTTGCCTTTTGTGCGCCACCGGCGTTAGGGCAGCCGAACCTTCCAAACTCAAGGTCGTGGTGCGGCCTCCCATCAAAAAAACGCTTCCTCAGCGGCCCCACGCGGCCCGCCCGGATGCCCCGTCAGCTCAGCCGGCGGATCCGTTGCCTGTGGAGTCCGTGGCCATCTATCGGCATGTGGGGGAGGACGGGACCGTCTTTTTGACGAACAGGCCGGACGGCGACGGGAGGTATCAGTTTTTCGGGCGCTTCAGCGCCGAGCGGCTGATGCGTGCGGTGGGGCCGGACGGCGTGGCGCGGCTCGCGGAACGGTATGCCGGGCAACATGGGGTCGAACCCCGGCTGGTCATGGCGATCATCAAGGTCGAATCGGGATTCGACGCCAAGGCCGTCTCTTCGGCCGGGGCCAGCGGGCTCATGCAGCTTATGCCCGGCACGCAGCGGCATCTGGGGGTGCGCGATGCGTTCAATCCCGATGAGAACGTGGAGGGCGGGGTGCGCTATTTCCGATCCATGCTGGATCGGTACGGCGGGAACGTTTCGTTGGCTCTGGCGGCGTATAATGCCGGGCCCGCCAACGTGGACAAGTACGGCGGCATCCCCCCGTTTGAGGAGACCCGCAATTACGTGCGGAAAGTGCTTGCGCTGTACGCTACCCCGTGATGAACCGGATCCACCAGTCGAGGATTTCCTGACCGGCGAGGATGTGCACGAAGGCGCCGAGGCTCAGGAATGGGCCGAACGGGATGGGCATTTCGCGCAAGGGCGCTTCTCGGGGCATCAGGCAGGCGATGAGAAAGGCGGCAAGGGCCGAGACGCCCGCGACCAGCGTGATCAGCGGCAGGCCGAGGGGCCCGCACAGGACGCCGAGCATGAGCATGAGTTTGACGTCGCCGAACCCCATGCCGTCCACGCCGCGCAGGCGTTTGAAGACAAGAAGTACGGCGAGGAACGTCCCGCCGCCCACAAGGCCGCCGAGAAGGGCGTCCGTCCAGTCCATGCCGAGGGCGAAGATGGCGGCGGGCACGGCCAGCACTGTCCCGCCGAGCGTGATGCCGTCGGGAAGGATGAAGCATTCCAGATCGATGCCCGAGGCGACGATGAGCATTCCCGTGAACACGAGATAGACGGGAAAGGCGAGCGTGGGGCCGAAACGCCATGCCAAAAGGCCGGACGTCAGGCCGGACAGGAGCTCGACGAGCGGATACCGGATATGGATGGGCTTGTGGCAGCGGGCGCACTGGCCGCGCAGCAGCAGATAGCTGAGGACGGGGATCAGTTCCCAGAAGCGGAGGCGCTGGTTGCAATGCGGGCAATGGGAAGGCGGAAAAAGGATGGATTCGCCGCTGACGTACCGGTGGATGCAGACGTTGTAAAAGCTGCCGAGCAGGAGCCCGAGCAGCGTGGCGGCGGGAATGAACATTTCGGGATGCAGCAATTCCGGGGGGATGGTCTGGTACACGCGGAGCCTTCCTTTGGCACGCCCGATCGGGCAACGGTGCGCGGGCTGTCGGCGGAAGCCTTCTGTGATTGAGTCCAGCATGTTGTGGGCTTGTTCACAAATGGCGATCAGGCCTTCAGCGGTGATGACAGAATCTTCCGTCTCGCGTATTTCATACGCACCTTGTTCCTGCCAAGGTGTACCAAGAACCGGGCGTTCCGGCAACAAAAACCGTGCAGGAAGGTCATGCATGGCAAAAATAGACAATCTTTTTCATTTGTTGCACGCCAATCACGGTTCGGATTTGCACCTTTCGGCGGGCAATCCGCCGCTCCTGCGGATCTACGGGGACCTCGCACGGGTGGACGCTCCGGTTGTTACGACCGAGGAACTTTTGGCCGTACTGCGTGAAATGGTTCCCATGGAGCGCGTGCAGGCGTTCGAGCAGACGGGCGATCTGGACTTCGCCTATGAAATTCCGGGGCTGGCGCGCTACCGTGCCAACTTTTTCCGGCAGAACCGCGGCATTTCCGCGGTGTTCCGCGAAATCCCGCAGCGAATCAGCACGGTTGAGGAGCTGGGGCTTCCGATCATGCTGCGCGAGCTGGCCCTGCTGCCCAAGGGCCTCGTGCTTGTGACCGGCCCCACCGGGAGCGGCAAGTCCACCACGCTGGCCGCGCTTGTGGACTACGCCAATACCAAGCGCCGCGACCATATCATTACCATTGAAGACCCCATCGAATTCGTGCATCAATCCAAGAGCTGCCTCGTGAACCAGCGCGAGATAGGGCGCGATTCCCGCTCGTTCGGCACGGCGCTGCGCTCCGCACTGCGCGAGGACCCCGACATCATCCTCGTGGGCGAAATGCGCGATCTCGAAACCATCTCCCTCGCCCTCGAAGCGGCGGAAACGGGGCATCTCGTGTTTGCGACCCTGCACACCATCTCCGCTCCCAAGACCATCGACCGCATCATCGAGGTCTTCCCGCCGGAGGAGCAGGCGCAGATACGGACGAGCCTTTCGGAGTCGATTCAGGCGATCATCGCGCAGACGCTGTTCAAACGGGCCGACAAGAAGGGCCGGGTACCCGCGCTGGAAATCATGTTCGGCATCCCGTCCGTGCGGAACATGATCCGCGAGAGCAAGACATTCCAATTGCCGAGCGTTTTGCAGACCAATCGCAATGTTGGGATGCAGACGATGGACGACGACATCGAACGCCTGCTTATGCAGCGCATCATCGCGCCCGAGGCGGCCCTCGTCCACGCACAGGACAAGGGGCGTCTCCGTGAGGCCATCGGGAAGTTGAAATAGCGCGGAAGGATGGAGGCCGGGAAAAACGGGAAGGCCTGTGCGTTCCCGCTCCCGCGACGAGCGTTTCCCTTTTTCCTCCAAGGCCGTTTTCTTGAGGGTATTGCCGAATGAGCAGTTATTTGGAGCTCCTGAATCTGACGCGGGAGCCGTTTTCGAACTCGCCGGACCCGGACGCGTATTACCGGACGCCGACGCACGAGGACTGCCTGAACCGGCTGGAAATCGCCATCCGGCTGCGGCGGGGCTTGAACGTGGTTCTCGGCGAGGTGGGCACGGGGAAGAGCACGCTGTGCCGCTGTCTGCTGAGGAGCCTGGACGAGCAGAGCGGCATCGACGTCTTTTTGCTGTTGGACGCGGGGTTCGAGGATGCCGATGAATTCGTGCGGCACCTGTGCGAGCTGTTCGCCGGGCAGAGGCCTCCCGAGGGCGTGGCGCGCCGGGAGTGCATCAGCGTCATTCAAAATCGGGTTTTCGATAAGGCGCTGGAGCAGAACCGGAATCTTGTCCTTTTTATAGATGAGGGGCAGAAGCTCAGTCCGGCGGCGCTGGAAGTGCTGCGCGAACTGCTGAACTTCGAGACGAACACGGAAAAGCTCCTGCAGATCGTCATCTTTGGTCAGCCGGAACTGGCACAGATCATTGAAGGTATGCCCAACTTTAAAGATCGGATCAACGAGTACCTGTATCTGAAGCCGCTCTCCATGCGCGAGAGCATCCGGCTTGTGCGCCACCGGTTGCGGCTGGCGGGAGGGCAGAGGGCGGAACGGCTGTTTTCGCTCGGGAGCCTCATCGCCCTGCACCGGGCCAGCAGGGGGAAGCCCCGCCAGCTTATGCGCCTCGGGCATCAGATGCTGCTTGCCCTGCTTGTGGGCAACCGTACAACCGTAACCGGCCGTATGGTGTGGGCGCAGGTGGCCCGTAACGGCAGCGATGTGCAAAACCGGTGGGGCCGCTGGCTGGTTGTGGCGTTGGCGTTGATCTGCGTCGCGGGCGGATACCGCTGGATGCCGGAGGCTGTAAAGGACGACGCTCACGCCCGGCTGGAGGCGGTGGTGTCCGGCGTGCTGGGCTGGCTGCCGGAAGCGGAGAAGGCGGATACCGCCGGGACTGCCGGGCAAGGGCGGGCAGCCGGGGATGGTGCCGTGCGGCGTGCGGCGTCGCGGGAAGCCGTTCCGCAGCCTCTGCCTCCGGATGAAGCGCCCCCCGCCGTCCCTGAAAAGGCGGAATCCTCCACTGCGGAAGCGGCGGGTGGGCAGGGTGCCGAAGCGGAAAAGAACGCGGTCCCTGAAACGCTGGGGACGTTCCGTTTGCAGCCCGGCGAGGCTCTTGCCGAACTGGTGCGGGCGTTGTACGGTTCCGGCTCCGCCTTGGAACTGGTTTTAGGCAAAAACCCCGGATACAGAAACGATATCGGCGCAGGCGCGCAGGATCTGACGCTTCCCGCCGTACTGTATGCCCCTCCGCCGTCCATGACCAAGGGGGTGCTTTTAAGCCTTGGTGCGTTCGGCACGCTGGAAGAGGCGTATACGGCGTGGCGCGGCTACGGCAAACGCTCCCCATCCGTGGCGCTGACCCCGATCTGGCGTCCGGGCGAAGGATTGTCGTTTCATATTTTGGCTCCGCGCGGCTTTGCGTCGGAGCGGGCCGCGTGGAGCTGGCTTTCCCGCTTTTCTCCGCCGGCTGAAGCCTCCGTGCGGCTGCTGCCGCCTTTTGATGGGGCGTGTTTGGTGTTTCATAAATTTACCGTGAAATAGACAGGAAATGTTCATGTCCACATTGCGTTCCATTGTCCTGTGCGGCGGCAGCGGCACCCGCCTCTGGCCCCTTTCCCGAGCCCTGTATCCCAAGCAGTTCATGGATCTGGGAGGGCATACCCTGTTCGGCGATACGGTGGATCGGGCGGCGGCTCTGCCGGACAGCGCCGATCCGCTGGTGGTCTGCAATGAAGAGCACCGCTTTTATGTGGCGGCGGCCTTGCAGCAGAAAGGCGTATCCGGAACTATTCTGTTGGAGCCCAAGGGACGGAATACCGCGCCCGCCATTGCGCTGGCGGCGTTCGCGGCGTTGTCCGGCGGGGGGGATCCGTTGCTGCTGGTGCTGCCGTCCGATCATGTGTTGAAACCTCAGGATGTTTTCGCCGAAGCCGTGGCGCGGGCCCGCGCCTGCGCCGAGTCCGGGCGTATCGTTACATTCGGCATC
>ENA-UEQM01001281-UEQM01001281.1-human-gut-metagenome-genome-assembly--contig:-NODE-1281-length-10936-cov-2.669767_pt1 | contig 10936 bp, 8 predicted proteins | sample MGYA00242948_ERZ507948 | MGnify/ENA primary metagenome ERZ507948 (study PRJEB26167, sample SAMN06115440) | human gut metagenome | host: Homo sapiens | place: China:Hubei | collected 2015-07-28 | study... | reverse complement strand
CCTTGCCACACAGCTCGTCGTAGTGAAGAGCCTTGTAGTAGGACTCGTACATCGCTTCGCCCAGATACGTCTGCAGATTCGCTACCGTTCAACCACCACATCACGCCGACTGTCCAGCTTCTTCAGAATCCAGAAGATGTGCTCAATGTACTGGTTGTAGGGAACGAGGAGCGAGAACTCGAGCGCCACCAATCTACTCTCAACATTCCATGCTGTCGCTACACTTCACTCTCGTTGGCGATCGTGCGGTCGAGAGCGACGGCGAAGAGCGTATGCAGCTCCTCGATAATCGTTTCCAGCACCATCGCAATACCGTCGAAGCGGGCGTCCTGCATAATAAAGCGAAACGCATCGTGGCCAATGTTGCCTTCGCCCAGGCTGTGGTGGCGGTCAACGCGGCTACCAAAGGCGCTTTTCGCATCGTTTAAGTGCATTCCGCGCAGGTACTTAAAGCCCACAATGCGCTCGAACTCATCAAACGTGTTTTTCGTTGCCTCGGTGGTGCGCAGGTCATAACCGGCGGCAAACGCGTGGCAGGTATCAATGCACACGCCCACGCGGGATTTATCCTCCACGCCGTCGAGAATCGCTGCCAAATGTTCGAACTTAAAGCCGAGGTTGCTGCCCTGGCCAGCGGTGTTCTCAATCACCGCGGTGACGCCTTTGGTCTTGTCCAGGGTGATGTTGATGGACTCGGCAATGCGCGCCAGGCAGGCATCTTCGTCGATCTGCATCAGATGGCTACCCGGATGGAAGTTCAGCAGCGTCAGCCCCAGCTGTTCGCAGCGCTGCACTTCATCAAGAAACGCCTCGCGGGATTTTTCCAGCGCCTCTTCAACCGGGTGACCGAGGTTGATCAGGTAGCTGTCGTGGGGGAGGATCTGGCCGGGCCCGTAGCGGTATTTCTCACAGGCGGCTTTGAAATCATCAATCACCTCAGCGGTGAGCGGTGCGGCGCGCCACTGGCGCTGATTTTTGGTGAACAGGGCGAAAGCGGTCGCCTCAATTTCGGCGGCACGAATGGCGGCATTCGCAAGGCCACCTGCAGCGCTGACGTGCGCTCCAACATATTTCATAAAGGGACTCCTGTTAACCCGAAATGCTTATGATAGCGGGTTAACAGGAGAAGGATGTAGTGGTTTATGCCATCAGGCTGTGGACCGCGAGGTTAATCGCGCCGCCGCCAACAATCAGCCAGATGAAGAGTACCAGCGCCATCAGCAGCGGTTTCGCCCCGGCTTTTTTCAGCGCGCTGACGTGTGTGGTCACCCCCAGTGCCGCCATGGCCATCGCCAGCAGTACGGTATCCAGCGTCACCAGCATATCCACCACCGCTTTCGGCAGCAGGTGGAAGGAGTTAAAAATCGCCACAACAATGAACAGGATCGCAAACCACGGAATGGTGATTTTACTTTTCTCGCTGCCGCCCGCCGGAGCCAGTTGTTTAACCCGTGCGGCCAGGAAAATCAGGAACGGGGCCAGCATCATCACGCGCAGCATTTTGGCAATCACCGCTGCGTTTTCGGCGTCCGGGTTAATGGCATGTCCTGCAGCGACCACCTGGGCCACTTCGTGCATGGTCGAACCGATATAGATGCCGTAGGTTTCCGGGCTGAACCAGTGGGCAACCAGCGGATACATGGCCGGGTAGAGGAAAATCGCCAGCGTACCGAAGATCACCACCGTCGCTACCGCCACCGTTACCTTGCTGGCTTCGGCCTTCACGACGGGTTCCGTGGCCAGCACCGCCGCTGCGCCACAGATACTGCTCCCGGCACCGATCAGCCAGCTGGTTTGCCTGTCCAGGCCAAACATTTTCTGGCCGATAAAACAGGCCAGTAAAAAGGTGCTGGTCAGGGTCAGAACGTCGATGGCGATCCCGCTCGCACCCACATCCGCAATCTGCGAAAAGGTAAGACGGAAGCCGTAAAGAATGATCCCAAGACGCAGCAGATGCTGCTTGGCAAAGATTACGCCGCCGTCGCAGGATTTCCAGATATGCGGGTAAACGGTGTTACCCACGACCATGCCGAGCAAAATGGCGAGCGTCAGCGCGCTGAAACCTGCGCCTGCGATGGCCGGGATGCTGCCGCCCCATAGCGCTACGGCGGTGACTGCAGCGCTGAGCGCAAGACCCGGCACGAAGTGCCACACTGTACGATGATGTTGTAAGGTGATTTCTGACATAACCTTCTCCTTTGTCTGGCTAAAGGTTACGGCGCTCTGGCTTAAAAATAAAATTGATTAGATACTTATAATCAATCTATATAAGTGGTAAGCAACCATGCACATTACTCTGCGTCAGCTGGAAGTCTTTGCCGAGGTGCTGAAAAGCGGCTCGACGACCCAGGCGTCACAAATGCTGGCGCTCTCACAGTCTGCGGTCAGCGCGGCGTTAACCGATCTTGAAGGACAGCTGGGCGTTCAGCTTTTTGACAGGGTAGGCAAGCGTCTGGTGGTCAACGAGCACGGTCGTCTTCTTTATCCGCGCGCGCTGGCGCTGCTCGAGCAGGCTATAGAAATCGAGCAGCTGTTCTGCGAAGACAACGGTGCGATCCGCGTTTACGCCAGCAGCACCATCGGGAACTACATTCTGCCGGAAGTGATTGCCCGCTACCGCCGGGATTTCCCGAGCCTGCCGCTGGAGATGAGCGTGGGCAATAGCCAGGACGTCATCAACGCAGTGATCGACTTCCGTGTGGATATCGGCCTCATCGAAGGTCCCTGCCATAACGTTGATATCATTGCCGAGCCCTGGCTGGAAGACGAGCTGGTGGTTTTCGCCGCGCCGACTTCTCCGTTGTTGCAGGGAGAGGTGACGCTGGAGAGGCTGGCGCAGGCGCAGTGGATCCTGCGCGAGCAGGGCTCCGGCACGCGTGAAATTGTCGATTATCTGCTGCTTTCACATCTGCCGCATTTCCAGTTAGGGATGGAGCTTGGGAACTCTGAGGCCATTAAGCACGCCGTGCGCCACGGGCTGGGCATCAGCTGTCTTTCCCGGCGCGTTATTGCCGAACAGCTTGAAACCGGATCGCTGGTTGAAATCCCCATCCCGCTGCCGAAGCTGGTGCGCACGCTGTGGTGCATTCATCATCGTCAGAAACACCTTTCCAGCTCCCTGCAGCGTTTTCTGCGCTATTGCGAAATCTGACAGCATCCCTCACCCCAAAGGGGAGAGGGAAAAATTATGCTTTACTTATAATCCTGGCCGCGTCATGAAGCTCTCTTATAACTGAGTATTTCTGCCGGAAGGAACGCGGATCGTCTGCTACAATCGCGCCTCATTTTTTGGATGGATAGCATTATCACATGGTTTCGGAAACTAAAACCACAGAAGCGCCCACGCTACGTCGTGAACTGAAGGCGCGCCACTTGACCATGATCGCCATTGGCGGTTCCATCGGTACGGGTCTTTTTGTTGCCTCTGGCGCAACCATTTCGCAAGCAGGTCCCGGCGGGGCGCTGCTGTCTTATATTCTGATCGGTTTGATGGTCTATTTCCTGATGACCAGCCTGGGCGAGCTGGCGGCGTTTATGCCGGTGTCCGGTTCCTTCGCCACCTACGGCCAGAATTATGTTGAAGAAGGCTTCGGCTTCGCGCTGGGCTGGAACTACTGGTACAACTGGGCGGTGACGATCGCCGTTGACCTCGTGGCTTCGCAACTGGTGATGAGCTACTGGTTCCCTGATACCCCGGGCTGGATCTGGAGCGCCTTGTTCCTTGGCATTATGTTCCTGCTGAACTGGATCTCGGTGCGCGGCTTTGGCGAGGCGGAATACTGGTTCTCGCTGATCAAAGTCGCCACCGTCATTATCTTTATTATTGTCGGCGTGATGATGATTGTCGGCATCTTCAAAGGGTCGCAGCCCACTGGCTGGAGCAACTGGGGGATCGCGGATGCGCCATTCGCCGGTGGTTTCTCGGCGATGATCGGCGTGGCGATGATTGTCGGCTTCTCCTTCCAGGGCACTGAGCTTATCGGCATCGCGGCCGGTGAGTCTGAGGATCCGGAGAAGAACATCCCGCGCGCGGTGCGCCAGGTCTTCTGGCGTATCCTGCTGTTCTACGTTTTCGCCATTCTGATTATCAGCTTGATCATTCCGTACACCGACCCGAGCCTGCTGCGCAACGACGTGAAGGATATCTCCGTCAGCCCGTTCACGCTGGTCTTCCAGCATGCTGGTCTGCTGTCGGCGGCGGCGATCATGAACGCGGTTATCCTGACTGCCGTTCTGTCGGCCGGTAACTCCGGGATGTACGCTTCCACGCGTATGCTGTACACCCTGGCCTGCGACGGCAAAGCGCCGCGTATTTTCTCGAAGCTGTCGCGTGGCGGCGTGCCGCGCAACGCGCTGTACGCGACCACTGTTATCGCGGCGCTGTGCTTCCTGACGTCCATGTTCGGCAACCAGACGGTGTACCTGTGGCTGCTGAACACCTCCGGGATGACCGGCTTTATCGCCTGGCTGGGTATTGCGATCAGCCACTATCGTTTCCGTCGCGGCTACGTCATGCAGGGTAACGATATTAATAATCTGCCGTATCGTTCCGGGTTCTTCCCGCTGGGGCCGATCTTCGCCTTCGTGCTGTGCCTGATCATCACCCTCGGACAGAACTACGAAGCGTTCCTCAAGGACACCATTGACTGGGGCGGCGTGGCGGCGACCTACATCGGTATTCCGCTGTTCCTCGTCATCTGGTTTGGTTACAAGCTGGCGAAAGGCACCCGCTTTGTTCGCTACAGCGAAATGACCTTCCCGGACCGCTTTAAGCGTTAATCTTCGCAATTGTGCGATAAAAGCCCTCTGAAAAGAGGGCTTTTTTTATGTCCGCACGGTTACAGCTTGACACAATTCTTCATAATTATATTGATAATCGTAATCATTATCTTTATCATTTTCGCCCATTACGGATGAAGCCACTCCCCGTCTCTGCCATTGGGTCAGACTGACATCGGGCGACCAGCCACATCGACGAGAAAACAGCGCGAGCATGTCGCCGACAGAGCGACAGGCCGCCAGCGCGTGTGAGCAGCACCTTTTTGTTTGTTTGGTTGTACACCTCATGGAGATTTGGAATGTTCAGGTTAAACCCTTTTATCCGGGCGGGATTGTCTGCGTCCGTCGTATCATTGGCGTTTCCGGCTCTCGCCGATGTAAATGAAGAAACGCTGGTGGTGACCGCCTCGGCCACTGAACAGAGCGTCAAAGACGCGCCGGCGAGCATCAGCGTCATCACCCAGCAGGATTTACAACGTAAGCCCGTCCAGAACCTGAAAGACGTACTGCGCGATGTCCCTGGGGTCCAGCTCACTAACGAAGGAGATAACCGCAAGGGCGTCAGCATTCGCGGTCTGAGCAGCAGCTATACCCTGATCCTCGTCGACGGGAAACGCGTCAACTCCCGCAACGCCGTCTTCCGCCACAATGACTTCGACCTGAACTGGATCCCGGTGGATGCCATCGAACGTATCGAGGTGGTGCGCGGCCCGATGTCCTCCCTTTACGGCTCCGATGCGCTCGGCGGCGTGGTCAACATTATTACCAAAAAAATCGGCCAGAAATGGACCGGGACGCTGAGCGCCGATACCACCATTCAGGAACACCGCGATCGCGGCGATACCTGGAACGGTCAGTTCTTCACCAGCGGTCCGCTGATCGACGGCGTGCTCGGGATGAAGGCCTACGGCAGCCTGGCAAAACGCGCCAAGGACGATCCGCAATCTTCCAGCAGCGCCACCGGCGAGACGCCGCGCATCGAGGGCTTCACCAGCCGCGATGGCAATGTTGAATTCGCCTGGACGCCGGGCGAAAACCATGATTTTACGGCGGGCTATGGCTTTGACCGTCAGGATCGTGATTCCGATTCCCTTGACCGCAACCGCCTTGAGCGTGAGAACTACTCCCTGAGCCATAATGGCCGCTGGGATATGGGTAACAGCGAGCTCAAGTTCTACGGCGAAAAGGTGGATAACAAAAATCCGGGGCAGAACGGGACCATCACCTCGGAAAGCAATGCCATCGACGGCAAGTATGTCCTGCCGCTGGACATGATTAACCAGCTGGTGACCTTCGGCGGCGAATGGCGCCACGATAAACTCAAAGATCCGGTCAACCTGAGCAGTGGCGGCCAGTCGACCTCCGCCAGTCAGTACGCCCTGTTTATCGAAGACGAATGGCGCATCATCGAGCCGCTGGCGCTGACCACCGGCATTCGTATGGACGACCATCAGACCTATGGCGATCACTGGAGCCCACGCGCCTATCTGGTGTATAACGCCACCGATACCGTCACCGTCAAAGGCGGCTGGGCGACGGCGTTTAAAGCCCCGTCGCTGCTGCAGCTTAACCCCGACTGGACCACCAACTCCTGCCGCGGGTCGTGCAGCATCATCGGTAACCCGGACCTGAAACCGGAAACCAGTGAAAGCTTCGAGCTCGGTCTCTACTACCGTGGGGAAGAGGGCTGGCTGCAGGATGTTGAAGGCAGCATCACCACCTTCCAGAATAATGTCGACGATATGATCGATGTTCTGCGCACCTCCAGCGCCAGCGAAGCGCCGGGCTACCCGAACTTTGTCGGCTGGAAAACCGTCAACGGCAAGCGCGTGCCGATCTTCCGCTTTCAACGTCAACAAAGCCCGCATCAAAGGGGTGGAGACGGAGGTGAAGATCCCGTTTGGCGATGAGTGGAAGCTGACGATGAACTACACCTATAACGATGGCCGCGATCTGAGCAATGGCGGCGACAAACCGCTGCAGACGCTGCCGTTCCATACCGCCAACGGCACGCTTGACTGGAAACCGCTGGACGACTGGTCCTTCTACGTGACGGCCAACTATACCGGCCAGCAACGCGCGGTAAGCGCCACCGGCAAAACGCCGGGCGGCTACACCCTGTTTGACGTTGGCGCGGCATGGCAGGTGACCAAAAACGTGAAACTGCGCTCCGGGGTGCAGAACGTGGGTGATAAAGATCTGAGCCGGGACGACTACAGCTATACCGAAGAGGGCCGTCGCTACTTTATGGCGGTGGATTATCGCTTCTGATCGTCGGCACTAAAACGTGGCCTGCGGGCCTGAGCATGCGCCGCGAAGCTGCTTCGCGGCGCAGTGGCGTTTAGGCAAAGAGATGCTGCGCATGGAAGCGCAGATGGTCTTCAATAAACGAGGCAATGAAGTAATAGCTGTGGTCGTAGCCAGGCTGGATACGCAGCGTTAACGGCCAGGCCTTCTGGCGGGCGGTTTCCGCCAGTACGGCCGGCTGTAATTGCCCGGCGAGGAACGGATCGTTATCGCCCTGGTCGATGAGCGTCGGCACGGCGTCAGCCGGCTGGCTGGCCTGCATCAGCGCGCAGCTGTCCCACGACTGCCATGTCGATTCATCCGCGCCCAGATAGGCGGTAAACGCTTTCTTGCCCCACGGCACCTGGCCGGGATTGACGATCGGCGCGAAGGCGGAGACGCTGGCGTAGCGGCCCGGATTTTTGAGCGCCATTACCAGCGCGCCGTGACCGCCCATCGAATGGCCGCTGATGGCGCAGCGTTCGCCGACGCTAAACTCGCTACGGATCAGCGCGGGCAGTTCATCGCGCAGATAATCATACATCCGATAGTGCGCCGCCCACGGCGCCTCGGTGGCATTCAGGTAGAAGCCGGCGCCTTGCCCCAGATCGTATCCATCATCGTTGGCGACCTCATCACCGCGCGGGCTGGTATCCGGCATCACCAGCGCGATGCCCAGCTCAGCGGCAATGCGCTGGGCGCCCGCCTTGGTGGTAAAGTTTTCGTCGTTACAGGTCAGCCCGGACAGCCAGTACAGTACCGGCGGCGGCGTTTCGCGCTCAGGCGGTAAAAAAATGCTGAACGTCATGGCGCAGTTCAGGACAGGGGAGTGATGACGCCAGCGTTGTTGCCGACCGTCAAAACAGCGATGCTCTTCAAGCAGTTCCATGCAAGGCTCCTCGAAAGGGGTGTGCGCGTAAACGTTCATAATACAGATATTTCATTAGCCGGTGAGTAACTTTCACTTTCTCCTTTTGAGAACTTACTGCATCATTAATGCAACTTATAGCCAACATGCCGGTGTAGCGATGGCGCTTATGGATGCGTACAGCGGTTAGATCATTCCGGATTCGGCGATAAGGATTTGGCGCCGCGCCTGAGGTGCGGCTTCAGGCCCTAATAAAAGGCAGCGCCAATTTCAATAATTATCGTTACGGCTACTGGATTCTGTGCGCCACCTCACGCACAATGAATACAAACTTTGCCCCCAGAAAAAGCAAAGAGCGCCACACCTGCAGGAGAAACCCAAATGTCATCACTGAGTAAAGAAGCCGTCCTCGTTCATGAAGCGCTGGTCGCTCGTGGGCTGGAGACGCCGATGCGTGCCGAAACACGCAAGCGTTTGATTACCGGTCATATGACCGAGATTATGCAACTGCTGAATCTGGATCTGAGTGATGACAGTCTGATGGAGACCCCGCATCGCATCGCCAAAATGTATGTCGATGAGATCTTCTCCGGGCTGGATTACTCCCGCTTCCCGAAAATCACCGTCATTGAAAACAAAATGAAGGTTGATGAAATGGTGACCGTGCGCGATATCACCCTGACCAGCACCTGCGAACACCATTTCGTCACCATCGATGGTAAAGCGACAGTAGCCTATATCCCGAAAGATGCGGTGATCGGCCTGTCGAAAATCAACCGCATCGTGCAGTTTTTCGCTCAGCGTCCGCAGGTCCAGGAGCGTCTGACCCAGCAGATCCTGATCGCGCTGCAGACGCTGCTCGGCACCAGCAACGTGGCGGTATCCATTGACGCGGTGCATTACTGCGTGAAGGCGCGCGGCATTCGCGATGCGACCAGCGCCACCACCACCACCTCTCTCGGCGGCCTGTTTAAATCCAGCCAGAATACCCGCCAGGAATTCCTGCGCGCAGTACGTCACCACAACTAAAACGGAGCAGGGTACATGGAGAGAAATGTCACGCTGGACTTTGTCCGCGGCGTCGCCATCCTCGGTATCCTGCTTCTCAATATCAGCGCCTTCGGCTTGCCGAAGGCCGCTTACCTCAATCCCGCCTGGTCAGGAAGCGCGACCCTCAGCGATGCCTGGACGTGGGCACTCCTCGACCTGCTGGCGCAGGTGAAGTTTCTCACCCTGTTCGCGTTGCTGTTTGGCGCCGGTCTGCAGCTATTGCTCCCGCGAGGGAAGCGCTGGATCCAGTCGCGGCTGACGCTGCTGGCGCTGCTCGGTTTCATTCACGGTCTTTTTTTCTGGGATGGCGACATTCTGCTGGCCTACGCCCTGGTGGGGCTGGTGAGCTGGCGCATGGTGCGTGAGGCGCACCATGTCAAATCGCTGTTCAATACCGGGGTGGTGCTCTACCTCATCGGCATTGCGGTGCTGGTCCTGCTGGGAGTCATCTCCGGGACGGCGGCGAATCGCTCCTGGGTGCCGGATGCGGCGAACCTGCAGTATGAGCAGTACTGGAAGCTGCACGGCGGCATGGAGGCGGTCAGCAACCGGGCGGATATGCTATCGGACAATCTGCTGGCGCTGGGCGCCCAGTATGGCTGGCAGCTGGCGGGGATGATGCTGATGGGCGCGGCGCTAATGCGCAGCGGCTGGCTCAAAGGGCAGTTCAGTCTGCGTCACTACCGGCGCACGGGTGCCCTGCTGGTGGTTGCCGGCATGGCGGTAAATCTGCCGGCAATATTCGCCCAGTGGTATCTGGCCTGGGACTATCGCTGGTGCGCGTTTTTGCTGCAGGCGCCGCGCGAACTGAGCGCCCCCTTACAGGCGATCGGCTATGCCTCGCTGGCCTGGGGCTACTGGCCGCAGCTGTGCCGTTTCCGCCTGGTGGGCGCTATCGCCTGCGTCGGACGCATGGCGCTGACCAACTACCTGTTGCAGACCCTGATCTGCACCACCCTGTTTTATCATCTCGGGCTGTTTATGCGCTTCGATCGTCTGCAGCTGCTGGCCTTTGTTCCCCCCATCTGGGCCGTTAACCTCCTTGTCTCATCGCTGTGGCTGCGCCGCTTCCGCCAGGGGCCGGTGGAATGGCTGTGGCGTCAGTTAACCCTGCGTGCGTCAGGCACATCATTGAAAGACACATCCAGATAACGATCTCGATCACAATCATTAACAAAACGGATGTAAACGTTTCCAGCCGTGTGACCTCACTCACGTAGCGGACCGCGGGTCGCTGCCAGAATAGCCTCCTTGCTGAGCACAGGAGGTGAATGTGACGTGCGGTGATTCTCTTAAGGTCGCTGAGTATGGTCACCATTCGGGATGTCGCCCGCCAGGCGGGTGTATCCGTGGCCACCGTGTCGCGGGTGCTGAACAACAGCGCGCTGGTGAGTCCGGATACGCGCGACGCCGTGATGAAAGCGGTGACCCAACTGGGCTACCGACCCAACGCCAACGCCCAGGCGCTGGCCACCCAGGTGAGCGATACCATCGGCGTGGTGGTGATGGACGTCTCCGATGCCTTCTTCGGCGCGCTGGTGAAAGCGGTGGATACCGTCGCCCAGCAGCATCAGAAGTATGTGCTGATCGGCAACAGCTATCACGAGGCGGAAAAAGAGCGCCACGCCATCGAGGTGCTGATCCGCCAGCGCTGCTCGGCGCTGATTGTCCATTCGAAAGCGCTCAGCGATGATGAACTGAGCGACTTTATGCAACATATCCCGGGAATGGTGCTGATCAACCGCATTGTACCAGGCTTTGCCCATCGCTGCGTCGGGCTCGACAACGTCAGCGGCGCGCTGATGGCCACCCGCATGCTGCTCAATCACGGTCACCAGCGCATCGGCTATCTCTCCTCAAACCACGGCATTGAAGATGACGATATGCGCCGGGAAGGGTGGAGCAAAGCGCTGCAGGAGCAGGGCATCATCGCCCCGGACAGCTGGGTCGGTT
>ENA-UEQM01001257-UEQM01001257.1-human-gut-metagenome-genome-assembly--contig:-NODE-1257-length-11111-cov-21.350734_pt1 | contig 11111 bp, 9 predicted proteins | sample MGYA00242948_ERZ507948 | MGnify/ENA primary metagenome ERZ507948 (study PRJEB26167, sample SAMN06115440) | human gut metagenome | host: Homo sapiens | place: China:Hubei | collected 2015-07-28... | reverse complement strand
GGTTCATGAAAACGAAGGCGCGGCTTTCTGGACGTCGGTATTTACGGAATTGAAAAACCGTGGCGTAGAGGACATCCCGATCGCCGTCACAGACGGCCTCAAGGGTATGACGCAAGCCATTGAGGCCGTATTTCCCCAGGCGCAACATCAAACCTGCATTGTCCATCTCAGCCGTGCCTCTACAGGCTCTCGTTGCCCAAAATCGGGGGACTAACTACCCACACATATGCCCGAAGAATCAAAAAGAGCGCTGTTTTTTCAGCGCTCATGCAAAATTCAGGCTAAAGAGCCCTGAGAAAAAGTCAAGCTTTCAATATGCGAAAAAACCGCCTGAAAGACGTCTCCTTCAGGCGGTCTCACAAACGTCCGTGCCCGGGGTCAGACGTCTTCGCTTACCATGTCAATCGCACCGCACGGGCATTCGTTCGCGCAGATACCGCAGCCCTTGCAGTACTCATAGTTAAAGCGAAACTTCATACCGGCGCCAAGCTTGATGACGGCGTTATCCGGGCAGACGCCATAGCAGTTGTCGCACTCAAAGCAGTTGCCGCAGCTCATGCAGCGGCGCGCTTCAAACAGTGCGTTTTCTTCGGTCAGACCCCGCTGCACTTCGTCAAACGTCGTCTGGCGGCGCACGAGGTCCAACATCGGACGCACGGTCTTCGGAGCATCCGCGTAGTACCAGGTGTGAAGCCTCTCGAAAGACGCCGGAGGCGCGGCTTTTTCGGGCTGATACACCTCACCCTTGAGCCACGCGTTAATGCTCCTCGCGGCCTTTTTGCCGTGGCCGATGGCGGCCGTGACGTTTTTGTCCCCGGGGATCATGTCCCCGCCCGCAAAGACCCCGTCGGCTCCGGTCATGAAAGTCACCGGATCCACGATCACTTCGTCTTTTTCGACGGTGAGGCCCTTAACGCCCGTGAGCAGTCCGAGATCGGTCTGCTGTCCGAGCGCCAAAACCAGGCTGTCGGCGGCAATCGTTTCAAATTCACCCGTGGGCTGGGGTTTCCCGTTAACGTCCAAGACCATCTTTTCGATCTTGATTTCCCCTTCGGAGGCTTCTTTCACGGTGGAAAGCCACTTCATCGTGACGCCTTCTTCAATGGCTTCGGCAATTTCGGCGTCATGCGCCGGTGCCTTATCACGCGTTCTGCGATAGACAACGAGGGGCTCGGCTCCCATGCGGCGCATGGTGCGCGCGACGTCCATGGCGGTGTTGCCGCCGCCGTAGACCACAACGCGGCGCCCGAGCATGGGCTTTTCATCGTCAGCGACTTCTTTGAGTACGCTCACCGCGTCCATCACGCGCGAGGCGTCTCCGGCGGGCACATAAGAGCGCCGTGCAAGGTGGGCTCCCACCGCGAGAAACACCGCGTCAAACTTTCCTTCACGGCGCTCTTTTTCAAGGTCCGTAACTTCGCGCGAGCAGACGATTGTGACGCCCGTGGCGCGGATGCGCTCGATTTCGGCATCAAGAATAGGCCGCGGCAGACGGTACTTGGGGATGCCGTAGCGCATCATGCCGCCCGGCAACTCCGCCCCCTCGTAAACCGTCACATCGTGCCCCATACGCCGCAGATGATAGGCCGCCGAAAGCCCGGCAGGGCCCGCGCCCACCACCAAAACGCGCTTACCCGTGTGCTGAGCGGGCACCGTAAAGTGCCAGCCCTTTTCAATCGCGTTGTCGCCTAAGAAGCGCTCAACGGAATTAATCCCGACGCTTTCGTCCAACCCTCCGCGGTTACAGGCCGTCTCACACGTGTGATAACACACGCGCCCCATGCATGCCGGAAGCGGATTTTCTTCCGTGATCTTTTTCCAGGCCGCTTCATAGTCCCCGTTTTCCGCAAGGAAAAGCCAGGCCTGGCACTTTTCGCCCGCCGGGCACTTGGCGTTACACGGAGGCGTACGCGAAACGTACACGGGCTTTAAGGTGCGCCAGGAACCGGTGCGGTTCGCAAGCGACGAGCCCACATCAAGCGTAATCGCAAAAGGTTTGGTATTACTCTGAGTCATTTGTGTCTCTCCCCCGCCTTAAATCCGCGCCGCCCGTTCTTCACCCTGCTCCGGCACGGGCACGTCTTCGCCTTCACTGTCGCCGATCAAGCCGTAGCGCGCAATATTGCGGTCCGCGAGGTGCTGCATGCGCTGCAAAACCTCAGGATCGGCGTTTTTGGCAAAGAGATGCGCAAAGCGCTTCTGCGGCTTCATGTAGGCTTCCACCGGCATCCTGCGGCGGATTTTTTCCACCTTCACCACTTCCCCGTATTCGGCTTCAAAGACGGGGAAAAGACCGGTTAACTGCGCCAGACGCGCGAGTTCAATCGTTTTCGAGGAGTGCGCGCCCCAGCCCAGCGGACAGGGCACGAGAATGTGGATGTAGCGCGCGCCGTGAAATTCCATGGCGCGGCGCACCTTACGCTCCAGATCGTGCAGATCCGCGACGGTGGCGGTCGCCACATAGGGAATGCCGTGCGCCATCGCAATTGCCGGCACGTTTTTCCCCTGCCCGAAGGTGTTGCCGGCGTAGCCCGGCACCGGCATCGTGGTGGCGGTGCGTGCGGTGGGAGGTGTGGCGGAGGACCTCTGCACCCCGGTATTCATATAGGCCTCATTGTCAAAGCAGATGTAGAGCACATCGTCGTTACGCTCAAACATCCCCGACAAACACCCGAAACCGATGTCGGTCGTACCGCCGTCGCCGCCCATTGCGAGCACCCGGTCGGGTGCAACGCCCTTTTTGCGGGCCTTGACGCGCGCGGCCGCGGCCATACCGGTCGCAACCGCCGCGGTGTTTCCGAAAAGCGAATGAAACCAGGGCATCTGCCAGGCCGATTCCGGATAGGGTGTGGAGAAAACCTCGAGGCACCCCGTGGCGTTACAGGCAATAAGCCGGCGCTTGGTGGCCTCCATCGCGGCGTCAAGCGCATAACGCGCGCCCAAAGCCTCACCGCACCCCTGGCACGCGCGGTGCCCGGAATTAAGCGCATTAAAGCGCTCCATCGACGACTGTACGGTGCGGGCGGCTTCATCCAAAAGGCGGTTACCGACCGTAAAAGTCCCCGTCTGATAAAAACGAACTTTTGTTTCCTGCATGACTGTCGGCTCCCCTTAAAAGCCGCCGCGCTGCGGCGAACTCTTTTCCATCATGACGGCGTCGCGCACGAGCGCCTCGGGCAAGGGCCCCGTTTTACGGGCCGCCTTTTCGCGCGCGAGCTGGCGGTTTACGAGTTCCATGTCCAGATCCATGAAACTTAACCGCGGGAGCGTCCCCTCGAGCGCCTTCCTGAAGACCTCTTTAAGCGACTTTTTCGTGATCGCACGTCCCCCGAGACCCGCAATCACGCAGTACTCTTCAACGGAGAGGCCTTCCAAGGCCACCATCACGTCGCGGCTTAAAACGCCGCCCGAGCCCACCGCGAGCGTTCGTTCCACGACAACAACGCGCTTCGCTCCCTTAAGCGCTTCGCGCACCGCGGCCACCGGGAAGGGCCGGAAGCACTTCACAGCCACAACGCCGATTTTGACGCCCGCGTCTCTGAGCTCGTCCACCGTATCCTTGATGGTGCCCACACACGACCCCATCGCCACAACCGCGAGTTCGGCGTCTTCCATGCGGTAGGAACTCACGAGGCCCCCGGAATCGCGCCCGAAGACACTCTTAAATTCCTGCTGCACCTGAGGGATGAGGTCAAGTGCCTGCAGGTGCTTGACGTGCGCGAGATAGCGCACCTCGGTAAAGGCCTCCGGCCCCACCATGGCGCCGATCGAAACGGGATTGTCGGGATCGAGTTCCTGCCGCGGCTGATAGGGCGGGAGAAACCGGTCGACGTCTTCCTGACTCGGGATGTCAATGCGCTCAAAGGCGTGCGTGAGGACAAAGCCGTCCATGCAGACCATCACCGGAAGCGAGAGCTCTTCGGCAATCCGGAAGGCCTCGATATGCATGTCGCAGGCTTCCTGGTTGTTTTCAGCGTAAATCTGAATCCAGCCGCTGTCGCGCTGGCTCATCGCGTCGGAATGATCGTTCCAGATGTTGATCGGAGCGCCGATTGCGCGGTTCGCCACGGTCATCACAATCGGAAGCCCCAGGCCCGAAGCGTTATAGACGGCTTCCACCATGTAAAGAAGCCCCTGGCTTGCGGTGGCCGTGTAGGCTCTGGCGCCTGCGACACTCGCGCCGATCGCCACACTCATCGCGGCAAATTCGCTTTCGACGTTGATGTACTCGCAGTTTTCAATCTGCCCCTTGCGGGTGAGGTTGCCGAGCGCTTCAACAATATGCGTCTGCGGGGAAATCGGATAAGCGCAGATCACTTCCGGGCGGCACAGCGCCACGGCCTGGGCCACGCCCTGACTGCCTTCAATCTGTTTGAGCATCGCGGGGTTACTCCTTCTTCGTAAGCCACTCATAGGCGGCAGCGGCAATCTGAGCGTTTGCTTCCGCAATCTTTCCGCCAAAGCGCGCGCTGTAGGCGGCCTGGACGTTTTCCAGTTTCAGAGCCCCCGTCATCGCGGCAAAGCCCGCAAGCATCGCGGCTCCAGGCAGCGGCCGGCCGATTTTTTCCAGGGCAAAGCGCGTTGCGGGCACCGTTTTCACGTGCCCCGCGGGAAGCCGGGCGATGAGTTCAGTAAGTCCCATCGCTTCGGGGTCGGCCGAAGCGTTGATCAGAACGTAGCCCTCGGGCGAAATACCCGAAAAAACATCAATGCTTTCCAAAAGCGTTTTGTCCTGCACGAGCACGACGTCGGGCTCGGAAATGGGTTCTCTCAGACGGATTTCTTTTTCGTCGATGCGGCAGAAGGCCGTCACCGGCGCGCCGGTGCGTTCCGAGCCGAAACTCGGAAAGGCCTGAGCCCAGTGGCCTTCGGTGAAGGCTGCGACACTGAGCATTTCAGCCGCGGTCACCACGCCCTGGCCTCCGCGACCATGGATACGGATCTGATACACAGCTTCTCTCCTGAAGTGTTGACGGCCGCGGCCTTTCACGCAAGCGAAACGCCCCTGCCGCCCCTGTCGGCTTCACGTGAAACCGCAGGGTATTAATGAGGTCCGCGCGGGCTGATACGGTCTGCCCGCTCTTTGTTGCGTCAGACAATAGCGACTTTTCAAATTGTTCGCATCATCCGAGTGAAGCAGTGTGTAGACGCGCTCTATGCGCGCAAGTGCCGCCCTTCGCTCATACAATGGCGGGTACTGCCGGGATGCACCCCGCTTTTTTCCCCGTTTTTCCGGGATTTATCTGCCATGACCTTTCGTTTGTTTCTGCCCGCTTTGTCCGTACTCAGCGCTTTAACGCTCACCGGCTGCTCCGCCCTTGACGCCCTCATGGGGCCCGGGGCCATCGACCCCAAGGACACAAGTGCCGAAAAAGCGCTGGTTCTTTACGGCACGGGCGTGCAGAAATTTCAGTGCACCGCCGACACTCAGGGCCTCTGGTGGCGCTTTATCACGCCGGAAGTGACCCTCAGAGACGAAAAGGGCCGCAAAGTGGCAGCCCAGGGCGCGGACTTCACGTTTTCCGCACCCGACAAAAGCCGGCTTGCCGCCAAAGTGGAAAGCTGGACGGAAGGCAAAACCAAACATGACCTTAAGGGGCTTCTCTTTGCCGTACGGCCCGCGGGCAATTTAAAGGGCATTCTGTCGCACTACCGCTGGGTTAAGCGCGACGAAGCCAAAGGCGGCATTCCCGTGTCGGCCTGCACCCGCAACAGCCTCGGGGCCGTTTTGGCCGTTCGCTTCAGTGCCCGCTATACCTTTTACCGTTAATTCCGAGCCGCCGCAGGAAAAACAGACGAAATTCCCATAGCAATCAACGATCAGAGAAGAAAAAAAACCAAGCAAACAAGGCGCACTTCCTGTAAAATAACAGGGTTTTTTTCCGCCTTTGCAAAGCCTTCTGTGTCGACACAGAGGCGGAAATGTCTGTTTGTCTCAAAGAAAAAGAGGGAGGGAAGGCATCATGGTGGGAGCTACGGTTCTGGGGGTATTCCTGCAAAGCCTGCCGCCTGACCGCCGCGTTGCCATGGCCCGTGTGGCAAGCCTCATCCGCCGCGCCGCCCGCGGTGTGCGTGAGAGCAAGCGTTTCGGCCTGGTCTTTTATGAATTAAACGGCGGTCCGCTCTTTGCGCTTGAATCGCGCGAAAAATCCCTGACGCTGTATGTGGCGGAAAATTCCGTGATCGAGCCGTTTGTCGCGACGATCAAGGGGTTTGACGCCGAACACAGTCTGATTAACTTCACCGACCTCAACCGGCTGCCGCTGCCCGATATTGAAAAGCTGGTGCGCGCGAGCGTTGTGGCGCGCCGCAACCGCGGTTCGACCCCGTCGGAAACGGAGCTGCTGCAGCTCTGGGGCGTGAAGGAAGAAAACGCCGCGGTGGCGCCCCCGATCGTGCGCATTTCCATGCGCACGCAGGAAGAAGCAGCGGCCGAAGAAGCCGCCAAGGAAGAAGCAGCCCGCAAGGCCGCTGAAATCAAGCGCATTCTCAAACCCACAAAGCCCGAAAAGAGCCTTGTGAAAAAGCGCGCTGAATCCAAGGCCGCCGCCCTGCAGCTTAAAAAAGAAACCGCCAAAAAGACGGCTTCCCGGGCAAAGGCCCCGGCCATTAAACCCGAAGCCAAGGCTGTGGTGGAAAAAGCTGTCGCGAAGGCCGCGGAAAAGACCGAAAAGAAGGCGGTTGCCAAAACCGCTGAAAAGAAAACCGCCGCAAAGGCTGCGCCCAAAAAGGCGGCTGTAAAAAAGACGGCTGAGAAAAAGACGACGGTCAAAAAGGCAGCGGAGAAAAAGCCCGCAGCCAAAAAACCGGCCGCAAAGAAAACGGCCGCGAAAAAGTAAAACCGGCTGAAAAGCGATATCTGACGGCGGAAAGTCTCCGGGCTTTCCGCCGTTTTTTTGGACTCAATCGTCCTCGGCTTCAACCGCAAGCTCAATGAGGTTGCCGTCGGGATCGCGCACGTAGACGGACGTAAGCGGAAAATAGGCCCCCGTACGACGCACCGGCCCCTCTTCCACGCTAATGCCGCAGGCTTTCAGGTGCGCCACCGTTTCTTCGGGAGTTTTGTTCACCAGAAAGCAGAGATCGCTGCTTCCGGCCTGCGGTTTTTTTGCGCGCGGCAGAATCGGCTCTCCTGCCGCTTCATGCAGATTGATTTTGCCGCCCGCAAAAAGAAGGGCTTTGCGGCCTGCACCGAACGTCACCGCCTTCATGCCGAGCGCTTTGGTGTAAAAGGCGATGCTTGCATCCAGGTCAGCGACCGTAAGTACGATGTGATCCGTCTTTAAAACAGCAAAGTCTTCAGCCGGACGCGTTTGGGCTTTCTGTTCGGCATAGTCCGAGGTGATCGAAGCCACAAGCCGCGTGTACTCCTCACGAAACTGTTTTTCGGTGCAACCCATCAAAACGGCATCATCCATGGCATCCTGCAGCATCGCGCGGATTTCCTGCCAGTTCTCGTTTAACACCTTCACCTTTTCGGTGCACGCGACCGTCGTGCCGTCGGCACGGTGCCACTCGCTCGGCGCCTCGCCGCAGGAAACTCTCTGCCTCATGGAATAAACCTCGTATTGCCTTTGAGAGCGATTATGACACCGGAAGCCCGCTGCAGGCGCGTTAAACTTGAGGTTTCAGGTATTTTGCCTTCCGCATTGTCCAGTAGTCTCATGTCCGTCACGCATCGTCTTGCCTCCGCCTTTATTCCGACCCGTGTTGCCGTTGTGGGCGCGAGCGACCGGGAGGGAAGCCGCGGGCGTGCGGTCTGGTCGGGCGTCATGAACAGCCGCCGGGTGCTCGAAGCCTATCCCGTCAACCCCAAGTACAAGTACATCGGGCTTACACCCTGCTGGGCCGGCTTACGCGACCTCCCGCATACGCCGGAGCTCTGTGTCATCGCCACACCCTCTGCGCGCGTTGAGTCTGTGCTCAAAGACTGTGCCGCGCTCGGCATTGCCAACGTGCTTGTAACGCCCGGCGAAGGCACCTGGACCGAAGACCGTCTCTGGCAGGATAAGCTCGCTCAGACCGCCCGTGAGCGCGGCATTCACCTGATCGGCCCGGATTCCGTCGGGATCATGCGCCCGGATATCGGGCTTAACGTGAGTTACATCCCGAAACTTGCCGCCGCCGGCCCCGTGGGACTTGTCTGTCAGTCCGCAGCGCTCACGGCTGCCGTGCTTGATTATGCGGCCGAAGCCGGGTTCGGCTTTTCTTCCGTCATCAGTTCGGGAGCGGAGGCCGCAACGGGACTGGACGAAATCGTGGATTTTCTCGCGGCCGACGCCAAAACCGAAATCATTGCACTTCAAATTCTCACGGTGCGGCATCCGCGGCGCCTGATGTCGGCCCTCAAAGCCGCCGCCCGCGTCAAACCTGTCATTATTCTGCCGCCCGGGGTAAGCCCCGCCGCAGGCCGCCTTTCTGCGGCACGGCTCGGCACGCCGTCCGCGGACCCCGCGGTTTTTGCCGCGGCCGTTGCGCGCACGGGAGCAGCGTGCGCCGAAAGCCTCGAAGACTTCTGCGCCGCGCTCGGGCTTCTCGCGTTCGGGATTCTTCCCAAGGGAAGCCGCACGGCCTGCGCGGGTAACGGCCTCGGGGTTGTAAACCTCACCGCCGACGCCGTCACACAGGCCGGGCTCATCCCCGCGCAGCTCTCCCGGAGCACTCATACGGCGCTTACGGCGCTCACGCAGTCGCCCGTTTTAATGAACGACCCCTCGGACCTCGGGCCCGAAGCCGCAGGAACCCTTGTGCGTGATGCCGCGCGGGTGATTTTGGCCGACCCGTCGGCCGATGCGCTTATCGTATCGCTTTCCCCCATGACCGCCGCCCGCGAGTCTGAGGCACCGGCCCTGTTGGCTGAGGTCACCCGGGAAGCGGGCAAACCCCTTTTGGTCTGCCGCACAGGCGGCACCGACGTCAATTTCCGCGATGCCTGCCGCGAGAGCGGCCTCATTGCCTTTACGAGCGCCCGGGCTGCGGCTTCAGCGCTTGCGCTTGCCCTTCAAAGCGTTACCCGCACGGGTGAATCCCGTACCGCGGAAGGCCCCGAAACAGAAACACCTGCAGACACAGCCCAAGCCGCCGCTGCGCTTGAAAACGCGCGGCGCGCACACCGCCTCGTTTTAACCGAAAGCGAGTGCGCGGCGCTTCTTGCCGCTTTCGGCATCCGCGGCGCTCAGGGCGCCTTTGCCGCAACCGCGCAGGAAGCTTCGGCCGCAGCGCGCACGATCGGCTTTCCGGTGGCGGTCAAACTGAGCGCCGACGGCATTGCCCACAAAACGGACGCGGGCGGCGTCATTCTCAATTTAAGGAGCGAAGCCGGTGTCGCCGAAGCGTTTGAAACACTGAAACGGCACTGTGCGGAAAAAGCCCCCTACGCACGGTTGCGCGGCGTATGGGTGGAGCGGATGGTCGATACCGCCAACGCCCGTGAGGTCGCGGTGGACTACATCACCGATCCGGTTTTAGGGCCCGTGATTACGCTCGGGGCCGGGGGCTTGGCTGGAAGCCTCATCCGCGACAAGGTGATTCTCATACCACCCGTGACGCAGGCGCAGGCCCGCGAAAGCATCCGGCGCTCGCCGGTTGCCGCCCTCTTGCGGGGCTGCCGCGGCATGCCGCCCGCCGATGAAAAAAGCCTTGCGGCGACCCTCATGCGGCTCTCGCGCCTTGCGGAAGCGCTTCCGGCGCTTGCCGAACTCAAGCTCTCCCCCGCGGCCGTGGACGACAAGGGCCTCACGGTGCTTGATGCCTCGGGGGCCCTATGCGGCCGGCCTGTTACGGCTGAACCTGATGCCCGGCACATGCTCTTTGCCCCGTATCCTGCGTACCTTGAAACGTCCGTGAGGCTTTCGGCCGGTGCACTCATCGTGCGCGGCGTCAAGCCCTCTGACCAACAGGCGCTTGCCGCTTTTACCGCACAGTTAAGTGCCCAAGACCGGGCGGCGCTTCTGGCGGGCGACCCCGCCACCGGCGATCTCGCCGACATCGACTGGGACCGCGAGTGCCTTTTGATCGCCGCTGACGACAGCCGTGTGGCCCCGGCACTGCACGCCGTGCTCAGAATCACACAGACCCCGGGAAAAGATCCCGCAGTGGTCTGCATCACGGACCGCAGCTACCGGGAGGATTCGGGACTCACGCGGACACTGGCAGCCGCAGCCGCCCGCTGGGCGCAGACTGTCGGCGTTGCGGTTCCGAAAACGGCAGCCGGCTCCATTCTCTGATTCTTTTTTAAGACTCAAACATCATGCCCATTCTCACGACCTTTCACGACAACGTCCTGCAGCTTGAAATTTCGCGCCCCGAAAAGCGCAACACGCTTGATAAAACAATGCTTGAAAGTCTCACGGAGGCGTTTACCCGCGCTGATGCGGACGAGACGGTGCGCGCCGTGTTTCTGCACGCGCAGCCCGGCATTTTCTGCGCCGGGGGCGACTTAAAGGAGCAGCTTACGGACTTAAGCGCCGACAGCACCACGCCCACGGGACGCTTTATTGAGGCGCTCAAAAACTGCCGCAAACCGGTCGTGGCCTGCGTGGCGGGCCCTGCCGTGGGTCTGGGCGTGACGATGCTTTACTACTGTGACCTCGTCTACGCCTCGGCGTCAAGCCTTTTTTCCCTGCCCTTTACCGCGCTGGGCCTGACGCCCCGCTACGGCGCAAGCCTTCTCGCGCTTTTAAACGCCGGGTACCATAAGGCCGCGGAAAAGATTCTTTTGTCCGAACCGATCAGCGCCAACGAAGCGCTTGCAATGCGCCTGGTGAGCGCCGTCTACGCCGACGAAGACGTCTTTGTCCAGGCCGACGCCCGCGTGCGGCGCCTCGCGCTCATGTCGCCCGCGGCCGTGCAGGGTGCCAAAAAGCTTTTGCAAAGCGCCTGGAGCACGCGGCTTGCCGACATCACCTGCGAAGAAGCCGGCCTTTTCGCAGTCACAAGTAAAACGCCCGAAGCACAGGAAGCCTGCGCGGCGTTTCTCGAAGGCCGGATGCCGAGCTTTAAAGCGCATTAAACGCGCGTTACGGGAGCGCAGAATGTCAACTACCCCTGACTGAAGTCAGAGGCTTGGCAACAAGTCTTGGTTGACTAGCCTCAGTCCGTTTTCGGACGGA
>ENA-UEQM01001252-UEQM01001252.1-human-gut-metagenome-genome-assembly--contig:-NODE-1252-length-11176-cov-56.972700_pt1 | contig 11176 bp, 8 predicted proteins | sample MGYA00242948_ERZ507948 | MGnify/ENA primary metagenome ERZ507948 (study PRJEB26167, sample SAMN06115440) | human gut metagenome | host: Homo sapiens | place: China:Hubei | collected 2015-07-28... | reverse complement strand
AGTCAGTTCGTTACCAACCTGGTAATGGGCATGAACAAGGTCATCGTAGGTCAGAAGCACCTCGTTGACTGTCTCCTCATCGGTCTTCTCTCTGATGGTCACATCTTGCTCGAAGGTGTGCCGGGCTTGGCGAAGACCCTCGCAATCAAGACATTGTCACAGCTGGTCAGTGCAGACTATAGCCGCATACAGTTTACACCCGATTTGTTGCCTGCCGACGTGGTGGGAACGCAGATCTATTCGCAGAAAGACGAAGCCTTCCATGTAAAGCGTGGTCCGGTGTTCGCCAATTTCGTTTTGGCAGATGAAATCAACCGTGCGCCTGCCAAGGTGCAGAGTGCCTTGCTCGAGGCGATGCAGGAACATCAGGTTACCATCGGCGAGCAGACATTCAAATTGCCTAATCCATTCCTGGTGATGGCTACCCAGAACCCGGTGGAGCAGGAGGGAACCTATCAGTTGCCAGAGGCGCAGGTAGACCGTTTCCTTCTCAAGGTCATTATCGACTATCCTACCATCGAGGAAGAGAAGCTCATCATCCGTGAGAATATCCAGGGCGGTCTGCCAACCGTTACTCCTGTAACCACTGCAGAGGAAATCCTGAAGGCACGCAGCATCGTAAACGAGGTTTATATCGACGAGAAGATTGAGCAGTATATTGCCGACATCGTATTCGCCACCCGTTATCCTGAGCGTTACGGCTTGGGCGACTTGAAGGATATGATTACCTTCGGCGGCAGTCCTCGTGCCAGCATCTCGCTTGCCAAGGCAGCCCGTGCCTACGCCTTCATCAAGCATCGCGGTTATGTGATTCCGGAAGATGTGCGTGCCGTGGCTCACGATGTTCTCCGCCACCGCATCGGTCTCTCTTACGAGGCAGAGGCGAGCGAAATCACCAGCGAGGAGATCGTTAGCCGCATCATCAACAAGGTGGAAGTGCCTTGATTGGGTAATAATTTATAGTTAATAGTTAATAGATTAGGATTTTGGATACACAAGATATCTTAAAGAAGGTTCGGAAGATTGAGATCAAGACTCGCGGATTGAGCCAGAATATCTTCGCAGGCCAGTATCACTCAGCCTTCAAGGGCAGGGGAATGGCCTTTGCCGAGGTGCGCGAATACCAGTATGGCGACGACGTGAGAGACATCGACTGGAACGTGACAGCCCGTTTCCATCGCCCTTTCGTCAAGGTGTTCGAGGAGGAGAGAGAGCTCACCGTCATGTTGCTCGTGGATGTGAGTGGCTCGCTCGACTTCGGTACGATGCGCCAGATGAAGCGCGACCTGGCAACCGAGATAGCTGCCACCTTGGCCTTCAGTGCCATTCAGAACAACGACAAGATAGGTGTCATCTTCTTTTCCGACAGAATTGAGAAGTATATCCCGCCCAAGAAGGGAAGAAAGCACATCCTCTATATCATCCGGGAGATGCTCGACTTCCATCCTCAGAGCCAGCGCACCGACATCGGTTGCGCCCTGGAATACTTTACCCGTGTGATGAAGCGCCACTGCACCGCCTTCCTCATCAGCGACTTCTACGACCAGAAGGATTACCAGCATGCCCTGCAGATTGCCAATCAGAAGCATGATGTGGTGGGCATCCAGGTATACGACCCTCGTGGAAAGCAGTTGCCCGATGTGGGATTGATCAAGGTGATGGATGCCGAGACGGGACACGAGATGTATATCGATACCAGTTCGAAGAAGCTGAGAATAGCGCATGCCCAGAACTGGCTGCGACGCCAGGACCAGCTGCGCCAGCTCTTTGCCAAGAGCAAGGTAGACTGGACTTCGATAGCGACCAACGAGGATTTCTCCAAGTCGCTCCTGGCACTGTTCAAACAAAGAGGATAAATTGAGTGAAGAGTGAAGAGTGAAGAATGAAGAATTCTACGGCTTTACTAATCATAAAGTTCAAAGCTCAAAGTTCAAAGTAAAGCAACAATGTTGAAAATAAGAAATATTATATTGACGATGGCGCTGATGGGCTGCTCGGGACTGGCTTTCGGTCAGACCGTGGAGCAGCGCATCGACTCCTTGCAGATGCTCATCGGACAACAGACCATCCTGCACCTCAAGGCTACCGCCCCGAAGGGTGCCAAGGTGGTGATGCCATCCTTCAAGCCGCAAGACCAGATTATTCCTGGCATCGAGGTGGTGGAGCAGAAGGGGGATACATCGCAGGTGGGCGACGATCAGATGGTGGTGAGCCGCGACTATACCATCACCTCCTTTGACGAGAAGGTGTATGCCATCCCGGCACTCAATGTGAAGATAGACGGCAAGAACTTCCACGGCAATCCCCTGGCGCTGAAGGTGCTCACGGTGCCTGTAGATACGGTGCATCCCAACCAGTTCTATCCTCCTAAGACGGTGCAGGATAACCCATTCCTCTGGAGTGAGTGGAGCTTCGCCTTCTGGTTGAGTCTTCTGATGATAATCATCTGTGGCGCAATGCTCTATCTGCGCAACCGACTGAAGAAGAACAAGCCTATCATCACCCGCATCCGCATCATCAAGCGGGTTCCTGCCCACGAGAAGGCACTGAAGGAAATCAACGACATCAAGCAGCATCACACCACATCCAACCAGGAAACCCAGAAGGAGTACTACACCCATCTGACCAATACGCTGCGCGCATATATCGTGAGCCGATTCGGATTCAATGCGATGGAGATGACCAGTTCTGAGATTATTGACAATCTGTGTGCTTCGGGCGACCAGAAGATGATAGACGAGTTGAGAATGCTCTTCTCCACCGCCGACCTCGTGAAGTTTGCCAAGTATGAGATTCCGATGAACGAGAACGATGCCAACCTGGTGAACGCCATCAACTTCATCGACCAGACGAAGACCGATGAGCAGCCTAAGGAAGAGAAGATAGTTCCTACGCTCAGCAGCGAAGACCAGAAGAGTCAGCAGCAGCGTCGCCTCATCAAGACCCTGCTCTGGGTGGGAGGCTTCAGCGTAGTCGGCATCCTGGGCTATATCATCTACCAGGTAGTCATGCTCGTGATGTAATTTTGTTCAAGTTTCGTAAGTATGCTCCACACGCCCTGAAAGGGCAGAAGCTCCTAGCCCAGGGCAAGCGCCCTGGGTATACAAGCAATCAGCAAGGCGCCCTGTAAGGGCAAAAGCTTTGTATATTGCCTGGTACTTGAAGGCTTTTGCCCTTACAGGGCGACAGGCTTGCATCCATCATTACCCAGGGCGTTGCCCTGGGCTAGGGGCTTCTGCCCTTTCAGGGCGTGTTGGTGAGATACTTGCGAAAGTTCAGTAACTTTATTAAATAAAAAGAAAAATGGAATTTGCAAGTAAAGCATATTTTCTGCTGCTCCTGCTGCTGATACCTTATATATTATGGTATTTCCTGAGCAGGAAGAAGAGCGAGCCAACGATGCGCATGAGCGATACAAGAATGTATCAGTTTGCGCCCAAGAGCCTGCGCGTGCGACTCATCCATCTGCCGATGGTGCTGAGATGCATCGCCTTCGTGCTCATCGTTTGCGCCATGGCCCGTCCGCAGACGCATTATTCTTGGGACAACAAGACGGTGGAGGGCATCGATATCATGCTTGCCATGGACGTTTCTACCTCCATGCTTGCCGAGGATCTGAAGCCTAACCGCATGGAGGCGGCGAAGGATGTGGCCAACGAGTTTATCTCGGGCCGTCCTACCGACAACATCGGATTGACCATCTTTGCGGGCGAGGCGTTCACCCAGTGCCCGATGACCACCGACCACGCCAGTCTCCTGCGCCTGTTGCAGGATACAAGAACCGATATTGCCGCCCGCGGACTCATCGACGACGGTACCGCAGTGGGCATGGGTCTGGCGAATGCCGTGAGCCGACTGAAGGACTCCAAGTCGAAGAGCAAGGTGGTAATCCTGCTCACGGATGGAAGTAACAACATGGGCGACATTTCGCCGATGACTGCAGCCGAAATAGCCAAGAGCTATGGCATCCGAGTCTACACCATCGGCGTGGGCACCAACAAGGTGGCACCTTATCCGATGCCGGTGGCAGGAGGCGTGCAGTATGTCAACATCCCTGTGGAGATTGATACGCAGACGCTTAGCGACATAGCGCAGACCACCGACGGAAACTTCTACCGTGCTACCAACAATGCCGAACTGAAGAAGATTTATCGGGATATTGATAAACTGGAGAAATCGAAGTTCAATGTGAAGCATTTCGCCAAGCGCTATGAGGCGTATCAGCCTTTCGCCCTTGCCGCTCTGCTGATATTGCTGGTAGAGATTCTGCTCCGCATCACCTGGCTCCGCCGCATCCCTTAAAAGGAGAAGATTTCTCAACGAAGAGAAAGACTTCCTGGTATCGATAAGATTTACAGGGTGTTGACTTGATGGAATTAAAGAAATAATATAAATATAACCATGTTAAGATTTGAAGATCCCGCATTTCTCTGGCTGTTGTGGGTGATACCGGCACTGGTGCTGGTTCGCCTGATAGGTTGGAGAAGGAGAAGGGCAAAGCTCAGAAAGTTGGGTGACCCCGAGTTGCTCAAGCAGCTGATGCCCCACATATCTAAATACCGCCCCACGGTGAAGTTCGTGCTGATGCTCGCAGCCTTGGCATTGCTCATCGTGATGGTGGCACGCCCGCAGATGGGCAGCAAGATTTCTAACGAGAAGCGAAATGGCATCGAAACCATGATCTGTCTCGATATCTCCAATTCCATGCTTGCCGAAGATGTGGCTCCGTCACGTCTCGACAAGAGCAAGATGCTGATAGAGAATCTGGTTGATAACTTCACCAACGACAAGATTGGTCTCATCGTCTTCGCAGGCGATGCCTTCGTGCAGTTGCCTATCACCAGCGACTACGTTTCTGCCAAGATGTTCCTGCAGAACATTTCCCCTGGTCTCATCCAGACCCAGGGCACCAACATCGGACAGGCCATCAGCCTCGCCACCAAGAGCTTCACCCAGCAAGACAACGTGGGCAGGGCCATCATCGTGATTACCGATGGCGAAAACCACGAAGAGGGTGCACAGGAGGCTGCGCAGATGGCCAACAAGAAGGGCATCAACGTGTTTATCCTGGGTATAGGTAATGCCAAGGGAGCACCCATCCCGATGGGCGACGGCTCTTATCTGAAAGATAACGCCGGCAACACGGTGATGACTGCCCTGAACGAGCAGATGTGCCGCCAGCTGGCACAGGCTGGCAAGGGTCAGTATATCCACGTGGATAATACCAGCGATGCAGAGAAGGCGCTGAACAACGAGCTCACCAAGTTGCAGAAGGGCGAAATGACCAGTGTAATCTACAGCGCCTACGATGAGCAGTTCCAGGCTGTAGGCATCCTGGTTATCCTCCTCCTCATCATCGAGGTATGCATGATGGAAGTAAGGAATCCGTTGCTCAGGAACGTTAAGTTCTTCAAGAAAACGCCATTCAAGAAAATGCCCTGAAAGGGCAAAAGCATAAAATGTTTTAAAATGAACACGATACATTATATCATAGTAACTGTGGCTTTCCTGTTGGCCGGTGCGACAAATGCTGCCGCACAGACCGACCGCAACTTGATTCGTCAGGGAAACAGGGCGTTCAAGACCCAGAAATGGGCAGCTGCCGAGACCCAATATCGCAAGGCTATCTCCAAGAACCAGAAGAATCCGCAGGCGATATACAACCTGGGGTGTGCCTTGCTGATGCAGCAGAAAGACTCGCTGGCGATGGTGCAGTTTGGCAATGCCGCGCAGCTGGAGAACAACCTCTTCCGCCGCTCCAAGAGCTATCACAACATGGGAGTGGTGATGCAGAACCACCGCAAGTACGCACAGGCCATCGAATACTACAAGATGGCGCTGAGATGCAATCCGCAGGACAATGAAACCCGTTATAATCTTGCCCTCTGCAAGAAACTGCTCAAGAACAACCCGCAGAATCAGAACAACAAGGACAAGAATAACAAGAACAACAAGGACAAGAACAACAAGGACAAGAACAATAAAGACAAGAACAAGAACGATAAGAACAAGGATAAAGACAAGAACAAGGATAAGAACAAAGACGATCAGAACAAGAACGATCAGAACAAGAATAATAAGGATAAGAATAAAGATAAGAATAAAAACAAGAATTCGAATCCGAACCAGCAGAATCAGGACAAGATGAGCCGCGACAACGCCGAACAGCTCCTCAATGCCGCGATTCAGCAGGAACAGGCCACCAAGCGAAAGCTGCAGAAGGCGATGAGCCAGCCTCGCAGAAAGGCCTACGACAAGAATTGGTAGAAAGCGTAACCGCTTCCCCTCACCAAACCGGGATTCTTGCCTATATATAATAAGGTGTACTTACGTTTAAAAATTGGAACAAATATAAGATAAAAGAAAGTTGATATGAAAAAAATAGGTTGGTATATCATATTGCTCCTGATGATGTTGGGCTACCATGTGCATGTAGATGCCCAGCATATCTCAGTGTCGGCTCCGTCGCACGTCGCGGCAGGAGAGAACTTCCGTGTTGCCTATACCATCAACACCAGTGATGTGGAGGAATTCCGAATGGGTGGGGTGCAGGATGGACTGGAAGTGATTGCGGGTCCATATACTTCCTCGCAATCCAGTTACCAGATGATCAACGGGCATACCTCGTCCTCATCTTCCGTAACCATCACTTACACCCTCTATGCCGCTAAGAACGGCAGCTTCACCATCGGGGCTTCGCATGCCGTGGTGGGTGGAAAACGACTGTCTTCACGCCCCGTGAAGATTCAGGTGTCGGGACATGCACAGCGCACCAACGGCGCTCCCAACATGCACGGACAGGACAGCTACGACCAACCTCGTATGCGCTCCGCCGGATCTGCCATCTCGGGCAGCGACCTCTTCATTAAGGTCTCTGCCAGCAAGAAGAGGGTGCACGAGCAGGAGCCTATCCTCCTTACCTATAAGGTATATACACAGGTGGAACTCACGCAGCTGGAAGGCAAGATGCCAGACCTGAAGGGATTCCACACCCAGGAGGTTCCGCTGCCACAGCAGAAAACCTTCCACACAGAAACAGTGAATGGCCGACCATACAAGTGCGTCACCTGGAGCCAGTACGTGATGTACCCTCAGATGACGGGCAGTCTCCAGATACCATCCATCACCTTCAAGGGCATCGTGGTTCAGCAGAACCGCAACGTAGACCCGATGGAGGCGTTCTTCAACGGTGGTTCAGGCTACGTAGAAGTAAAGAAGGATATCAAGGCACCGGGCATCACCCTGCAGGTGGATCCGCTGCCACAGCGCCCAGCCAACTTCTCGGGCGGCGTGGGCAAGTTCAATATCTCTGCCTCGCTCGATAAAAAGGAAGTGAAGGCAGGCGAACCTATCACCCTGAGAGTAGTGGTGGGCGGCATCGGCAACCTGAAACTGCTGAAGCAGCCGGTGGTCAACTTCCCTAAGGATTTCGACAAGTATGATGCCAAGGTAACCGACAAGACCCGCCTCACCGCCAACGGCGTAGAGGGCAACATGGTCTACGATTTCCTTGCCGTGCCTCGCAACCAGGGCAGCTATACCATCCCGTCGGTGGAGCTTACTTATTATGATACGAGCAAGAATGCCTACAAGACTATCAAGACCCAGCCGTTTAAGGTAGAGGTGGAGAAGGGCGATGGCACATCGGCAGAGTCTGAGGATTTCGCCAGCCAGGATAAGGATATCCACACCATCAAGTTGGGCAAGGCAGAACAGCACAAGGCCGACGAGATGTTCTTCGGCAGCTTCGGCTACTGGATCAGTCTCCTCATGCCGCTCATCGCCTTCGTGGTATTGCTCATCGTGTTCCGCCGCCGTGCCATCGAGAATGCCGACATCGTGAAGAAGCGTTCCAACAGGGCGGGCAAGATAGCCACCAAGCGTCTGCGCCTTGCCAACAAGCTGATGCTTCAGGGTAAGCAGGGCGAGTTCTACGATGAGGTGATGCGAGCACTCTGGGGCTACATGAGCTACAAGCTCAATATGCCAGCCGAGAAGCTCAACCGCGACAACATCCGTGAAACCCTGGGTCGCCACTTTGTGGATGATGCAACAATAGAGAAGTTTACCACGGCTCTGGATGAGTGCGAGTTCGAGCGTTATGCGCCAGGCGATGCCGCCGGCAACATGAACCGCACCTTCGAGTCGGCTATGACAGCGATTATGGATATAGAAAATGCAATCAATGAGGCTCGCAAGAACCAGAAGAAGCATCCGGCAGGCTACTCCTTCGTATGGCTGCTTCTGGCGATGATCTGCTTCGGCGGCACCTCTGCCAAGGCGGTGACCAAGAACAATGCCGATACGGAGTACCAGAAGGGCAACTATCAGCAGGCCATCCGCGACTACGAGGAGATTCTGAAGAATGGCGAATCTGCCGAGATCTATTTCAACCTCGGCAACGCCTACTATCGCACGGACAATATCACCAAGGCGGTGCTCAACTACGAGCGTGCCCGCCTCCTTTCGCCGGGCGATGACGATATCAATTTCAACCTGCAGTTTGCCCGCAGCAAGACCATCGACAAGATTACCCCGCAGAGCGAGATGTTCTTCGTAACCTGGTATAAGTCGCTGGTTAACTTTACGAGCGTTGACAACTGGGCTAAGACCGGCATCCTCTGCATCGTGATGGCGCTGCTGCTGGTATTGCTCTATCTCTTCGGTCCGCAGCTCATGCTCCGCAAGATAGGATTCTTTGGCGGACTTGCCTTCTTCGTGATATTCCTGTTGAGCAATCTCTTCGCCTTCCAGCAGAAGCAGGCGCTCGACAACAGAACCGGTGCCATCATCATTTCTCCATCGGTGAACATCAAGAAGACGCCTGCCAAGAACAGCACCGACCAGTTTGTGCTCCACGAGGGAACCCGTGTTGATATCATTGACAAGGGCATGACCGACTGGCGCTGCATCCGCGTAGGAGATGGCCGCGAAGGCTGGATAGAGACCAAGGCAATAGAGGAGATTTAATGAAGTTCAAAGTAGATAGTAATGGATTTTAGTACGATACAAAACATAGATTTTCAGGTGCTGCAGTGGTTCAACGGCAGCAACAATGTGATTCTCGACCAGTTGGCGGTGGTGCTGACATCGGGCGTTACATGGATACCACTCTATGTGGTATTGTTTATCGTCGTGATGCGCAACAACGAAACCATGTCGCAGATAGCACTCGTGGTGGGCTCCGCCTTCCTCTGCATCCTCTTTGCTGACGGATTCGCCGACGGCATCATCAAGCCACTGGCTGAAAGATGGCGACCATCCAACGACCCGCTGGTGAAATACTCCGTGCAGGTGGTAGACAACCTGCGCATGAAGGACTACAGTTTCTGTTCAGCCCATGCCGCCAACACCATGTCGTTAGCCGTGTTCTTTTCGCTCCTCATCAGGAGCAGGATGATAACCATCACCATGGTCATCTGGTCACTGGTCAACTGCTGGACGCGCCTCTATCTGGGCGTCCACTATCCGCTCGATGTGCTGACGGGCATTCTCCTCGGCTGCGTGGTAGGTTTTCTGGTCTATCTCTTCTACCATCGCATGTATCGCCGCATCTCTCCGGAAATCAAGTATATCTCCAACCAGTATACCAGCACGGGCTACGACCACGACGACATCGACATGATCATGACCGTAGTGATGGTGGTATTGGTCTATGTAGTCATCCGTGCCCTCTGCATGATGACGGCAGTTTAATAAAATTTATAAAGTAGAATAATGGAAACAAAACATATTAAGATTAGCGATTATAATTACGAGTTACCCGATGAACGCATTGCCAAATTCCCTATCGCCCAGCGCGACCACAGCAAACTGCTGGTCTACAAGCACGGCGAGGTGAGCGACGATGTGTTCTATCATCTTCCTGAATATCTGCCTAAGGGCGCCATGATGGTGTTCAACAACACCAAGGTAATCCAGGCACGCATGCACTTCCGCAAGGAGACGGGCGCACTCATCGAGGTGTTCCTCATGGAGCCTGCCGCACCAACCGACTATGAGTTGATGTTCCAGACTTCGGGTCACTGCTCTTGGCTCTGCATGATTGGAAACCTGAAGAAGTGGAAGGAGGGCAGCCTGAAGCGTGACTTCGAAATCAAGGGTCATCAGCTTACCCTTTCTGCCACCATGCGCCGTGGCGATGCCCTCAGCGCAGAAGCATCAGAAATGGTAGCCAAGGGCGGCGGCACCAACTATTGGGTGGATTTCGACTGGGACAACGAGCACGTTTCCTTTGCCGAAATCCTCGAGGCAGTGGGCGAGTTGCCTATCCCTCCATATCTGAACCGCAAGACCGAGGAGAGCGACAAGACTACCTATCAGACTGTTTATTCAAAGATAAAGGGTAGTGTGGCAGCCCCAACAGCCGGTCTGCATTTCACCGATGCCGTGCTCAAGGATCTGGATGCCCATGGCATCGACCGTGAGGAAGTAACCCTGCACGTGGGTGCCGGCACCTTCAAGCCTGTGAAGAGTCTAGAGATTGAGGGCCATCAGATGCACACCGAGTATATCGTGGTTCACCGCCGCAGCTTGGAAAAGCTGATCAAGCACGATTGCCAGGTCATCGCCGTGGGTACCACCAGCGTGCGCACCATCGAGAGCCTTTACTACATGGGCGTGCATCTTATCAGGCACCCTGAGGCAAGCGAGGAAGATTTGCATGTTAAGCAGTGGGACCCATACGAGCAGTCGGCAGATGGCAACCTGGTGGATGGCATCACCCCGATGCAGGCCATCCAGGCGATTATCGATTACCTCGACCGCAACGGATTGGAAGCCCTTCACTCCAGCACGCAGATCATCATTGCTCCGGGCTACACCTATAAGATAGTGAAGATGCTGGTAACCAATTTCCATCAGCCACAGAGCACCCTGCTGCTTCTGGTGAGTGCCTTCCTGCATGGCGACTGGAAGAAGGTATATGATTACGCCCTCTCTCACGATTTCCGCTTCCTGAGCTACGGCGATTCATCCCTGCTCATTCCGTAAGGAGATACTCTTTCATAGGAAGAAACTCTTTCATAGGAAGAAACTCTTTCGTAGGAAGAAACTCTTTCGTAGGAAGAAAGAAATAAGTAGTTAGGCAAACTATAAACTACTGAAGTTTCGCAAGTAGCATTCTACCGTCCCCGAAGGGGGCGAATGTGAATAACCGCGGGTGGAATGACCGAAG
>ENA-UEQM01001240-UEQM01001240.1-human-gut-metagenome-genome-assembly--contig:-NODE-1240-length-11363-cov-293.691919_pt1 | contig 11363 bp, 8 predicted proteins | sample MGYA00242948_ERZ507948 | MGnify/ENA primary metagenome ERZ507948 (study PRJEB26167, sample SAMN06115440) | human gut metagenome | host: Homo sapiens | place: China:Hubei | collected 2015-07-28... | reverse complement strand
GATGAGCAGGAAGGTGAAGACGAAATAAACCAGCATCATCCTGATGGAAGCCCTTACGCCCTGACCGATTCTATCCAGCTTCCTGGCTCCCAGGTTCTGACCGCAATAGGTAGCCATCGCCACTCCGATGTTCTCGAAAACGCAGGTAAAGAGATATTTGATGCGCATAGAGGCTGTGAATGCCGCCACATAAACCGTTCCCAGAGCGTTGTTGGCACTCTGCAGCATGATGAGGCCGATGGCAGTAATGGAGAACTGCAATCCCATCGGAACACCATTGTTCAGCAGAATGCTTATCTTCTTGTTATCGAATTTCCTCTCCTCACCCTTCGGAATCAGAATCTGCATCTTCTTTTTGATAAACCAGATACAGAGCAGCACGGAGATTCCCTGTGAAAGCCAAGTGGCAATACCCGCTCCCTCTACGCCTAACCCCATGCCGAGAATGAGAATGGCATCAAGAATAATGTTGATAACGGAGGCTGTGATGAGAAAATAGAAAGGCTGCTTCGAGTTGCCTAAGGCGCGGATCTGACCGGAAAGCAGATTGTAGGCGATGGTAAAAGGAATCGCCGCAAACTGCAGCATCAGGAAGATGTAGGCATCATCAAACACCTCCTTCGGCGTATTCACCAGGTGCAGAATCTTTCCGCAGAAGATGCAGGAAAGGAAGGTGATGACCACGGCAAACACCACGGCGATGCGGATGCTGTTGCTCACGTAAGCCCGCATCTTGGCATAATCCCTGGCACCGAAAGCCTGGGCGATAGGGATGGCAAAACCGGCACAGGAGCCGTTGCAGAAGCCCATGATGAGGAACATGATGGAGCTGGATGCGCCTACTGCCGCAAGAGCTCCCACGCCAATCCATCTTCCCACGATGGCGGCATCGATGATGAGATACATCTGCTGGAGAATGTAACCCAGGATGAGTGGAATCGCAAATTTGATGATGGCTTGCAAGGGCGAACCCACCGTCATGTCGTTTGTTGACTTTGAACTTTGAGCTTTGACCATAACTTACTTTGAACTTTGAGTTTTGAACATTGAACTTTATGATTAGTTTTTCAATGAACGTTATAATTATAGTTTGTTATCCTAAAATATAAAAAAGGAGGATGCACTCTTTATTTGAGCGCATCTCCAATCTTCTGTTTGATTTGTACCATTTTATTGCGGCGCTCGATGGAAAACGTATCCCCGTGGGTTTCCACATAATCGAAGAGCATGAAGGCCTTGTTCAGGAGTTCATCTCTTGCGGGCTGCCCCACCATGTCAGCCTCGTGATAATAGAGCTCGGCAAGCATATCCATTTTGGAGAGACGTTTCTCCTCGTCGTCGATTCCTGCCATTGCCTTCATCACATCCTCGATGGTGGCGATGCTGTAGAAGGCATAAGGGCCCACGTATTGATTGTAGAGCTCCTTAATCTTCTCACGTCTCACCTCCACCTCTTTCTTTTCGAGCATTCTTTCGAGTGCCGCCATAAACTCGCGAATCAGTCGCTGTATGTAGTCTCGTTGTAGCATATTTTTTTATTTTGTTGTTATTGTTGCGTTATCTAATAGACTCATTGGTATTGCCATGACTAAGGCAAAGTTCAGGGAGTATTGTGAGAAGAGTTCCTAGAAACTCTCCTCTACCCCGTACAATGGGACATTCTTCATCCACTCTTGCTCCTTGTATGGCGACATGGAGAAGCGGATGGCTCGCAAGTCGGGATGGGCGTCAAAGAAGGCGCGAAGTGACTTGGAACGCAGGTTCTCTTCCGCTTTTACCTCTATCGGAGTTATCACCCCTTGGTGCTGGGCAAGGAAGTCTATCTCCAAGCGAGCGTCTTCCCTACTATAATAATAGGTGTAAATGTCCTGTTGACATAATAGCTGGGTAAGGACGTAGTTTTCCGTGAACGCCCCCTTGCTCTCCGTCATGGCTTTGTTGGAGATGAGCATTTGGGCAGGTTCCATCTCGCTCAGCGCACCCAGGAGGCCGACATCCAGGAGAAACAGCTTGAAGGCATTGAGGTCTTCGTAAAACTTCAAAGGCATTCCAACTTCTCTTACTCGGGAAATGCGATAGGTGAGACCTGCATCCACCAGCCATTGTATTGCCATCTCAAAATCCTTGGCTCGTGCCCCGCTTCTCACCGCTCCATAGATGAACTTCTTGTTTTCCTTGGCAAGCTGGGAAGGGATGGATTGCCAAACCATGCTGATGCGAGTGGCTTCATTTGGGCTGACATGCTTCGACATGTCACTACGATAAATGGTGAGAATGTTGTTCTGAACCTGTCTGACGAGATTTGCATCGTTAGTTGCAAGATAAGTTTTCACAGCCTCAGGCATTCCCCCTACAAAATAATATTCTCTTAATATCTTGATGAGTTTATCATGAAGTAATGTGATGGTCTTCCAGTCTTTACTTTTCAATATGTTCAGCAACTGTTCTTCGTCTTTTGCCATAAGAAACTCTTCGAAAGACATAGGGTAGAGGCGAATGATGTCAACCTTTCCCACTGGGGCGGATTCTCCTTGGTGCATGGCAACGCCTAAAAGTGAACCTGCTACAGCCACATGGTATTCTGGTGCATTTTCACAGAAATACTTCAGCGAGGAAAGTCCCTTGTGAAGTTCTTGTATTTCATCCAGAATGATAAGCGTTTTGCCAGGGATTATAGGCTGTTTGCTAATGGCTCCGATAACCATTAGGACTCGCTTCATATCATAATCTTCTGCAAATATGTTGGCAATCTCAGAGTTTCCATCACAGTTGATGTAGGCAACGTGGTCATATTCCTGTTTCCCAAACTCCTGGAGGATATAAGTCTTGCCTACTTGTCTTGCTCCTGATAAGATTAAGGGCTTTCTGTAAAGGCTCTCTTTCCATGCTTTTAATTGTTCTATGATCGTTCTTTTCATCCTTACATACATTTTGAAGTTGTTAATGATGTTAATAACTTGCTGTTATGATGTTTAAACAGCTCTGTTGGTTGCAAAGATACACTTTTTTACACGAACTTCCAAATGTTTTCAACACTTTTCTACACGAACTTTCCTTGCATACATACACTTTTTTACACGAACTTCGTTCTTATTCATCATTATTGAGCCCTTCCACATACTCCCACAGTTTCTTGTAGAAAGGATGCTTCGTCATCGTGTCCTTGTTGCCCAGGATGATGAGCTTCATGCGGGCTCTCGTCATCGCCACGTTCATGCGGCGAAGGTCTTTCAGGAAACCTATCTGACCTTCATCGTTGGAACGCACCAGCGAGATGAGAATCACGTCTCTTTCCTGCCCCTGGAAACCATCCACCGTGTTTACGCTGATCAGACGGCGGTAAGGCTTGAAGAACTCATACTTCTTGATGAGCTTCTTCAGATACTGCACCTGGGCACGGTAAGGCGAAATGATGCCTACGTCGATGCTCTCGCTCAATACCCGCTGCTTGCCTATCTTGGTGAAGTATTCCGCCAGGGTGAGCAGGGTAAGCTCGGCTTCTGCCTTGTTGATACGCCCGAAACTCTCGCCCACAAACTGTTCCTTGAAGTTCAAATCAGAATTCTGATTGGCTGCAGATTCAGAAGATGATGTGGATGCAGAATCTTCAGGCGCATCTCCTCCTTCTATCGTTATCTGATTCTCCTCGTTTGAAGTATCAATCCACGTTATCGGATGGTCGTAATCCAATACGCTGCGGTATTTGATCTGTGGCGCACTCTCCACCTTGCCCCCGTAGAACCAGTCGCTGGAGAATCGCATGATTTCATCGTTCATGCGGTATTGGATTTTCAGCAGGGTTACTACCTCCGGCTTGTTTTCGGCAATGCGCTCCATCAGGGTCTTGCCAAGTCCGGCTCTTAATGCCGCAATACTCTTCACGGTAGGTGGCAGCTGACAATGGTCGCCTGCCAGAATCACCCGGCTGGCTCTCTTCATCGGAATCCAGCAGGCGGCTTCCAAAGCCTGGGCTGCCTCGTCGATAAACAGGGTGCCGAACTTCATGCCTTCCAGTAACCGGTGGGCAGAACCCACCAGGGTGCAGGCGATGACACGCGCCTCGCCAAAGAGTTCAGAATTGATGCGGATTTCTATCTCGGCGGCACGGCTCTTCAACCTATCCATCTTCTGATGATAGTTCTCGCTGCCTTTCTTCCTGTTTTTCCTTAATTCTCTGATTGCCTTGCGGATAGCCCAGAGCTGCGGATAGTCGGGATGACTCTCGAAACGGCGCTCGTAGGTGAAGCCCAGCATCTTGTCGTTCACACGGGTAGGGTTTCCGATACGGAGCACATTCACACCTCTATCCACCAGTTTTTCAGAAATCCAGTCCACCGCCATATTGCTCTGTGCACACACCAGCACCTGACTCTCTCGCATCAGGGTTTCGTTGATGGCTTCCACCAGGGTCGTGGTCTTTCCGGTTCCCGGAGGTCCGTGAACAATAGCCACATCCTTCGCCCAAAGCACCTCATTCACAGCTCTTTCCTGAGTAGGATTGAGCCAAGGGAACTTCATCGGTTCGAAGGAGAATCTGCCTGCCTTCTGATGCGAATAGAATAAATCGCGGAGATAAGCCAGGCGGTTGTTCTTTGCCTTCATCACGCGGTCCAAGGCTTCAAACATCAGTTTGTAGCTGGTTTCATCAAAGGACAGCTGTACGCCGATAGGCTCCGCAGATTGCTGCAAGTCGAGCAATGGGGCAGAGTCGGGTACGGTAATCACCATTCTGTCGCCATCCACATAGCTTACGGTTCCCGTAAAGGAAAAATATTTGATACTTTGAACTTTTCTGCCCTGGTTCTCATTCTTGTCCATCTTCTTGGTCATAAAGAACATGACGGGGCGACCGAACTCAAAATTGTGCTCGATATCCTGGTCAGAGGTGCGGAAGACCTCAATGGCTGTTTGATTCAGCGAATTATAAAAGCTTTTTCCCACACGGAGCGGGAACCAGGCATCACCTCGTTTCACCTTGCGCTGCATTCCCATCTGTTCGGTGAGCTTGCGGAAGGCTTCCTTCTCGGTGTAATACTCCAGCTGGAGCAGGGTGCGTTGTTGCAATAATGCCTGAATTGGTGAAATCTGTTCCATATAGGATGCAAAGTTACACCAATTCAGGCAAAAATAAGAAGATAATAGGATAAATTATCTAAAATTTATTTCATGATGCGTTCTACGTCCTGGATGGTGCGGTTGAACGGACCATTGTGCTCCAGCTTGATGGTGCACATGGCAGCCGCAAACTTGCCAGCCTCGGTAGGAGTGGCACCCTGCAGACGCTTGTAGAGATAACCGGCAGAATAGGTGTCGCCGCATCCGGTAGCATCCACCACCTCGTGAGGAGGATAGGCGGGAATCTCGTAGAAGGTGTCATCTACATAAATCAGAGAACCCTCGCTGCCCAGCGTGATGATTACCTCGGTAACTCCCCACGAATGTATCAGCTTCGCAGCCTCGCGTGGCTCCTTCAGCCCCGTGATGGTCTCCATCTCCGTCTCGTTCACCTTCAGATAGTAGGTGTTCTTCAGCACTTCCAGCTTATCCTTCCAGTCTATCGGATACACTTTCTCGTCTCTCACCTCGCGCAGATAGCCCTGTACGTCGATGGAAACCCTTCCGCTGCGCGAGAGGAATTCCACTACCTCCGGCGAGAAATCATCGCTCAGCAGGCTTCCCAGGTGATAGACCTTTGCCTCCACGTGCTCCAGCTGTCTGATGGTGAATGGATCAGCCTTGGCAAGCACACGCTGCTTGCGCTCGTTCTGGTTTTCTCCGTAGATATTCTCGAAGAAGACGGTATTGCGCGATGGATTGAGGGTTACTTCTATGCCCGCCTGGCGCATCTTTTCTACAGGCTCTGTTTCTGTTGGGTCCATTGCCGTGATGAGCGAAAAGCTCACATCCTTAGGCAGTTGGTTGATGGCGTAGGCGAAGTAGAACGATGTTCCGCCAGCCATGTAAACAGTTCTGTTTGGGGTAACTATCTTATCTTTGGTTACATGCCCTATACAACAAATATCTTTCATCTATTTCTATTTTAAACGGGTGCAAAGGTACAAAAAAACTTCGAGTTAGATTTGGTTTTTTGCTTTAAATTCAGCTTTTGTTGCAAATATTTAGAAGAAAAGGGCGTTTTTCTTTTGTGATGTTCTTAATTTAATGTACCTTTGCAGCAGAATTTAGTAAACTGAACATTATCACGAGAAAAGATTGAAACTTATATTATGTGGTTTGATCATTTAATCAACGTGCATTCGGCGGTGCAAGGCATCGTCATTCTTTCATTGATTTGTACCCTAGGTCTTGCCCTGGGCAAGATTCATGTCAAGGGAATCTCCCTCGGCATAGCTTTCGTATTCTTTGTGGGCATCGTGGCGGGCCATCTCGGACTCTCCATCGACGAGAACATGCTGGAGTTTGCCGAGAGCTTCGGACTCACCATGTTCGTGTATGTGCTGGGTCTCTATGTGGGTCCCAACTTCTTCGGTTCGATGCGCCACGAAGGCATCTCGCTCAATCTCTGGAGCCTGGCTGTCATCGCCGTGGGAACCGTATTTTCGCTCGCCCTGTGCCTGGTGCTGCCCGTGAGCCTGCCCGATATGGTGGGCATTCTCTGCGGTGCCACCACCAATACGCCGGCTCTGGGTGCTGCCCAGCAGGCGCTGCAGCAGTTGGGAATGCCTAGCGGCGGAGCTGCCCTGGGCTGTGCGGTAACCTATCCTCTGGGCGTTGTGGGCGTCATCCTGGCGATGATGTTCCTGCGCAAGGTCTTCGTAAAGCCTGAGGACCTGGAGATCCGACGTGCCGATGAGGATGACCATACATCCATCGGACAGTATATCATCGTAAACCCGGCTCTCAACGGCAGTACCATCGCCGAAATCTCGATGATGACCCATCGCAAGTTCATCATCTCCCGTGTATGGCGAGGCGAGCAGGTCATCGTTCCGGAGGCTGATACCGTGCTCCATACCAACGATAATGTGCTCGTGGTTACCAATAAGGATGAGGCAGCTGCCATGCAGATTCTCTTCGGAAAGAAGGTGGATAAGGAGTGGAATAATGATAAGGTGGACTGGAACGCCATCGATGCCAAACTGGAGAGCAGAATCATCGTGATGACCCGTCCGGGACTCAACGGCAAGCGACTGGGAAGCCTGCAGATGCGCAATACCTATGGCGTGAATGTGAGCCGAGTGCTGCGTGGTGATATCCGACTGCTGGCTACCGACGACCTCCGTCTGCAGTATGGCGACCGACTGACGGTGGTGGGCGACCCTACGAGCATCGACCATGTGGAGCAGTTTCTGGGCAATGCCGTGAAGACGCTCAACGAGCCTAACCTGGGTGCCATCTTCCTGGGTATCATTCTGGGACTCGCCGTGGGAACCATTCCGCTGAATATTCCGGGAATGACGGCTCCCGTACGTCTGGGTATTGCCGGTGGTCCTATCGTAATGGGTATTCTGATTGGTGCGCTGGGCCCTAGGGTGCAGTTCATCTCTTATATGACGCGTAGTGCGGGACTGATGCTCCGCGAGCTGGGTCTTGCCCTGTATCTGGGCTGTCTGGGTCTGTCGGCTGGTGGACAGTTCTTCGAGACGGTGGTTCGTCCCGAGGGTTTGATGTGGGTAGGCATCGGTTTCCTCATCACGGTGGTTCCGGTTATCATAGTGGGCTTCATCATCCTGAAGACCAAGAAGTACGATTTCGGCAGCATCTGCGGCATTCTCTGCGGCAGTATGGCGAATCCGATGGCGCTGACTTATGCCAACGAGACCCTGGATGGCGATACGCCTAGCATCAGCTATGCTACGGTTTATCCGCTCGGCATGTTTATCCGAGTCATCATCGCCCAGGTCATCATCATGTTCTTCGTCTGAAGGGCTTAACTTGAAAAACTTGAATAAAAATAGACAGAAAAAAGGCTGATTTCGTTTAGAAATCAGCCTTTCTCTTTATCGTTATTTTCTTACCCGTCAGGGGATGATCGAAGGTAATCTCCTCGGCATGGAGATGCAGTCGGGCAGCCTTCTCGTTGCCGTAGAGCGGATCGCCCAGGATGGGAGCATTCAAACCCTCCTGATGGGCACAATGCACACGCAGCTGGTGGGTTCTGCCCGTCTTGGGATAGAGGGCGATGCGGAGATGGGAGCCGTCGATGCGCTCCAGGATTTCATACTCCGTAATGGCCTCCTTGCCCTGCTCGTGATTCACTATCTGGCGGGGGCGGTTCAGATAATCGGGCAGCAGCGGAAGGGAGATGATTCCCTTTTCCGGAATGTCTCTTCCCGAAATGATGGCAACGTACTTCTTCTGTATCTGATGATTCAGGAACGCTTGCTGCAGACGATGATAGGCAAATTCGGTCTTGGCAATCAGCAGCACGCCGCTGGTTGCCATATCCAGCCGGTGAACGATGAGCGGACCGGTTGCTTCGGGATATTTCCGTCTCATCAGCGCATAGACCGATGGCTGGGCAGCATCTTTCCCCGGCACAGACAGTAAACCTTCGGGCTTATGGATGACCGCAATTTCTCTATCCTCATAAAGTGTTTCCACCTTATCATATATTGATAGGTTGATGGCTTCCGGTTCGAAGGTTGAAGCAGGCAGCATCCAATGCAGTATCGGCTTGCACTTGCCGTTGCAGGCTGGATAGAACTGCAGGTGGTGACGGATTTCCTCCTTCGGGCTTTCTCCCCACCAGAACATAGCCATCTGCAGCGGTTTGTAACCATGCTGGTAGGCATATTGCAGCAGTTTCGGTTCGCAGCACTCGCCGCTCCCGGCTGGCGGCACCATCTTCAGGGCTGCAATCCTGTTCGTAGCTATCGCCGCCTGCGGATACTCCTTCAGGGCTTCATCTCTGAAAATCTCCAGCAGATCCTTGCTTTCTCCCTCCTGGTTCAGCATTCTGAACTGCGAGAAAAGCCATTGCTGCAGGGCATCAGAGAGTTGCTTGCGCAGCTGTTTCAGCCTCAGTATATTCTCCTGATAATCCTCAAATTCCGTTTCCAAGGCTGTCTTTTCCGAGAGCGATTTCTTCAGTCGGCGCAGTTCAGCCTTCATAAACTGGCTTTCCCTGATCATCTCCGCCTCTTCCGCTTCTGATAGGTTTCCTGCCTCTCTGCGGCTGTCACGCTTTGCCTTCGCCTTCTTCATCTTCTCCTGATAGGCGTCGATGGTACGCTTCCGCTCCTCCTGCAGTTGCCGGATCAGGGTTCTGGCTTCCTTCATCCTTTCATCCTTCTCCAGGTGGCTGATGCTCTGGTTGATACGGGAAATCTCTGCCTCGTGGGTCCTGAAGTAGCCGTCGGGCTGCAGATAGTCGAATACGGCAGGCACGAAGTCCTCCCAGTCGCTTCTTCCGCCAATCTGTCCGCTGTAGGCAGCCAGGTATCCCCATTTCGGAGCCTTGCTATCGGCAGCTGGGTATCCCCATTTTGGGACATCGGTATCTGTTTTTACATTTTCTACGATGAGCACGCCAAACATCTTGCCGCGCGCAATCTCTTCCTGCCAGTCTTCTCGTCTGGCAAGCATCTCCTGCACTTCCCTGCACGCCTGGATGCAGAGCGGATGCGGTTCGTAATCCAAAGGATTGTTCATCCTTGCAGGAACATTTTCTGAAGTATGATGGAATGGATGGAAAATCATGCTGCAAAGTTACAAAAAAAATGCAGAAGTCTTGGTTTATCCACAGAAAAATCTTACTTTTGCACCATTAAAGGAAAAATTAAGATATGCAAACGAAAAATAACAATATATTCTACCATTTGGTAGCCTTCCTGACAGTGGCGATCTGGGGAACCACCTTTGTTTCCACCAAGGTGCTGATGCTGAACGGGCTTTCTCCTGCTCAGATTTTCACCCTGCGTTTCAGCATAGCCTACGTGCTGATGCTGGCATTCAATCATCGCCGTCTCTTTGCCGATTCCTGGCAGGATGAGGCTAAGATGGCGCTGCTGGGCATTACGGGCGGTTCGCTCTATTTCTGCAGCGAGAACGAGGCGATGAACTTTACCACCACCACCAATACCTCGCTCATAGTCTGTTCGTGTCCGCTCTTTGCCACCCTGCTGGTTCGTCTGGTCTATAAGGATTCCAACCGCATTCATATCGTCCAGCTGCTGGGTTCTCTTCTGGCATTTGTGGGTATGATCATCGTGGTATTGAACGGCAGGTTTGTGCTTCATCTTTCTCCGGTGGGCGATGCATTGGCGTTTACGGCGTGTATGTGCTGGGCGATTTATTCGCTGCTGATGAAGTCAACCACGGGCGATTACAGTCCTGCATTCATCACCCGCAAGGTGTTTTTCTATGGTGTTCTTACCATCTTGCCTTATTATATCTTCATCCCGGGTTTTCCTCCGCTCGAGGTATTCACCCGTCCTCAGGTATTCGGCAATCTGCTCTTTCTGGGCTGCCTTGCCTCTATGATCTGCTTCCTCACGTGGAACTGGTGCATCTCAAAACTGGGAACGGTAAAGGCCACCAACTGGGTGTATTTCAATCCGATAACCACGATGATTTTCGCCTCATGGGTGCTTGGCGAGCAGATTACCCCCTATTTTCTGGCGGGTGCCGCCTGCATCCTGATAGGAATGTATGTGGCGGATAAGAAAACGAAAGGGGAGCAGTAATAGATATTAACCTTCCAACACCCATTTCCATGCAGGTCTTATTTCTATCTTGAGTCCATCACGCACAATCTCCCCTTCATCCTCATAGGTAATTTTATTCGCTGCCACCGAATAATAATGCTTGATTTTGTTCGCTGGCAGCGAATAAAAACGAGAGGGGGGAGCAGTAATAGATATAAAAAAAGAGGGTGCGTCATTAGTCTATGACGCATCCTCTTTTTTAGTATTTGTGTTGTTCTACGACATGCAGCTCGTCACGCCCAGAGAGGCGGCAATAGCGGTTAAGATAGATAGTACTATCTGAAATACGGTTTTCCAGGTTTCTTTCTTCATAAGCAGTTTTTTTAGTGATTAATGATTAGTGATTTAAAAATTTACGTTGTCGCCGCCGCCGTCAGTTCCGCTGTCAGTACCCCCGCCAGTGCCCTGGCTGGTGCCACCGCCGCCCTGCGATGTTCCGCCGTTATCCTTGTTGGTTTCGCCGCCAGCACCCTGGCTGGTATTGCCACCGCCCGGCGTGTTCTCAGTTCCGCCGCCATCCTCAGCCCCGGTGGTATAGTCATCGTATGCCACAATCTTGGTGAGTTTCTTCAGCTCAGCATTGCTCCAGCTCTTTGTGTTTCTCACAATCAGGTGTACGCCCTGCACGCTTGCCGCCGTCACCTTCTCCTTGCTCACCTCGCCACGCGAAGTCATACCGATGGAGAACAATCC
>ENA-UEQM01001234-UEQM01001234.1-human-gut-metagenome-genome-assembly--contig:-NODE-1234-length-11397-cov-2.897261_pt1 | contig 11397 bp, 4 predicted proteins | sample MGYA00242948_ERZ507948 | MGnify/ENA primary metagenome ERZ507948 (study PRJEB26167, sample SAMN06115440) | human gut metagenome | host: Homo sapiens | place: China:Hubei | collected 2015-07-28 | study... | reverse complement strand
TGGCGTCTGCCTCTCCTGCGATGGCAGACGAAAAGCCGGAAGCCGACTCTGGACACCCGAACATCCTTTTCATCCTTTCCGACGATCATACCTCGCAGGCGTGGGGAATCTATGGAGGAATACTGAGCGAATACGTGAAGAACGAGAATATCCGCCGCCTGGCGGCCGAGGGGTGCGTGCTTGACAACTGCTTTTGCACGAACTCGATCTCCGTGCCCAGCCGCGCGGCTATCATGACAGGCGCCTATAGCCATCATAACGGGGTCTATACGCTTGAAGACAGGCTCGATCCGGCTTTGGACAATATTGCGAAACGCATGCAGGAGGGAGGGTATCAGACGGCCCTTTTCGGCAAATGGCATCTCAAGACGCAGCCGTCGGGTTTCGACACCTTTTCGGTTTTCCATGACCAAGGGGAATATTGGGACCCGCTTTTCAAGACCGCGGAGGGCTGGATAGACGATGATAAAGGGAAAAGCGGCAAGGTGGAGAAGGGCTTCTCGACCGACCTGGTGACCGACAAGACGATCCGGTGGATCCGTTCGCGCGACAAGGACCGACCCTTCATGATGTGTTGCCATTTCAAGGCGACGCACGAACCGTGGGATTTCCCCGAACGGTTGAAACATATTTATGACGGAGTCACGTTCCCCGAACCGGCAAACATGATGGAGTTCGGGCCGGAAGAATCCGGGCGTACGTTCCCCGGACAACCGTTGGAAGATATGGCCCGCCGATGGGGGATCGCCTCGAAAGACCCGGATTCCTGGTGGTGCAAGTATCCGGAACTGCCTTTTTCCATAGAAGGAATGGACAAGGAAGATGCGCGCCGGAAAATCTATCAGAAGTTGATTCGCGACTACTTGCGTTGCGGAGCGGCCATCGATGACAATATCGGCCGCCTGCTGCGTTTCCTCGATGAAGAGGGGCTGTCCGAGAATACGATCGTAGTCTATGTCTCCGACCAGGGTTATTTCCTCGGCGAGCATGGCTTTTTCGACAAGCGCATGATGTACGAGGAGCCGCTTCGCATGCCGTTCGTTATCCGCTACCCGAAGGAGATCCCGGCCGGGACGCGCAATTCCGACATCATCCTCAATATTGATTTTGCCGCTACGTTGGCCGACTATGCCGGGGTGGGCGCCCCGTCGTGCAGCGAAGGCCGCAGCTTCCGCGACAACCTGAAGGGCGAGACTCCGCGCGACTGGCGGCAGTCCATGTACTACCGCTACTGGACGCACCACAAGATCCGTCCCGCCCACATGGGCATCCGCAACCATCGCTACAAACTGATGTTCCTCTACGGCGATCCGCTGAATGCGACCGGATCGGATAAGGCTCCCGTCACGCCGTCGTGGGAGTTCTACGATCTGCTGTCCGACCCCCACGAAGACCATAACGTCTACAATTCCCCCGCCTATGCCGGTGAAATCGAAAAGATGAAGCGCGAGCTGCTGAAACTGCGTCGCGAGGTTGGCGATACCGATGCCGCAACGCCCCGGATGCAGGAGATTATGGATGAGTATTATTGGTAATCATCCTTTCTTCATCTTCTTGTACTCCAGCGGCGGCATCCCCATGATCTTGCTGAAGAGGCGGGAGAAGTAGTCGGTATCTTGGATGCCTTCTGGGAAAGCAAAGGGTTGGTAACCCCTGAGAAATACCGTGAATCATGTGCTCCGATCGTCCTACTGGCGCGCCTTCAGAAGCGTGCTTACACAAATGCGGAGACCTTTACTGCGAAGATGGCATCTATCATTTCGGTCCCGAAGCGATCCGTAAAGGGCAGAGAGCGAAAGCGGAGAGATTGCGGCAAGCGGCAAGCTGTTTGTCCTTGTGGTCGATCCGGTTAAGGATATAGAGAAACGCCTGGCCATGCAACAATTGCTGACATCAGTTCGCAACTATGTCGCTTCCGACCGTTTTGCCCCGACTGTTACCCTGCAACTTTACGAACTCGATGCTTTGTTCGACTATAACAAAATCCAGGAGACGGAAACTCGTTCGGACGAAGCTATCAAGCAGTTATTAAATCAATAAACCGTATCTTTGCAGGAGACAAAGAAAGAATAATATCGATTTAATACGAATGAAAAAGGAATTTTGGCTAACTTGCATAAGCGCATGCCTATTGGCTGCCTGTTGCGAAAAGGAGTCACTGCCTGTCACACCGACAAGCAGTGACTTGCAGTTTGGTCACTTGGCCAAGACTTGGGATGAAGGAATTCCGTTGGGAAATGCCACAGTAGGAACATTAGTCTGGCAACGCGATTCTGTGCTACGTTTTTCGCTGGATCGGACGGATCTCTGGGACTTGCGCCCGATGGATAGTATTGCAGGACCGAACAATCGTTTTGCCTGGGTCTGTGAGCAGGTGAGGAAAGGGGATTATCTGCCGGTGCAGAAGAAGTTCGACCACCCTTATAACGCCTTGCCTGCCCCGTCTAAGATACCGGGGGCGGCTTTGGAGTTCCCGTTGAATATCGGGAAGGTTTCTTCCGTACATCTTTTCCTCAATAATGCCCTTTGTGAGGTGCTTTGGGAGAACGGGACGAAGTTGCAGACGTTCGTGCATGCCGACGAACCGGTCGGATGGTTTGTCTTCGAGAATCTGCCGGATACGGTTTCGCCGGAGATCATTGCACCCCGCTACAGTAACCCGGACGAGGTCGCAGGTGACAACTCGCATGCCGGTCCGGCCCTGGGACGCCTCGGATATAAACAGGGGACGATACAGAAGGAAGCCGGTACGACCACTTTCCATCAGGAAGGGTGGGGAGGCTTTTCATACGATGTGGTCGTCCGTTGGCAGCAGAAAGGCGGCACGCTCAGCGGCGTATGGAGCCTGACCTCTTCTTTGGCCGCCGACCGGGCCGACCAGGAAACGGCAGAAGCGATGGAGCGTGGCGTGGAGGCAGATTACCGCTCGCATATGAACTTCTGGAAAGGCTATTGGGCACAGTCGTCCGTCTCGCTGCCGGATACGCTCCTGCAGAAACAGTACAACAACGAGATGTACAAGTTCGGGGCGGCTACCCGCGAAGACTCCTATCCGATCTCCCTTCAGGCAGTCTGGACAGCCGATAACGGGATGTTGCCGCCCTGGAAAGGAGACTACCACCATGACCTGAACACACAGTTGAGCTATTGGCCTGCCTATACCGGCAACCATTTGCAGGAGGGGATGGGCTATCTGAATACCCTCTGGAAACAGCGTGACGTGTATAAGAAATATACCCGCGAGTATTTCGGGACGGACGGGATGAATGTCCCCGGCGTCTGCACCCTGACCGGCGAGCCGATGGGCGGATGGGTGCAGTACTCTATGTCGCCGACGGTCGGTGCATGGCTGGGACAGCATTTCTACCTGCACTGGAAGTATTCGGCAGACCGCGTCTTCCTGAAAGAGCGGGCCTACCCCTTCCTGAAGGACGTGGCGACCTATCTCGAACAGATCTCCACGGTCGATGTTGCCGGAGTGCGACGGCTACCGCTGAGTTCCAGCCCGGAGATCTTCGATAATTCGATAGACGCCTGGTTCAAAGATATGACGAACTATGATCTTTCCCTGATGCACTTCGCTTTCAATGCCGCTTCCGAGCTGGCTACGGAACTGAAGTTGACGGATGAGGCCGAGCACTGGAAGACTATCGGTGCCCAACTGCCCGCTCTGAACCTGGATGAGGATGGCACGCTGGCCTTTGCCAAAGGCTTTCCTTACAACGAGTCGCACCGCCATTTCTCGCATGCCATGTCCATCCATCCCCTGGGTCTGATTGACTGGAGCCAGGGTGAAAAATCCCAGGAGATCATAAAAGCGACCTTGAAGAAGCTACAGGATTTCGGGCCTGATTACTGGTGCGGCTATTCCTATAGTTGGTTCGGGAATATGAAAGCCCGTGCCTTCGACGGGGAAGGGGCTGCTGATGCGTTGCGCACCTTTGCCGAATGTTTCTGCCTCCCGAATACGTTCCATGCGAACGGCGACCAGACGAAAAGCGGAAAGTCGAAATTCACCTACCGTCCGTTTACTTTGGAAGGAAACTTCGCCTTTGCCGCCGGTATCCAGGAGATGCTGCTCCAGAGCCATACGGGCGTTATCCGGGTGTTCCCGGCTGTACCGGTTGCCTGGCAGGATGTATCTTTCGACAAACTGCGTGCTATGGGGGCTTTCCTTGTCTCGGCCGAAAAGGTGGCGGGGCAGGTGCGGCAAGTCCGTATCTTGCCCGAACAGGGCGGGACGTTGCGTCTGGCTATCCCTGAAGGATGCAAAGTCGCTTCCGTAACGGGCAACAAGGGAGATAAACTGGAGAAGGAGGGAGTCCTGATTCTGGAAACAGAGAAAGATAAAACAGTGACAGTACAATACAATTAACTTATATGAAACACGTAAACAAGATTTTAGCAGGATTGATAACCTGCTGCGTTATCCTCCTGCTCTCAGGATGCAGTCCCAGACAAGGGGAGAAGCACGATTTTTCTATCGGGAAGGGAACCTTCCTGCTGGATGGCAAACCATTTGTGATTAAGGCGGCGGAGATACATTACACCCGTATCCCCGCCGAATACTGGCAACATCGTATTCAGATGTGCAAGGCACTCGGCATGAATACGATCTGTATCTATGCGTTCTGGAATATCCATGAGCAGAAACCGGGCGAGTTCGATTTCAAGGGGCAGAACGATATTGCCGCTTTTTGCCGGCTGGCCCAGAAAGAAGGCATGTATATCATGTTGCGTCCCGGCCCTTATGTCTGCTCTGAGTGGGAGATGGGCGGACTGCCCTGGTGGCTGTTGAAGAAGGAGGATATCAAGCTCCGTACCAACGATCCCTATTTCCTCGAACGGACGAAGCTGTTCATGAACGAGATCGGCAAGCAGTTGGCCGACTTGCAGGTGACCCGGGGCGGGAATATCATCATGGTACAGGTCGAGAACGAGTATGGGGCATATGCTACCGACAAGGCGTATATCGCCAATATCCGCGATGCGGTGAAGGCAGCAGGCTTTACGGATGTCCCGTTGTTCCAGTGTGACTGGAGCTCTACTTTCCAGTTGAACGGTTTGGATGATCTGGTCTGGACGATCAACTTCGGGACAGGAGCTAATATCGATGCCCAGTTCAAGAAGTTGAAAGAGGCACGCCCCGATGCTCCGCTGATGTGCAGCGAGTTCTGGAGCGGATGGTTCGACCATTGGGGACGCAAGCACGAGACGCGCGATGCCGGGGTGATGGTTTCCGGTATCAAGGACATGCTGGACCGCCATATCTCCTTCTCGCTCTATATGGCGCACGGGGGGACGACTTTCGGACATTGGGGCGGTGCGAACAGCCCGGCCTATTCCGCCATGTGCAGCTCCTACGATTATGACGCCCCGATCAGCGAGGCGGGGTGGGCGACTCCCAAATACTACAAGTTACGTGAACTACTGACACAATATGCCGATTCCGGCCAGGTCATACCCGATGTCCCGGCAGCTTATCCTTTGATCGAGATCCCGGCGTTCACCGTCGGCGAAGTGGCTCCGCTGTTCGACAATCTGCCTGCTCCCCAGGCTTCGAAAGAGATTAAACCGATGGAGCAGTTCGACCAAGGTTGGGGAACGATCCTCTACCGGACGACTCTGCCTGCCGTAAAGGAAGGAACGACCCTGTTGATCGATGAGGTGCATGACTGGGCACAGGTCTTTGCCGATGGCAAACTATTGGGCCGTCTGGATCGTCGCAGAGGTGAAAACACGGTGGTTCTGCCGGCTTTGGCAGCAGGAACGCGCCTGGATATCCTGGTAGAGGCGATGGGACGTGTCAACTTCGATGTTGCCATCCACGACCGTAAGGGGATTACGGATAAGGTGGAACTGATTAGCGACACCGGCAGACAGGAACTGGAAGACTGGCAGGTTTACAGCTTCCCGGTCGATTACGCTTTCGTACAGGACAAGAAGTATGCAGCGGGAGACAAACTCGACGGACCGGCTTATTACCGGACTACTTTCGAGCTGGATGAAGTCGGAGACGTGTTCCTCGACATGCAGACTTGGGGAAAAGGCATGGTTTGGGTAAACGGAAAGGCGATGGGCCGCTTCTGGGAGATCGGACCTCAGCAGACTTTGTTTATGCCCGGATGCTGGTTGAAGAAGGGAAAGAACGAGATCATCATCCTCGACCTGTTAGGCCCGGAAAAGGCTGTAGTGGAAGGCCGGAAGGAACCGATCTTGGATATGTTGCGGGCTGAAGCCCCGGCTACCCACCGTGAAGAGGGGCAGACGCTGAACCTGAAAGGTGAGAAACCGGTTGCCAACGGTGCGCTGAAACCCGGAAACGGCTGGCAGGAAGTGAAGTTCGGCCGGACTGTCAAGGGCCGCTATTTCTGCCTCGAAGCATTGGATGCACAGGATGGCAAGGACAATGCCGCTATGGCCGAGTTCTATCTGTTGGACGAAGACGGCAAGCCGCTCCCCCGCCAGCATTGGAATATCTCTTATGCGGACAGCGAAAGCACGCAGTGGGGTAACTTCACTGCCGATAAGATCTATGACTTGCAGGAATCTACCTATTGGAGCACGAAGCGGGGAGACAAATATCCGCACCAGGTCGTGATCGATTTGAAGGAAGAGCAGACGATATCCGGTTTCCGCTACCTGCCCCGTGCAGAAGAAGGATTCCCCGGCATGATCAAAGGATATAAGGCGTATGTGAAAGCTACACCTTTTGCGATGTAGTTCTGTCTTTGCTCTTCCGGGCTAGCACAGGAACGAATAAAAGAAAAAAGGTTATAGGGTAAAATAAAATTCCCTATAACCTTTTTTCTTTTACTTTATAACGTATATGACTTTACCTTACAAGGTATATACTGTTTGTAGACGAGCCTTAGAAGATGTCTATTCCAGCAAGGGCGGCAGCCTCCGTATGGGCGGCGATTTCCGCTGCTTCCACTTGGACGTAGCGGGCTTTTACCGTTTGCTTGAAATGATGGTAGCGTTTGGACGGGTCGTTGATCAGGTTGCCGAATTCGAAGCGTTCCACCTCTTTCCAGTTCTTTCCGTCGTTGCTGATCCGGATGATACCGGCTACCGTGCCCTTACCGCCTTGTTTTTGCGGGGTGAAGGCAAAGCCGCTTACCGTTTGCTGGCTGCCGAGGTCGATGGCGAGGGATTGCGCGGTCTTGTCGGCTATCTTCCATCCCTTCTTGACCAGCCCGAACCGTTCCTGCAAGATAGCTCCCTTTTCTCCGTTCAGGATGGCTACCGCTTTCAGTTCGCTGTTTCCCATCAGGAAAGGTGCTTTATATTCGGTAGAGCCTGCCGATGGTTCCGTTCCGTCTGTCGTATAGTAGATCTTGAAACCTGCGTTCAGGTTCTCGGCAATGTTCTCACCGTGCGCTTTCCAGCCGAATTCTTGTGCCATCGGTTCGATGGTAACCAATCCGTCCATGCTTCTCTGTGCGCTCAACCGGGGCGGACGGGCTTTGTAGTGATGGGCGGAGATGGTGCAGATGGCGGGTGTCAGGCGGGATTCGAGTATGCGGACCCGTATCTTGTCCGTCGTGACATCCGGGAAACGCAGGATTCGTTTGTAGCCGATGTTGGTGGCATGGGCGATCTCTTTCCATCCTCCGTCGATCCAGGCATCCACGGCGTGTCTTTCCACCCGTTCCCCGTTGGTGGCAATCGCTTCCTGGAGAACCAAACGGTTGAGGGTGACAGGTCGGGGAGTGGAGATGACGATTCCCGCCCCGTCCTTATCGGCCGTCACATAGGTGTCTGCATTTTGGTCGAGCACCTCTTTCGGGCCTTTTGCCTGACGGAACAGGTCGGTCCCGTAGGTTTCCCGGATTCGCTGGCCGGTTTCCTTCAGCACGGCTACATCTGTCGGAGAGAATTTGCCGTCCCGGTTGGGCGGGATGTTCAACAGGAAGGTGGAGTTGCCTCCTACGGCGCGTTCATAGATGTCGAACACATCGTCGGTGCTTCGTACTTTCTGGTGCGTGTCGTCCCGGTAGAACCAGCCTTCGCGGATGGAAGTGTTGGTTTCGGCCTGCTGGTAATGCAGGTATTTGGCTTTATAGAGCTGTTCACGGCTTCCGAGGTTTTTGTCAGTCATATCGGCGAAGTTCGACATCGTGTCCGGATTTGCCTGGTAGGGGATCACGTTCCACTCGGTCGACCGTGTGCCGCCGGCTTCATTGCCGCACCACCGGACATCTTCCCGTCCGAAGATAACGGCGTTGGGGACAAGTGCCTTGATCAGTTTTTTCCAGGCGGGGTAGTTGTAGGTCTGTCCACCTTTCCGCTTGGGATGTGCCCCGTCGAACCATACTTCGTGGATCGGGCCGTATTCGGTCAGGATCTCGAAGAGCTGGTTGAGGAAGTATTCGTTGTAGTCGTCCACTACGAATTCGAAACGGGTTTTGTTGGCAAAAGGCCGTCCGGGGACTTCCCGCGGGATGGTCCGTTTGGTGTATGGGCTGAGGTTGCCGTACAGTCCTTCCGGGTTTTCGATATGGTACAGGTCTGCCGGTGACAGATAGACGCCTAACTTCAATCCGTATTTGCGGCAGGATTCGGACAGGTCTTTCAGGATGTCGCCTTTGCCGTCGCGGAAACCGGTGGACATGATGCCGTGTTTTGTGTAACGGCTTTGCCACAGGACGAACCCGTCATGGTGCTTGACCGTCAGAATCACCATCTTCATGCCGGCTGCTTTCATGGCCTCGCACCACTGGTCCGTGTCGAGCTCTTTCAGGTCGAAGACTTTCGGGTCTTCCTTTCCGCTTCCCCATTCCAACCGGGTGAAACTGTTCGGTCCGAAATGGATGAAGGCGATGAATTCGTTTTGCAACGCCGCCAACTGGTTGGGCGAAGGCACGACATGGGCGGCTTTCGCGATGATGTCCGCGTGGCTGTCGCCTGCTTCGACCTTGATCGTGTTCTGAAATGGTATCTGCTTGTCCTGGGCTTGCCCTTGTAGGGAGAGCATGGCTCCGAGCAGGAGGATAAAGGTGTGTTTCATGTTTATAAATGATTATTTGGAGATATTGAAATTGTTTGTTTCTACTATTTGCCCATCCCGGAGGAAGACTACCTGGTAATCCGCCTTATCCGTCCATTTCCCCTTTTCAGGGGTAAAGGTGAGGCTTGCTTTTTCATACGGTTGCAGGGGCTTGACCGTATGACGGCCCATTCCTGCCCCGGCTTGCTTGATTTCGACTGTCATTTCTCCTGATACCGATAGTCCGAAGTTCTGGATTTCCAGTTCGACTTCGTTCCGGCCTTCCCGGTAAACGGGACGTCGGCAGGACAATAGAGCCGGCTTGTAATCGACATAAGGCAGGTTCGCATATCCGAACAACAGTTTTCCGTTTTTATCCTTTCCGATCATCTTCGGAGCGAATTCATCCGGTGTGATGCCGCTTCCCTTACCGTCGAATGTCAGGATAAGGTCTTTTTCGGATGCTTCGGTTTTGACCACTTTACACCCTCTGCCGAAGTTCACTTCGTTGTATGAACCGAACCGCAGGGACGGCACATCGATCTCCCGGAGCGGGTCGAAGCCTTCTTCCGCCAGGACCTTGACCCGGATGGTTTCAGTGGAGGCCGTTATCGGTGTTCGGTTTAGGACGGACAATAACATCCCTTTGTTCATCGGGATACAGATATTCTTCGAACTGTGGTTGTCATTGCCATGATCGTCCCATTTGACGGTGTCGATGACGGCAAAGTTCATCTGCTCTACACGTCCTTGTTTGTCTTGGAATACTTTAGGACGTTCGTATTTGAACCAATGCTCGACATGCCCGTCCCGATGGAAGGAGATGCCGGGCACATAGGCTTCCCCTTGTTCCGTCACCCAATGGATGCCGTCTTTGGAACGTTGGTAGAAGGCGATACGTCCCAGCCAGTCATTCACGATCAGGTGATATTGCAGGGAGTCCCGCCAGATGACCGGGTCCTCGAACTCTCCTTTGACAGGCGGATAAACCCGCTTGTCCGTGATCTGTTCGTAAGGGGCGATGCCGTCTTTGCTGATCCAGATGCCTCCTCCCCGGCAAACCATCAGATAAGAACCATCCTGCCTTTTGGCAAAGCTGAGGTTGCTCAGTCCTTCGATGATCTTCCGGTCGCGGGGATTGAACGTAAACTTTCCGTATTGCCAGGGGCCGTTGACCTGGTCGGCTATATAATATCCGTCGATGACATATACGACGATCCGGCCGTCGTTGAGGACGAAAGCCTCCGGGTTATGCCCTTTCCCGATTGTGTCTTGGATGGTGAAAGGCCCATGCAGATGATCGCCGGTTGCGTGATAAACGGTTGAATTGGGCCATTCCATATGCCCTTTGGGTGCGCTTTCCGGCCATCCGCATACGAACAGATGGTATTTCCGGTCTGGCGTTTGGAGGATATTGCCTCCCCAGAAGGAGATATCGGGATGTTCGATACCGTTGTCGATATACCGGGGGCGTACGCTGTCCGCTCCCCACGTCTCTCCGGAGAGCGTGCCATCGGGCATTGCTTCGAAACGATCCATGTAGCGTCCGCCTGTAATGAGGTGTTTCCATTCTGCCGGCCGTTCTCTTTCCGTGATTTGGGCGGTGAGTGGCAGGGGAGCCAGACAGGCTGTTGCTAATAGTAATTTTAATTTTTGTATGTTCATATGCTTCTGTATATACGATAATTTGCCCAGCAACGATTGTTACAAGGCAAATATAGCAGTCTTTCTTCACATAGTTAGTAAATGGATTCGGGTTTTTCCCGCGAAGCAGGTCCATACTGCGCATGATCAATTCTCTATCACTTCTAAAACATGGTGTTTTATCATATGATTGGAAACCAGTGTATTGCCTTCTTTAGCTTTTGAAAAAGCATATAAAATAATCGAATAAACAAATGTAAAAACGAATATAATAGGTATTAAATTGGCAAAATACGGTTCTTCATTCCACAAAAGCCCTCTCTTTTTTTAGCAGAAACAAGCAGATAATTCCGTAAACACCCCCATGTTGCCATCCTTTACATCCGGGTGTAGGGAGCCGGTACATCCGGGTGTAAAAGGGGGTAACATGGGGGTGTCCGGCAACTAAAGTACCGTGCCGGACAATGAAAACCACCCGGTTTTACCTATTTTATAGCCGTTTTTACATAAAATAATCGAGTGATTTGTTGCGTATTTTGTCATGGTTGCAATATTTATACTTGAAACGTAAGCTGAATGTCCTGTTTCCATACCTTATCTTATAACAGGGAATATTCATTTTTCAAGCAGGATGATCATACCACTTCTCCCCATAATTTCGCATTGTTCCAAGTTGTTCAGCCGGCTACCCCATTGTATGTCCCTTATTTCCGGCAATGAAATCGTAGCTGGGTGGAAACCTAATGCTTTCTCATCGATGG
>ENA-UEQM01001233-UEQM01001233.1-human-gut-metagenome-genome-assembly--contig:-NODE-1233-length-11398-cov-34.509937_pt1 | contig 11398 bp, 9 predicted proteins | sample MGYA00242948_ERZ507948 | MGnify/ENA primary metagenome ERZ507948 (study PRJEB26167, sample SAMN06115440) | human gut metagenome | host: Homo sapiens | place: China:Hubei | collected 2015-07-28... | reverse complement strand
GTGGTGCCACCAGGAATCGAACCGGGGACACAAGGATTTTCAGTCCTTTGCTCTACCAACTGAGCTATGGCACCATTGTGCTTTTTCTTAAGCGAGTGCAAAGGTATACATTTTAATTTTACTGTGCAAGTTTTTTGCTGCTTTTTATGCGGAATAAGTGCAAATAGTTCTATTTTGCGCGTTTTAATAAAATTTTCTGTGAAAACTTGCACGTATTACGAAAAAAGTACGTACCTTTGCACTCGCTTTTGAGATATGTCTCATTCGGCAATCGGGATGTAGCGCAGTTGGTAGCGCACTACGTTCGGGACGTAGGGGTCGCAAGTTCGAATCTTGTCATCCCGACAGAAAAAGGGTTAAAACGCTATTTCCCAGTGTTTTAGCCCTTTGTCGCTTTAATATACTCGGCGATAAGTCGGCGTGTGTGAAAAGTCAGTATAATTATTTGTTTAACCGAGTCCTCGACGCAAAAACGTAGAGGACAAAAAAATGTGCTCAAAAAATTCTGAAATAAACAAGTTGAAGGGCTGGACTCCACCGGTCTTTCATCAGGCGTCGGAGTGTTATGTATCGTTTACGGCATTTTGTCCGGAAACGGGGAAAATGAAGCTCAAGAAAATAATGCTTGGCCGCATAAAGAGTAAGCGGCTGCAAAGGGAGAAGGCACGGCAGATAATGCAGCACTTAACGGAAAAGCTGCTCGATGGGTGGAATCCGTGGATAGAGGCTGTAAGTCCAACGGAATACACGCTATGGGATGATGTCGTGCTTAAATACGAGCAATGGTTAGCGAAAATGGCCAAAGAAAACGGCTATCGCATGGAGACAGTAGCAAGCTACATGAGCTACATGAAGGTGTTGAAGGACTGGATAGCCGACAAGAATGTACATTATATATATCAGTTTGACCGGCGCGTAGTCGGCAAGTTTCTGGACTACGTATTTGTCGAGCGCAACAATACCCTGCAGACACGTAATAATTACTTGGCATGGATAAAGACCTTCGCGAAGTATCTTGTGCAAAGGTCGTACGTGCCAAAGAACCCGACTGAAGGGTTTCAGATGGTTATGCGCAGCGCACGCTTCAAAAATCGCGATACGATAGATGAGCGCAATCTGCAGCGATTAAAAGAATATCTCGAGAAGAATAACCGCCATTACCTTTTGGCTACATACATATTATATTATACGTTTTTGAGACCTCGTGAGATGTCACTACTTAAGATTGAAGATATCAACATCAAGAAGCAGCTGATACTCGTACATGGTGACAATGCTAAGAACCACGCCGACGCTGCTGTGACCTTACCGAAGAAGATATTGCTGCTGATGGTAGAGCTGGGCGTGTTCAATAGCCCTGGCAGTTATTATCTCTTCTCCAATGATTTTAAGCCCGGGGCGGAATACCGCTCCGAGAAGAGCTTCCGCGACTATTGGCTACACCATGTAAGGCGCGACTTGAAGTTCCCGGAGCGGTACAAGTTCTACTCACTTAAAGACACTGGCATCACTAACATGCTCAGGCAGCATGTGGATACCGTATCTGTGCGTGATCAAGCGCGACACTCAAGCATTGATATAACAAATATCTATGTGCCGCATGACATGAAGCGTGCGAATGCTACGTTGAAAGACTACGACGGCGACTTTTGAAAGCTGGAGGGCACGGACTACTTAAGGGGATAGAACGTGCCCTCTACAACATCTGATAGTTCGCCGTCAACGACCTCATATTTGAGCTGTTGGCAGTAGAACTTTTGGTTTGCGATATTGAATATGCGGCGCACATCACGACGCTGCACAGTGCGGAAGCGTATAGTGTAAACCGTCGTCAGGTCAACATCGACATTTGTAGACCAGTATGTATTATACATGCCGGTACTCGAATTTATGGAGAGGTCGTAGTTGCCGTCAGCTTTGACAATACGCACGGTCTGATGCTCCCAGAAGGGGTATGAATGAGCGGCATCACGTCTGGTGCGAACCTGCAAGCGGCTGTTAATAGTGACGGGCACGACTGGATAATGGTTGTCGCGAATCTCGCCTATAACCTCAAATTTGCTAACCCCCATGTAAAAGCCCACGTACATGTTGTCTTTAGCTGACGCTTCAGAAGTGTCGCTAAACAAGCGCTCAGCAACACCTTTGCCCTCATTTTCGTCGACAACAGTACCCACATCGCCGTCACCATTCTCTACGATCGGCATCGGGTAGCTATAGTAGTTACGCAACTGCGAAAATACATTTTCGATAGGAACTATTTTAAGTTCGGTTTTATCTGTATTGGACTCATCGACGCGCGGCCCGAACTGGTTAATCATCGCCAAATTTGTAAAATCAGAATCCACCGACCAAACAGCGAAGGGAAACTCGAAATCTACCGCTTGTATGTTAGAAGTGTCTGCCCAGTTAAGGAAGAAGCCTCTATTATAATATGCCGTCATTGAATGGTATGAATCCGCGACTTTCTGCGGCGGAGCACCGCGCTTGTTGAACTCCGGATCACCGCCTAAGATGTGCGACCAAACATCCCAAAGTTCGAAATAGTACATGTCGTATTTAGCTTGTTTGTGAGGGCATTTGACGTACTCTATCTTTTGCGCGAAGTCAGCGTCAAGAGCATAGCGCTTATAGATGGGAGTGTTGGGGAACTTGTAGCTCACGTTGTGGTAAGTGACGCCGTCTGGTGGGTCTTGGTCGTATTTTTTATCAACACTACCGACAATATCGGCACTATTGACGATCTCAACAGCCGTAGCGCTATAATAGCTGCGCAACGTTTGAATTTCTACATTTTTAGTATTATTGTCAACAAGAAACCTCACGCCGCACAGTTTCTCGACCTCTGAAATAAAGTCCGACACCTTCCAGTTCTCGACCATCTCGCTGTACTTTAGAGTCTTGTAGCCATGCACAAAGATGAGCTTGCTCAGCTCCTTGTGCGAGCCGAGGATATTGCTGGCGATATTGTACCCGAGGGCGGTAATGACGCGTCGAACAATAGCGGCAAGATAAGGCTGTGGGCATAGCGTAGTGCCTTTTTTAATAGTAACTGAGGTCGCGCCCTCGGTCTCGTTGATTTCGTTATAAACCTCGGAGCTGGCTGCGAGCTCATTGACGCCTTGACCGAAGAGCTTTGCTTTAGCGACGACGGGGCAACAAACGAAGTCGAATGTCGGGTATGAAGCATACAGAGAGTCTTGAGCGATAGATTCGCTCAGTTCGTCAATACCGCCAAGGTCGAGGTCACGGATGTATTTGTCGCTGCCAGTGAGAAAATTTAGTTCTGAGTTACCGGCTGCGATCTGTATTTTTACATTGCGGTCGCTTATCTCAAGAATTATCTCTGTACCCTTGATAATAACACCCTTCTCACAGTAGAGTATCGCTGAGCGGTTCTGTGGATGCTTCGCAATATCAATGCGATGGATAGCATTATATATGACCGCATTTCGAGGATCATCGAGTGATATGTCGATGTCGAGGGTGTGTTGGCCTTCGGAGGTGAAGAAGGGGTTGCGGTCGTAGAACTCCAAGGATATGTCAGCAGCGAGGTGAACCTCGCTGCCGTCAATAAATAGCTTTATCATTTTCTTTGTCTGCTAACGTTAGACTTCATTTTATTCACCAAGCGCTCTGCTTCTATTGTGCCATGCTTGCCCGTAGCATAGGTCTCGGCGACAATGGGAGTAGAGAATCGCTTGTCGATATTATTAAGTGAGCGTACGACTCGAGAGAGAACCGTTGTGACGGCAGACGTATCAGGCGCCGCTGTAGCAGCGACGGCCTTTTGACCGGCAACAGCTCTACGAGGCACAAACTGCGAAGAACCTGGCACCACGGCGGCGATATCTTCAGACGATAGACGCGATACGCTGCCAGAGCGCTGCGCCTCATTGATGAGGTTGAGCACTGGCAGAACATTTGGATTCGCTGTGGCAAATCGGTTCGCTACAAACTCGTTGGAATGCACAATGCCTTGCGGCTTATCCCACGGGCCGGTAGGAGTAAAGCCGCCGGTGTCGAAGCTACCAACGGCTGCTTTAGCCATCTCAAAAGCAGCCGTGATAAGCGCCGTCTCGACAGCAGCCTTAGCAAGACCCGCAGGTCCAAGGGTACTGACATTTTTTGCTATGGAAGCCGCACGTGCCGCAAGAATGGTTTTCTCCAGCGCATCAATGATTAAAGACAGAATACCACGCAGAAAATCTTTAAATTGAGCTCTCTCGCCTTGAAGAACTTTGCTCATCTGCTCTCCGAGCTGCTGGCCTGCAGACACGATAGCCTCACAGATGATGTCATTGTATTTTTGCGTAAGCTCTTGCTTGCGTTTAAGGGAGGCTTCTGTTTGCTCGAGCTCTGCGTTGTCTATCTCCTGCTGAATAGCCTGGCGCTGTTCGGCAGTAAGTTTTGTGCCATCGAGGAGTTTCTGAAGGTACCCTTGCCAAGCCTTTGATCTATTCTCTTGACTCTGCTCGTCGAGATAGCCTGCTTTAATATTGGTCTTGCGTTGACTCTCCATAAGCTCGTCAAATGTTGCCTTCGCATCACTGATGAGCCTGCTGTTCGACTCTTTGTTGGCTTTGTCTGTTTCTGCCGTAAACCGCTCTTTAAGCTTCTTAAGGTCTGCCTGGTAAACCTCCTCGCTGATAATCTTCTTGTCATGAAGATTCTCAAGTATCGCGAGGTCTTGGTCGTACTTTTGTTTAATAGTGTCGAGCTCATGGGCGAGTTGCTCCGCCTCGGTATCACCGAATGACTGCTCAATTTCGTGGAGTTGGTCGTAAAGTTTCACCTTGTAGTCAAGAATCTTCTTTTCTATCTCGGCACGCTTCTTCGGCTCAAGACCAGCGACCTCAAGTTTTTTGTTAAGCTCTTCGAGCTCAAGGTCTTCAACCTTACGGTTATAGTCTTCTTGTGTGGCAATAGAACCGTCGAGGTAAGCTTGCTTGGCCTGTGTGCGTTTGTTCTCGTACTCTACAGTGATAGAGTCGAGCTTTTTCTGAACGAGCTTTTGGCGTTCGACTTCAGGGTCAGGCTTGGTGCTTTCGTGCGATGACGAGACGTAATGGCCTGGTTTGTTGTCATTGTTTTTACCCAAAGATTCAGAACCGCCCTCTGTTACCACGCTTACAAGCGCACTTCGCAGTTCTTTGTTACCATTAACAGTCTTATCTAAGGCCCTCTTTCGTGCGGCGAGAACTCTCTGTTGGCTCAGGTTCGCATTTAAACGGCCTTCGTGAATGCCTCGCTCCTGCTCTTTCTGAGCTAGCGCAGCCGAAACGCCCCTTGTTGTCCGACCACCAGAATGATACTTGTACTCTTTGTAAACTTCAGGATGAGCCTCAATTTCTGCATTTACTGATTTAATAGAAAAACGTATCTTCTGCTCTTTTAGCTTGAGCGCAAGTTCTTCGCGTGCTATATCAACTTTCTGCTCGTTGATAGCCTGCGCCATAGCAGCCTGATCAAGCTTTTTGATGTAGTCATCAATAGCATTAGCATTCTCCTCGTAAAGCTTACCCTCGTTCTTGATTGTTGCATGATACGAAGGCACGATTCTCTGCAAAGCAGCGATGGCAGCCCTGCGTTCATTAATGGAAAAAGCGTTAGAATGGATAATTTTGTTAAGCTGCGCAATGCGTGTCTTCTCCTCAATATGGCTCTCAGCTACCCTCTTGTCAATCTCGGCTTGCTGCTTTTTAATAGCGTTAGCCTCTTTGACCTCCTGAAGGTTGTCGTGTATGGCTTGTTTGTGCGCTTGCCAAGCTTTTGTGGCAGAGTATATGGCGACGCCCACAACTGAAAGCACCGTCGCGAGAGCTGTCCATGGGTTTGTTAGGCTCGCCAGACGAGCAGCACGCATTACAACGATGTAGCCTTGCACGCCTCTGGTTAGCAAAGCCCATACGGCATGTAGAGCTACCATTGCCGAACGTGTGAGCGTCATAGTTGCTCTATATGCAGTATCAAGAGCTATGGCAACCCGTAGGTAAGCATTGTATAACTTGGTTTTTATTATTGTTAGTGTAAGCACCCCATTGTATAACATTAGCGAAGCTGCCACAGCTGATATTGCAACGGCGTGTTTTGCAATAAACTCACCGACTTGATATATAATCTTCATGACTCTGACGAGCAAAGAACCTGCAGTAATGCCGTGCTGAACAAGTGGTAAGAGTTTCTCACCAAGTTCAATGCTTAGTTCATGAAATTGTTTTTTAGCCTTGTCAATACCAGCCTGAACTGTAGAGTTTTGTACATCAAACTCATCAAGAATACTAGTGCCTTTGCTGTACGCATCATTAGCAACGGCTTGTGCCTCGCGCACCTGATCAAGATGTGTTGCAACAGATGATAGGACGCCAACTGCACGTGTGCCTTCAAGCTTCATCTCTGAAAAAAGCGGTGCCATCTTTTCAAAACCACCAGTTGACTTCATGGCAGATAGGAAGCGTAATAAAGCTTCGTTAGCATCCGTCTTTAGCAAATTGGTGAAGTTCTTGACATCTACACCTGCAAGAGCAGCAAAACGTGCTGGTTCCTGATACATTTTTGTAATCAACTGTGAGAATACAGTGGAAGCTGTCGCCTCTTCTTGCATGTTCTGGTCGAGGGCAGACGCAAGACCCATAATCTGAGATTGTGTCATGCCAGCCTGAATAGCTACGCCTGAAAGATCTGCGGTAAAGTCAACAATGTAACCAGCGTTAGCTGATGAAGATTGAGCAAGGTCGTTGACCGCAGAACCCGTAGCAAGCATTGCACCACGCAAACCCTTCTTTTTATCCTCACCAAACATTTGTGCGAGCTTGCCTACCTTTTCAACTGCGCCTGGGCCAAGATCATCTTTAAGTGCCCCTTTGATTTTATCAGCTCCATCGACAAATTCTTCGATTGCTTTTTTGTTGGTGATACCAAGACGACCCGCAGAACCAGCAAGAGCGTTAAGTTGATCACGAGTCGTACGTGTATCCAAGCGCTTGAAATCCTCGTTCATTTCGCGCACTTGTGTCGCCGTTTGTCCAGTGTATTTGCGTACATCCGCCATCGACTCTTCCATGTCAGCGTAATCATTGACACTTTGGCGGATTTTAGTAGTAGCACCACCGAGAGCATCGAGGCCTGTCTGAAGGGAGTAGTACCACTTATTGAAAAAGTCAGCCAAATTGCCGAGCCGCTTGCCGAGCGACTGCGACTCCTCAACGACACCGCGCACGGCACGCTTGTGCTCAGCAAGGATAGAATTGAGTTGTGCAATCTCCTTGACTTTATCATTATACTCTTGGGTGCCGATAGTCATCTTCTTGACATCGCGTGTAAGTTCACGAATGCGCTTCTGGATAACAGGGATAGTACCCTCTACCTCTGTGCCGTCAATAAAAACCTTGACTGTGCGATTATAAGTTTTAGCCATAAAAACAATATTAACGGGTACAAAAATAGACTATAAAAACATCTTGGCAAAGGACGCAAATTAAAGCATGCAAAAACTTGCATATATCGAAAAAAAACATTAACTTTACTGCAATTACAAATAACCCTATAAACGACAATTATGTATCATCTAACTCAGACACAAGCCATGATTTTAGTAGTTGTGTTGCTAATTGTTTTTCTCGTGAGAAGCACAGGCAAGGCAGTTAATAAAATGTGTGATGACGACCTTGGCAGAAAATATCCCGAATTTAAGGAAGCCTTGAGCATCGGCTACCCGCTACTCCTATGTCAGGAAATGAAGAAACGGGATATGGTGTACCGTGATTGGCGATGGGTGCCACGATATTGTAAAAACGACGTACACGACCCCGAGTTACGTAAGAAAATGAAAGAAAAAGACCTTATACTCAACGATGATAATAAATGGGTGTTTACAGGTAAAACAAAAGAATATCTGCAAAAAAATCACAGTTGGTAAGGTCTGCAGCATTAAAAAAGGCAGAGAGCTAAACAATCAAGCTCCCTGCCTTTTTTAATGCTGTTTTTTGACAATTGTCACGCGGTCTATTTGTTCGAGCACGTCTTTGGCTGCTCGGTCGCCATAGTATTCGGCGGCGATGTCTGCAAGGCCCTGCATCTGCTGTTCGACGTTCTTGTCAAGCCAATCTACCGGTCTTCGGCGAATCGGACCTGGAGGAACGTGACGGTTCGGATTGTGCGAACCGCGCACAACTCTGCCATTGAGTCTGATGTAACCATTACCTACGCCGTAGGCGACGAATACGCCGTAGCGGACAAACTTGAAGGCTACGGCGTGAGTCAAGCCATCGTCGCGCGCCGTATTAGTGGCAGACTTCAGTCGAGACCGAAGTTCGCCGCTATACACATTAGTCTCCGCAACAAGCGTACCGAGCGAGCGAGAACGGACGGTCTCGCCCCAATCTTTCACGCGTTGATTAAACTCGTTTGCGGACATTATTGAAGCATTGCTGCTGTCGAACTTTGTCATAAACATCACATTTTAGAAATGTCAGCGTACTCCGATGTAGCGTCGAACGACGGGCACGCCTTCGTTGAGAAGTCACGATGACCACGTATGACGGCGGCAGGATACTGACGCTTTAGACGCATGAGCAGATTGACAAGAGCGTCGCGCTGAGCGGGCGTGCGTGTATCCTTAGGCTGCTGTTTGTCATCGACACCGCCGATATAGCACACACCGATGCTGTTGGCGTTATGGCCTGCACAATGGGCGCCGACCTTGGCAACCGGTCGCCCTTCGTGTACAGTGCCGTCACGATACACAACATAGTGATAGCCAATACAGTCAAATCCGCGTTGACGGTGCCAGCTGTCTATTGTGCTGACCGTATAATCGCGACCCTCGATAGTTGCTGTGCAATGAATGATGATGAGATTGATTTTGCGCATAACATTATAAAATTAGTTCATGCAAATATACCCCATAAAGCAGACCTGCAGTCGGACATCAATAAACCATATAAGGCGAAAAGTCAAACTTCTCTGGATTGTAATTGATCTCACCGAGATAGCACATAGCTATGCGATGACATGTATGCTTGATGTCGTCAAGCGTCGGGCGGTGGAAGTATTCCACGCGGTGGTATTTCACCTCTATTTCGAATGTGTCTTCGATGATGTGCTCCATCCGGATAAATAACAGCCAGGCCCCGCTTGGAAGTTGCTGTATTGGAACCCACTTCCATCTCGAGTTCTGGCATGAAGAATTGTTTGTGATTGCCATTTTTTATTTGCTTTTTAATTTTCTGAATAGGTCTGAATTGCTTTCGTAGCACAATCTTTTTGAAATGCCCCTCGACATAGATGTATTTATACCACCCTCTATCGAACAACGAAATCAGCTTCTTGCGCTTGTTGTATGTGTTATAATGAATCATCAAGCCGAGATAACTGTTAATAGTGGCCACGAACCTCTCTGCCCACTGTTCGCCCTCGCCCGCTTGCAGTTTGCTGTTGTAAAAGTGTATGCGTCGATAAGCAGCACCGAGTGTACGTTTAGAAATGTATATACGGTTAGGCTTAATCATTGCACCGACATAGAGCACACCATGCTGATAAGGCTGTATGTAAATCTTTTTGGGATGAAGATTGATGTGTAACACATCTTTACAGAATACCTTTATTTTAGACACCATAGCACGTGCATGCTCGAACCCCTTGGAGTCAAGAATGACGAAATCGTCCATGAACATCTCAAGCTCTTCAACTTTGAGTTCGTTAAGAAGATAATCAACAAGCACAGACATGTAGAAATTGGCTGAAAGCTGTGAAGGCAGCTTGCCTATAGCTATACCTATGCGAGGATCATTGCCCATTAACGATTTGTCCGAAGGCAAATCGTCCCAAGCAGACCTTGGAGACCTACGAATAAAATGATGTTGCGGAGCGTCATAAATGGTCTTATGAAGCAGATAGAGAAGCAGGTCTTTGTCCGGTTTATGATAGTCAGCCATGATAAGGTCCTCATACATCCACCATAAAATATCTTTATCAATAGACATAAAGAACCCCTTGATGTCAAGCCGTATAACAATAACATCTTTAGTATACCCCTCGGTAATGCTGTAGATTTTAGAAGCGAGAGACTTCACTGCCGTAAGGCAGCCAAAACCCTTACGACAATTTTTTGAAACGTTATATTGTCGTTTAAACCTTGCTTCAAGCAATGGATCTATGCGCTCTGCTATCCAGTGATGAACGACACGGTCACGGTATTGGGCGCCAAAAACCTCACGTTTGACTGGATAAGGTACAATAAAAACGTCTGAGGGCGACGGCTCATAACTTAATGTTACAGCGTCGCGCCACAGACGGACAATATTGTCGGAAGCATCTAAGGAGAATTCGATGCAATCAGCAGATGACCGTTTGTTCTTGTCGCAGGATTCTGCGGCATCGAAAAACGAAGTCGGAGTGTTGTAGACATAATCTTGATATGCTGCCACCGGGCGGACGAAGCCCGTGTTTGTCTTGTTGTTGTTGTTGTTGCCGTTGCCGTTGTTGAGGTTTACGTTCCAAGCGTTACCAGCATCCCACTCACTCGCTGTCGCTACTATGTAATTCTTTTCTCCCTCAAGCGAAGAAGAGAGCGACCCATATAAAGAAAAATATTGCTCACTCATAATGCCCTGATGTTGAGAATTATGACTCTGGCTACTGTGCAGTCTTCTTCCATGCAGTAGCTTGTCTACCGATACTCTCGGTAAGAACAGCCATCTGCGCTGCTGTGGAATTGGTTATCTGCTCCAGCTCTTTGCATACTCCGATCAGCATCTTGACAGTGCCGAACTCTACGATAAACTCCTCGAGATATTGTCTACGGCTTGTACGACGATTGCGCCACTCGTCTATAAACAGACACGCCAACCTTATCAAGCCATTGGCCGACTTGTTTGCTTCGCCCTCGAACTGAGGCAAATAGTCGGGTGCCGGAATCGCTGTGTTGGCTTTTTGTATAAGCTCAAGACAGCGAAGCGCAGACTCGAAGAGGTGGCTCCCGAGATCATATCTGTATTCTCGGGAGAACTGCTTGCGAGCGCGAACTATCAACAGCAGCAGCTCGTAAGTCTGTTTGTATATAGGGAGTGTTTGTGCAAGACGTTGATTAGCCATAATAATATTAACTAAAAATTAACAAACTTATTATACCCCTGTTTATTAATTTTTATTAATAAAAAAAAGCCGCTTCGCGGCTGATTAGACATGCAGCCACAAAGCGAATTTTTATAACTATCTGATAGTTAAAGAGTTAAAGAGTTAAAGGGTTGAAGAGCTAATATGCTGCCACCGGGCGGACGAAGCCCGTGCCTGTCTTGTTGCTGAGGCTGTAGCCGTTGCCGTTGTTGAGGTAGACGCTCCAAGCGAGACCAGCATCCCACTCAGTACTACTCCAATGCCAGTCAAGTGTTAAAGAATA
>ENA-UEQM01001231-UEQM01001231.1-human-gut-metagenome-genome-assembly--contig:-NODE-1231-length-11415-cov-2.486241_pt1 | contig 11415 bp, 9 predicted proteins | sample MGYA00242948_ERZ507948 | MGnify/ENA primary metagenome ERZ507948 (study PRJEB26167, sample SAMN06115440) | human gut metagenome | host: Homo sapiens | place: China:Hubei | collected 2015-07-28 | study... | reverse complement strand
AGTAGATGGTAGAAGAAAGAAGAGAATAAAAGAGAGAATAAATCATTAAGTATAACAATCTGTACAACTTACCTGATGCCCCACAGCACAGACAAATTGTACATTGTAAATTGTAAATGAACCCATGAAAGTATTATTATTAGGCTCCGGCGGCCGCGAACACGCTCTGGCATGGAAGATTTCCCAAAGCCCGAAAGTAGAGAAACTATATATTGCGCCCGGCAATGCAGGTACAAGCGAAGCAGGCGAGAATGTGAACCTGAAGGCGACAGACTTTCCCGCACTCAAGGCCTTTGCCCTTGAGAAAGAAATCGACATGATTGTTGTGGGTCCCGAAGACCCGTTGGTACAAGGCATCTTCGACAGCTTCAAGGAAGACCCTGCCACCTGCCATATCGACATCATCGGCCCCACCGCCAAAGGTGCTACACTGGAAGGTAGCAAGGAATTTGCCAAAGGCTTCATGATGCGCCACAACATCCCCACTGCCCGCTACAAGAGCATCACCGCCGACAACTTGCAGGAGGGACTCGACTTCCTCGCTTCCCTCGAAGCGCCTTACGTACTGAAGGCCGACGGACTGTGTGCAGGCAAGGGCGTGCTGATTCTCCCCACACTGGAAGAAGCTCAGAAAGAGCTGAAGGAAATGCTGGACGGCATGTTCGGCGATGCCAGCGCCACGGTAGTCATTGAAGAGTTCCTCAGCGGCATCGAATGTTCCGTATTCGTGATGACAGACGGCCGCCACTATAAGGTATTGCCCGTAGCCAAAGATTACAAGCGTATCGGCGAAGGCGACAAAGGCCTCAACACCGGCGGTATGGGCAGCGTTACTCCCGTACCTTTTGCCGACGAAACATTTATGGAAAAAGTACGCACCCGCATCATCGAACCTACCGTAAACGGTCTGCTGGAAGAAGAAATCGGCTACCAAGGCTTCATCTTCCTGGGACTTATCAACGTGAAGGGCGAACCGATGGTAATTGAATACAACGTCCGCATGGGCGACCCCGAAACCGAAAGTGTAATGCTGCGTATCAAGAGCGACCTGGTAGACCTACTCGAAGGCGTTGCCCAGGGCGACCTCGACCAGCGTACACTGGAATTCGACCCACGCACAGCCGCTTGCGTCATGCTGGTAAGCGGAGGATATCCGGAAGCCTACGAAAAGGGCAAGGTGATGACCGGATTCGAGAAGGCTGCCGAAACGGACAGCATCCTCTTCCATGCCGGAACAGCCACCAAAGACGGACAGACCGTAACTGCCGGTGGCCGTGTCATCGCCGTCTGCTCCTATGGTGAAACAAAGGAAGAAGCCTTGCAGAAGAGCTACTGCGTGGCCGACATGATAAACTTCGAGAAGAAATATTTCCGTCGCGACATCGGATTTGACTTATAAATGAGAACGAAGAGATTCCAGAACCGGATAACGGCAGGGCGGTTCACACTACCCACCGCTATCCTGATTTCAGTATCCTGCTGGATACTGACCGCTGTTCTGTTGCCCGAAACGGAGACACAGCAAAGCGGATATTCCCTTTGGGAAACATTCTGCGACTTCTGCATCCCCACCTGGGCAAACCGTCTCTTCAGCTTTATTCTGTATGCCGTCATCGGGTACTTCCTAATACAGCTCAACAATACGTTCGCCATCATCCGGATGCGGGCATCGGTACAGACTTCTGTCTACTTCCTGCTGATATCCGTCTGCCCCAGCCTGCACATGCTGTATGCGGGAGACTTGGCAGCCGCCTCCTTCCTGGTGGCACTGTTTTTCCTCTTCAAGAGCTACCAGCAGGCACGGCCCACAGGCAGTCTCTTCCACGCCTTTGTCTTCATCGGACTGGGCAGCCTGCTTTTTCCGCAGCTCATGCTGTTTGTCCCCATCTTCTGGATAGGTGCCTACAACTTCCAGTCTCTCCAACCCAAAAGTTTCTTCGCTTCCTTGGTAGGATGGAGCGTACCCTACTGGCTGTTGCTGGGACACGCCCTCTACTACGGGCAAATGGAACTCTTCTGCCAGCCCTTCCGCGAGCTGGTGACCTTCGCTCCCACCCGGTTCGACTATCAGCCGTGGGAACTCGCCACCCTCGGGTATCTCCTTGTTCTGTTCATCGTCAGCGCGGCACACTGTCTCATTGCCGGCTATGAAGACAAGATACGCACCCGAAGCTATCTACACTTCCTCATCCTGCTGAATTTCTGCATCTTTGTCTATATCGGACTGCAACCGGTATTGAGTGTCCACTTGATGTCCTTCCTGCTCATCGGTGTCAGCATCCTGGCGGGACACTTGTTTGTACTGACAAATAGCCGCAGTTCCAATATATTCTTCATTTGTGCATTTATCGGATTATTCATTCTATTAGGATTCAACATATGGACGCTTTTGTAGATACACTCGTACAGCTGCTGATTGACTGGGGATATGTCGGTCTGTTCATCTCTGCCCTATTGGCAGGAAGCATCATTCCGTTCAGTTCCGAGATAGTGATGGTAGCACTGGTCAAGGTCGGTCTGAGCCCGGCACTGTGCGTACTCTCCGCCACCTTGGGAAATACGCTGGGAGGCATGACGTGCTACTACATGGGACGTCTGGGACGTATAGACTGGATTGAGAAATATTTCAAGGTAAAAAGGGAAAAGATAGAACGGATGCAGCATTTCCTCCAAGGGAAAGGGGCACTGATGGCTTTCTTCGCCTTTCTGCCTTTTGTGGGAGAGGCCATAGCCATTGCACTGGGCTTCATGCGCAGTAATCTGATGCTGACCACCACGTCCATGTTTGCAGGGAAACTGGTGCGCTACATAGCTATGCTGTGGGCACTGCAAGGAGCCATTTCGATGATGAATTATTGACATGTAGTGAGTTTGAGCAATAGATGTATAGATACAACGCGTTGGATGTATAGATGCAACGTGCTGGATGTATAGATGCAGCACGCTGGATATATAGGCGCAACAACACGCTGAATCACAGAGAATTAAACTAAATAAAAACATTCAACAAAAGCAGAAGTGATGCAACGAATCATAGAGAAGACGGAAGACGGAAGTGCGACACTGTTTGTACCGGAACTGAATGAACATTAACATTCGGTAAAGGGGGCCCGTACAGAATCACAGCACAGCTTCATCGACATGGGACTGAAAGCATCCGCTACTGCCCGCCCGCATATCCTTGAAATCGGTTTCGGCACCGGGCTGAATGCCCTGCTTACACTGGAAACTGCCGAAAAGGAAAAGAGACCTGTGCACTATACCGGTATCGAACTCTATCCGCTTGCATGGCCGGAGGTGGATGCGCTAAAATATAGCGACAATCCTCTGTTCGAGGAACTGCATCGGGCTGCGTGGGAAGAAGAAGTTGCCATAACTCCTTATTTCACACTGAGAAAAGTGCGGGCAGATATCGAAACAATAAGCATCGACAGTTTGTTAATGATTAATAAATCTCCGTTCGACGTTGTCTACTTCGATGCTTTTGCACCCGAAAAGCAACCGGGAATGTGGGAGGAAAAAGTCTTCCGGAATATCCATGCCGCCATGAGCACTGATGGCGTGCTGACCACCTACTGCGCCAAAGGAGTAGTACGCCGCATGCTGCAAGCCGTAGGATTCAAGGTAGAGCGTCTCCCAGGTCCCCCCGGAGGGAAACGGGAGATACTGAGGGGAAGGAAAGAGGAAGTGATAAATGGATAAGGAATAGTTGATAATGAATAGTTGATGCCCCCTGCCACAGCGCAGCCAAATTGTAAATTGTAAATAGTAAATTGTAAATGAAAAAGTTTTGTTTTTTACTCCTCATAGCCACCTTGCTCTTCTCGTGCAAGCAAGGAGGCCAACAGAACAAGAAGAATGACGATAAACCCGTGATTACCGTCACCATCGAGCCGCTGCGGTATTTCACCGAAGCCATTGCCGGCGATGAATTCACCGTCGTCAGCATGGTGCCCAAAGGTTCAAGTCCGGAAACCTACGACCCCACGCCCCAGCAGCTTGTCGACCTTACCCAAAGCAAGGCCTATTTCCGCATCGGCTACATCGGTTTCGAGCAGACATGGACGGAAAAACTGACGGACAATGCTCCCCACCTGCAATTCTTCGATATGTCGCAAGGTGTGGATCTGATTTATGACAACACGCATGTTCATCATCACGCAGCCAACGAAAAAGAGCACCAACACGCCATCGGTGTGGAGCCCCATATATGGAACTCGGCCGTCAACGCCCAAATCATCGCAGGCAATATCTTAAGTGCCTTACGCAATATCGACAAAGGCAACGAAGATTTTTATCTGGAACGCTATAATACTCTTTGCCGGAAGATAGAACATACCGACAGCCTCATACGGCAAACGCTGGCAACACCCGGCGCAGACCATGCCTTTATGATTTACCACCCGGCACTCTCTTATTTCGCCCGCGACTACGGATTGCATCAGATTCCCATCGAAGCTGGTGGCAAAGAACCGTCTCCTGCACATCTGAAAGCCTTGATTGATACCTGCAGTAGCGAAAATGTACATGTAATCTTCGTACAGCCGGAATTTGACCGCCGCAATGCCGAACTCATCGCCCAACAAACCGGAACCCGGGTTGTTGACATCAATCCCTTATCTTACGATTGGGAAACGGAAATGCTGAATATAGCCCAAGCACTGAACCCAATGAAGAAACAAGAATGAAGCAATGAAACCTATTATTGAAAGCAAAAACCTCAATGCCGGATACGACGGCCGTACAGTACTTCGCGATGTAAACCTCACCGTTTACGACCGGGATTTTCTGGGTATCATCGGTCCGAACGGAGGTGGCAAGACCACTCTTATCAAATGTATTTTAGGATTGCTCAAACCGCTTTCCGGTGAAATATCTTTCACCTCTTCCCGCACGGCAGGCAACTTACAACTCACCATGGGCTATCTGCCTCAATACAACAGCATAGACCGCAAGTTTCCTATCACCGTCGAAGAGGTGATTCTGTCAGGGCTCAGCAGCAAGAAGTCACTTATTTCGCGTTTTACGAAAGAACATAAAGAAAAGGCACATCAAGTCATTGTACGCATGGGACTGGAAGGACTGGAAGAACGGGCTATCGGTGCATTGAGCGGCGGACAGCTTCAACGCGCCTTGCTGGGACGTGCCATTATTTCGGATCCCGAAGTGGTAATCCTCGACGAACCCAGTACCTATATCGATAAACGGTTTGAAGCACGCCTATACCAATTGTTGGCCGAAATCAACAAAGATTGCGCCATCATACTCGTCAGCCACGACATAGGTACAGTATTGCAGCAGGTGAAATCCATTGCCTGTGTCAACGAAACACTGGACTACCACCCCGATACCGGCATTACCGGCGAATGGCTGGAACGCAATTTCAACTGCCCCATAGAACTGCTGGGACATGGAACATTGCCGCACCGGGTATTGGGGGAACATCATCATTAACGGTTACACTCCATAACTGATTTTGCCCTATTTCCTCTCTGACTGTATTTCTCTCATATTGGATACGAAAGCCAGTAATGATATTCTCCCTTAACAGTTTAGTTTCCTCAGCGGTCTTGCATAGTTTACACCCGACAAATATTTAGCGGCAGAAAGTCCGGGAGTTCTCAGACAAAAGACGGGGCGTTTTCTTCAAAAGACCGGGAGTTTTGCACGAAAAGTCCGGGAGTTTTACCCCGAAAGTCCCGGTCTTTTGCGCGGAAAGCTCAGGAGTTTTGAGCAGCCTCTCCCTTTTTCTATAAAATTCCCCCTATATCTCTAAACCAAGCCTAATAATACGCCTTATTGTCACTTATTTAGAACTGAAATCATTATCTTTGCGCCCATATATGCCGAAATTAAAATAAAACCATAACGAATTTCATCCGAATGAAACAGTACAAAACCGTAAACAACCTGATTGGTTGGATTACCTTTATCATTGCAGCAACGGTTTATTGCATGACTATTGAACCGACTGCAAGTTTTTGGGACTGCCCGGAGTTCATTACCACCGGCTATAAGCTGGAAGTAGGACACCCGCCCGGTGCACCGTTCTTTATGTTAGTAGCCAATCTATTTTCTCAGTTTGCTTCCGATGCCTCTACCGTTGCCAAGATGGTGAACTACATGAGTGCACTGATGAGCGGCGCTTGTATCCTGTTCTTATTCTGGAGCATCACTCATCTGGTACGCAAACTGGTTATTACCGATGAAAACAACATCACCAAAGGGCAACTGATTACTGTCATGGGCAGCGGTCTGGTGGGTGCATTGGCATACACATTCAGTGATACGTTCTGGTTCAGCGCCGTAGAGGGTGAGGTGTATGCATTCTCCTCCCTGTTCACGGCAGTAGTGTTCTGGCTGATATTGAAATGGGAAGATGTGGCGGACGAGCCGCATTCCGACCGCTGGCTGATTCTTATCGCCTATCTTACCGGATTGAGTATCGGTGTTCACTTGCTGAACCTGCTCTGTCTTCCGGCTATCGTGCTGGTATACTACTATAAGAAAGTGCCCAATGCCAACGCAAAAGGTTCGCTGTTAGCACTTCTCGCATCTATGGTGCTGGTAGCGGTTGTGCTGTACGGTATCGTTCCGGGCATCGTAAAAGTGGGCGGCTGGTTCGAGCTGTTCTTTGTCAACACGCTCGGCATGTCTTTCAACAGCGGTGTCATCGTATATATCATCTTGCTGGCGGCTTGCCTCATCTGGGGTGTATACGAAAGCTACAATGAAAAGAGCAAGTCGCGTATGGCACTCTCGTTCATACTGACCATAGCCATGCTAGGTATTCCTTTCTATGGTCATGGCGGCAGTTCTGTCATTATCGGCATTATCGTTATCGCGCTGCTGTGGCTCTATCTCAAACCGGGCACGCAGGAGAAGATTAAGGAGAGATACCGCGTATCGGCACGCACACTGAACACATCACTGTTGTGCACCATGATGATTGTTATCGGATATTCATCCTACGCGCTTATCGTAATCCGCTCCACCGCCAATACGCCGATGGACCAGAATTCTCCGGAAGATATCTTCACATTGGGCGAATACCTGGGACGCGAACAGTACGGTACACGCCCGCTGTTCTACGGTCCGGCTTACTCCTCACAGGTAGCCCTGGACGTAAAAGACGGATATTGCGAACCGCGCATCTCCTACAACGGAACCAAATACATCCGTAAGGAAAAGGCCACTGACGACGAGAAAGACAGCTACATCGAAATCCCCGGACGCATCGAATACGAGTATGCGCAGAATATGCTCTTCCCCCGTATGTACAGCAGCGCTCATGCCAACCAATATAAGGCATGGCAGGACATCAAGGGATATGACGTACCCTACGACAAATGCGGCGAAATGATTATGGTGACTATGCCTACGCAGTGGGAAAACATTAAGTTCTTCTTCTCCTACCAGCTCAACTGGATGTACTGGCGCTATTTCATGTGGAACTTCGCCGGACGCCAGAACGACTTGCAGGGTAGCGGAGAAATAGAACACGGCAACTGGATTACCGGTATCAAGTTTATCGACAATATGCTGGTAGGCAATCAGGACTTGCTGCCGAAAGAACTGAAAGAGAACAAGGGTCATAACGTATTCTACTGCCTGCCGTTGCTGCTCGGAATTATCGGTCTGTTGTGGCAGGCCTACCGCGGGCAAAAGGGTATCCAGCAGTTCTGGGTAGTGTTCTTCCTCTTCTTCATGACCGGTATAGCGATTGTGCTCTACCTGAACCAGACACCGAGCCAGCCGCGCGAACGCGACTATGCATACGCAGGTTCGTTCTATGCTTTCGCCATCTGGATTGGTATGGGCGTGGCAGGCATTATCCGCCTGTTGCAGCATTATGCCAAGATGAAGGAACTTCCCGCCGCCGCTATCGTTTCAGTGGCCTGCCTTTTCGTTCCCATACAGATGGCAAGCCAGACGTGGGACGACCATGACCGCAGCGGCCGTTATGTGGCACGCGATTTCGGGCAGAACTACCTGATGTCATTGCAGGAAACGGGTAATCCGATTATATACACCAACGGCGATAACGATACCTTCCCCCTGTGGTACAACCAAGAAACGGAAGGCTTCCGTACCGACGCCCGTACCTGCAACCTCAGCTACCTGCAGACCGACTGGTACATCGACCAGATGAAGCGTCCCGCCTACGACTCTCCCTCCCTGCCTATCACGTGGGACCGTATGGAGTATGTAGAAGGTACCAACGAATATGTTCCGGTACGTCCCGAATACAAGAAGAGCATCGATGCCCTGTATGCCGAAGCAGAGAAACAAGCCCTGAGCGGCAACACCGAAGCACTGGTAAACGTGAAGAAAGAATTCGGCGAAAATCCTTATGAACTCAAGAACATACTGAAATACTGGATACGCAGCAAGAACGAGGACCTGAAGGTAATTCCTACCGACAGCATCGTGATGAAAGTGGATAAGGAAGCCGTACGCCGCAGCGGAATGATGATACCGGGCGATTCCATCCCCGACTACATGCACATCTCGCTGAAAGGCAAACGCGCCCTCTACAAGAGTGAGCTGATGATGCTCGAAATGTTGGCGGAAGCCAATTGGGAACGTCCTATCTACATCGCAGTCAGCGTAGGACCGGAGAACCAACTGAACATGGGCAACCACTTCATTCAGGAGGGTCTCACCTACCGTTTCACTCCGTTCGATACCGACAAACTGGGTGTGAAAATCGACAGCGAAAAGATGTACGACAACCTGATGAACAAGTTCAAGTTCGGCGGCATCGACAAACCGGGCATCTACATTGATGAGAATGCCATGCGCATGTGTCACTCGCATCGCCGTATCTTCTCCCAGCTTGCACAGCAGTTGATACGCGAAGGCAAGAAGGATAAGGCTAAAGCCGCACTGGACTATGCCGAGAAGATGATTCCCGCTTTCAACGTGCCATACGACTGGCAGAACGGCGCCGTACAGATGGCCGAAGCATACTACCAGTTGGGCGATTCTACAAAAGCCGACGACATGATGAAAGCCCTTGCCGACAAAGCCGTGGAATACCTCACCTGGTATCTGAGCATGGACGACAACCGCTTCTCCATCTCTACCCGTGAATTTGAATATCACTGGGCAGTGCTCGATGCTGAAGTGAAGATTATGAAGAAATACAATTCCAAACTGGCGGAAATCTACGCTCCGAAGGTAGAAGAGTTGTACAACTTGTATGCGGAAAGATACGAAAGATTACAAAAAATGGAAAAAAAATAATGCCGATACACGGTAGCGAATGAGCGGATTACCGCAGGTACATCCTGCCGGTAAACCTGCCCATTCGCCACCGGATGCCCGGCATCAGTCAATAACCGTTAACCACCGATTAACCGTGTTTATAGAACAGCCACCCGAGTTTGTTCGTAAGTTATATCCCAGCGCCGTATGGCGAATGGACCCGGACGAGAGAGCCGTCTATCTGACTTTCGATGACGGGCCTATCCCCGAAGTTACTCCGTGGGTACTCGACTTGCTTGACAAATACGACATAAAAGCCACCTTCTTTATGGTAGGTGACAATATCCGTAAGCACCCTGATGAATTCCAAATGGTTGTGGAGCGGGGACACCGCATCGGTAACCATACCTTCAACCATCTCAGAGGATTTGAATACAACTTCAAAGACTATATGGCAAACGCGGAGAAAGCAACCGAAGTAATGCAAACAGACCTGTTCCGCCCTCCGCATGGGCACATGGGATGGACGCAGTATATGATGCTGAAACGCCGTTATAAGATAATAATGTGGGATTTAGTAACCCGTGACTACAGTAAGAAACTTCGCGGACCACAGGTGCTTGCCAATGTAATGAGATACGCCCGCAACGGCTCCATCATCACATTTCACGATTCCTTAAAGTCCTGGAACAACGGCAACCTGCAATATGCACTGCCACGGGCAATAGAATTTCTGAAAGAAGAGGGATACGAGTTCAGACTGTTATAGAATTATAGAGTTATAAAGTTGAGAGTTGAAAGTTTTCATGCAGCACAATCGCGCAGCCTGACTTTCAACTCTCAATGTTTTTAGTTTACTTTTACCGTCAGCGGATTACGCACTTTTTGGGCGAAATCAGCCATATACCGGTTCCAGGCATCGGCAGTCTTGATATCTGCCTTATCCCATGCAAATCCCCAATAATATACATATTCCGAACCCGGTTCGTAGTCGCTTACAGCAAGCACATGACCGTCGGCATTGTTGCGTTCTTTCTTCTCCTTTTCAGAGAAAAGCACGGTTTTCGCATCTTTGACAACAGCGGGAACCGCAGCACCCATAAAGATTTTACCGTTATCGGGACCGGTCGTAGGGTCTACATAAGTAATGTAACCGTTAGCAGCATCGGCAACGACTGCTCCATCGGGTTCATGCAATACGATGCCTGCAACGATAGGCAATGTTTCTTTCAGATTGCTGTACGATACGGCAGTCTTGTTCAAATGTGAGCCTGCATCAAGTGTAATCAGACGCGTTTCTACCACGGTCGAATCTCCCTTTACAGTCAGCGGAGTGAACTCCAGCTTCACCGTAAAACGTAACGGGCCGTTATCCAGAATCTCCTGGTTCTTATAGCACCACGGATAGATAATGCTGTCGTTTACCATCAGTGCGGCTACACCGGCTCCCAATGTAGGGCCTACTGCATAGCAGTCCATGCCATAACCATGGTCGATGTGGTAAGAACGCTCGCGGCTTAACTCGGCAGCAGCCTTCGGATCGGTCTTTTTCAGTTCGGCAATCTTGGCAAGCGTTTCCTTATCCAGTTCTTTGGCGTACATGGCCTCCAGTATCGGTTCGGTAGTGTTATACTTCGTAAACAGGTCATAACCGAAACCACGCTCCCCTTTAGCCTGCAAAGCAGGACCGTAAGCGCGGAAAGCCACCAAATCATTCTCCCAAGCCATATCATCCATACGTTCGGGATAGCATCTGCCGCAGGCCTTTACATCAAAAGCTTCAGGCGTACCGGTTTGTATGGTGTACGTAGCGGTGCCGCCAGCAGCTATCGCAGCCGGGAATATAACCTTGCCGTCGTACGTAATCTGATAAGGCACTTGCTGCCCGTCGGCATTCAATACTACAATCTGTGCCGTGTCCGCCAAGCCCAGGCGGTCTGTAACAGTTTCCATAGACACCTCTACCATTTCATTGGAGCGCTCCATGGCCAACGGATTGGTTACCGTAACGGTCACCGTCCTGCTATCGTTGCAAGCGAAGCAAAACAAGGCCGTCATACCTAATAAAAGAAGTTTCTTCATTGATTAATGTGCTAATGTGACAATATATAAATGACTAATACGTAATGTGCCAATACCCAAATCACTACGCCATACATAGCGCAGCCAATTGGCATATTGGCACATTATCAAATTAGCAAATTA
>ENA-UEQM01001226-UEQM01001226.1-human-gut-metagenome-genome-assembly--contig:-NODE-1226-length-11471-cov-91.800509_pt1 | contig 11471 bp, 9 predicted proteins | sample MGYA00242948_ERZ507948 | MGnify/ENA primary metagenome ERZ507948 (study PRJEB26167, sample SAMN06115440) | human gut metagenome | host: Homo sapiens | place: China:Hubei | collected 2015-07-28... | reverse complement strand
CATATTGTTACCTATATAATATAGGCAAACGCCCAACTTCTTGATTTTCAATCAAAGTCCAATTTAGAGCGAGTTAGGATTTTTAACGTTACATTTTCATCATTCCTCCACGCGAATTCAAAAACAGATGCCCTTAGAAACACCACCGTTGATGCTTCTAAGGGCATAGTTTAAGACAGTTACATTCTACTTTATCACCAGTTTATAATTACTTCCGTTGGCTCTACGAACTACGTAAATGCCAGGAGCATTTGGCTGCTCTATCTTCACGCCATCCAAGGTGTAATAGCCAATGATAGGCGAATTGCTATCTATCAAAGTATGATTGATGCCCGTTGACTGAGATACGCCTACGGCATAAATCTTCACGCAGTTTTCGGAAGCCGAAGCCGAAAGTGCCGCAGCTCTTGATAATGGGCGGCAAGCCGCTACCTGGTGAGCCTTTGCAGCTTCTGCATCATCAGCCATCTCCTGCTCAGCTCCATAGATATAAACGCAAGTTTCCTTACCTACACGATAAGCCACCTCGATGGTTCCCTTATCCGTTTTAACAAAGGCCTGTGGTTCCGCCTCGCCCACCTTTACATTGAGCGTGTTTTTACCCACTGTCTTGCAATCTATCACCATCGTTCCGTCGCCGGCATTCACCTTTACGATTAATCCATTAAAGCGATTGGCAATATCCGATTTTCCTGGCGCCAAGCTGCCTATTCCTGCCACTTCGGCAGCAGTCATGGTAGAATTGAGCACGATACTTCCATCAGTACTGTCGTAGCCATCACCATCGCCCACTGTAACATAAACATCTCCAATCACCGCATCGCCCAAATCAGCTTCTTCTGAAATGCCTGCAGCAAACGAAGTTTTAGAATTCTTATCCATTACACCCACCTGGTTAACTGCCATCACCTTATCAGCAATATCTGGGAACTGAGCCTTATACTGCTCTACCAATTCGGCAGGCACCTTGATGGCAGCAACGCCTACATTCCAACATTCAGCTTGTGGATGAGGTATTGGCGACATGCAAGTTATGACGCAATCACCCCCTTCTTTCTTCAAAAAACTGTAGGTGAAATTATCCTCTACATTAGCCGTTGAAGGAATATAAACCGTCTTAGCGGGGCAATCAGAGAAAGCTCCATCTCCTACACTCGTAACGCCTTCTGGTAAAGAAATGGTCTCTAAGGCTGTTTGTCTAAATGCCCGACTTCCTATCGTTGTCAAACGAAGTGGCCAGTGGATATTTTTCAGAGAAGAACAACCATAGAATGCATTATCTCCAATATATCTGATGCTATCAGATAAATTGATGGTTGTAAGATTCTTGCATCCATAGAAAGCAAATTCGTCTATTCGCTCCAAGCAAGCAGGAAGAGTTACCTCAGTGAACTCTTTACCACCAAACAATCCTCCCGGCAAACGACGCACCTTATCGCCTATGACAATCTTCTCCAGAGGTGCATTTGGTTCCATAAAAGACTCGCATTCGGCATTGATTGCATTATAGGTAAGGCTCCAAATATTTGAGCAACCATAGAAAGCACTACCACCAATATACTCCACCGTTTCAGGAATGGTTAGCTTTTTAAGATTCTTGCATCCGTAGAATGCCTCACCACCAATTCGCTTGAGTCCCGGCATTTCAGGCAGAGCCTTTATTTGCGTATAGGCAAAAGCTTTGTTACCAATCTGCTCCACAGAAGCTGGGATATGGAATGTGGTTCCTTGCCAACTTTCAAAAAGATTATCTGCCAATGTTACGGTTCCCTCTTTGATTGTATATTCCTCCAGATCTCTATCCACACAGAGATAAGCCACTTTACCAATATAGCGGATATGATTCTCTGGCTGAATATCGTTGATAAACGGGCAGTAAGAACTATAACCAAGGAATGCATAAGAACTGATATCACGAAGTGTAGATGGTAGATTTGCCTCCTTTACTGGCGAATTACTAAAGGCACTATAGCCAATATACTTCAAGCCCTCTCCTATCGTAATCTTCGTCAAATTCGGGCAGTCTCTAAATGTACCCTCCCGGATACTATCGCATGGCGTTGTCATCTCGATTTCGGTAATCGGAGTATTAGAAAAGGCGCCTGCGCCCATCTCCACTTTTCTATCTAACTTAAGAGCCTTCAACGGAACATCACAGAATGCTTCTCGGCCAACATACAGAAGACTATTTGGAAGATTATCCAACTCCAAACTTAAACAACTCCGAAAGGCATTATCCCCCACAGAAGTAAGTTTCGCAGGGAAATTTAACTTTTCCAAAATATTACAGCCCTGGAATGCTGCTCCTTCTATGTGGGCCACTCCTTCTGGGAGCTTCACACCTCTTAGCGCTTTGCAATCATCGAAAATATTTTCTCCTAATTCGGTCATGCTTTCAGGAAGTTTCACCGTTACAAGACTTCTGTTTCTGAAAAATGCTCTTGCCAAGTTATTACGGTAGCAGTCGTATCGCTTACGACCAAATCCTGCAGGTACCTGTACTGTACGATTCTCCTTGCTGAAGATATAATTATATGTATATGCATCTGCATGAAAGTCTTTAGGTGGAGAATATGATCTATACAGAGTTTCATCATACTCAAACTTCACCTTTTCCAGATCAAGATAAGCAAGGCTTCCAACGAGTCCCTGGGCATCGGCAAGAAACTTCAGGTCTTCACCATTCATGGTGCCGGTAAGCACAAGTCCGTTTACCTCATCAGGATCCAAATCGAGAAGCTGCTTTTTCAGCTGACCCGGCTTTACCTCTATCTGATAGGTATTCTCCGGCTGTTCGTTGATGTCATATCGCTTCGTCAGAGTATAGGTCATAGGATCATTATACCTCATTGACCCGTCTGCCAGAATCATGGCTGCACGCACCGTAGTGGTAGAGGCGATATGGATTTTATCATCTTTATGATAACGCTGGGAATGGTGGTTTGGCATAGAACCATCTAATGTATAAACGGTGATGTTATATATACTGTCGCCATCATCAACCTGAATATTCCATGGATTGAGCGTTAAATCAAATGGCTCGTAGAAAGGTCCTGCCTCATGCGAGAATCTGATGTAGTGCCCACCAGAAGATCCAAATGGATAATAAACAGAAACACTGCGCAGCACAATATCATTTGGCGCAGTAATCTTCAAACGACTGTTTCCATCTACGCCATACATTTTTATCCTCTCTTCGCCACATTCATCAGAACTGAGCTTGCCGTTGGAAATAGATACATTTACTTTTGCCAGGAAATCCCAATAAAATGGGTCATCATCATCATATTCCTTATCGGGATTATGCCAGTGAATGGCATTGACAGATAAACAGGCGTTGCCGATAAGTTCAGGAATCACCGGTAGGGTTATGCTTCCTCCTTCCTTGATAATCAGATTACCCTCGCCGGCATAGACATTATCAAAAGTCCATCCCGAGGGGTTATCCAACTGCGATGGATTCAGCTTAGTCTTACCATCAGAAGTTCCCACTACTTTTTCAAAGGTCTCCTCAAAAAGAAGATCTCTTCCCTCTGCCAAAGCTGGCTGTATTCCTATGCAAAACAGGAAGAGGAAAAGGATTAATTTTATTCTTCTCATAACAGTAAATTTATAAGTTATTAATAATGAAGATTATATCACTCTACCTGCAAAGATATAAAAAAGATTCAAACGAGAAATAGCCCTAGCCGCCTGGGATGAAGATTTATACGCATTAGCGTTTCTTTTTTACACATTGACGCATCCATTTACGCTTTTACGCTTCTTTTTTACGTATTGAAGTGGATTCTTTAACGCATTGAAATGGTTTTCCGTATTTTTTTTGTACCTTTGCGCCCGAATATTAACTATTATTTTTTAAGTATAAACGTATGAATTCAAAATCAGTAGCAAAATTAGCAGCATGCGCCTCAGCGACGCTATTGTTGTGGGTAAGCCTGACGAGTTTCTCGCCTGCAGTTGCCAAAAACGCCGAAGGTTTCACCGAAAGTAATACCGAAAGAAATACTATCGGTACTCTTTCTGAATTAAACCAGATTGAATACGAGAAGCATCTCCTGCCTTCCAACAGCATCAGCGCCGGATGCGGATATTCATGGCTCAGCAACGAAATTCTTACGGCTAACGGCAAAAGCCTGAACAGAACGCCTACGGGCTTCGACGTTACCCTGGAATACGCCCATCTGTGGAATCTGTGGAAGCAGCCGAACGCCTACCGCCGTCCTTTTTATATGGGCTTCTCCATCAATGCTGTGGGCAGCAGAACCAAGGTGGGAATCCCTACTGGCTTCGGCAACGATGCCAACGATGTGATCATGAACTATTTCGTGGGTGCGGGTTACAAAATGGCCTACAAGACGAATAAGCACTTCATCTGGAATATGGTGCTGAGCCTTGGCTACGCCTGCACTGACGATGATTTCAACACCATGGATGGCTTTGGTGTCTATGCGGAAATGGGGTGCGAATACTTGCTCAGCAAGCACTGGTCGGCTGGCGTGAGTTTTGGCGGTATTAGCACCTCTTATAAGCAGCCGGCAGGATGGGACGGCAAATATAGATTCGGCATCGATCACAATGGCTTGCGCGCAAAGCTGGGGTACTATTTCTAAGTTAACAGCAAATTCAGGCACTTTTACTGGGGATTTGCTACCACAAAATAACGCAAAAAGGTGGATTTTTAACTAAACAGGGGGTAAATTCTGTTTTTTATGTGGCAAAATAATAGAATTTATACCACAAAAAGGCAATCTTTACGAAAAGAAGACACAAAAAGTTTGTACCTTTGCATCAGTTAAAACAAAAAGACGTTGTGAAACGTTTTATCATCATCTTTTACTTATACAAATAAATTATGAAAAAAACGAGTTTCCATGGGGATGGGAGCTCGTTTTTTCGTTTTTTAAGTTCCATTGCACCCAAGATATTAACTATAATTCAAGTAATAAATGAATAACTGAGCTTTTAAAGGCAGCGAGGCGATACTCTACCTTATTATTATAGGTAGAATATCGCCTCGTTTCCTTCGTTGAAGAGAAGATCAAGGATGCTCATGTTGGGCTGGAAACCAAATTTCTGCTCATACACCTGATAATAGCGCTTCGACTCGAATTCGGCATCAGGAAGCGGTTTCTTGGGGCGAATGGCTTCGCGGAAATCCTTGATACTTTCAACTTTATGCTTAGTAAAGCTGTTGAATTCTTCACTCTTCACTTTTCGTTCTTCACTTAAAAAGTACTCGTTGGTGATTGAAATCTTGGGACGGATATCCAGAAGTTCTATCATCTTCTCTGTAATCTCCATGTTGAAATCGAAGAGGAACTCGTATTTCTTCTCGTAGAAGGGGCGGATGTCGTCCTGGTAATACTCGAAGAAGGGGCTCTCGCCGTAGGCGGAGAGGAGCGCATTCCAGTGTACATGGCGCCAGTTGGCGTGGTCGGAGATGCGAATGTCTTTCATCGCCAGCGATGTGTTGTGGTTCGTGGGGATGGTGAGGGCGAGGGGGCCGTTGGTGGTGGGGATGAGCATGCGGTTGCGATAAGTTTGCTTGATAAAGCTCTCGTGGCGCTCTATCAGGCACTCGTCGTAGCGGTTCAGCTTCTGATACCACTGAATGGGACCGAAATAGGTGGAGGATAATAATGCTTTCAAATTCTTATGTATTTATTAATAATGTGTTTATTCTCATTAATAATGTGTTTATTCTCAAAATAGCTTATAGGCTTTTCCTATCATCTGATGCTTGTGAACCAGCTGCTCACCGGCAGGCGTCTTCAGGAGATAGAAGCGGCAATCCTTGCAGCCGCAGCGCTTGCAGCACTCCATGGGGATGATGTAGCTCGCCTTGCCGATGCGGAGGGTATCGCCAGGGAGCTTCTCTATTTGCCCGATGAAATATTCTACGATTACTCGCTTGAAGCGTGGATTGCGACCCTGACTGAGGCCCTGGTTGCGGAGCGGAAGGGCCACGGAATCGGCATAAACCACTATCTCGCCACGATTGAAAAAATCGCAGTCAATCCTATTCACTATCACCCGGTTGCCCTCTTCCAAATGCGGAGGGAGACCCCCGGCGGGCACCGTGAAGACAGTGAATGCATAGGTTCGCACCGCCCAAACCAGGAGCAGCGACAAGCCTAAAGCTATTAGGAATTTAACTGCGATTTTCAATCTATCTTTCTATTACTTGATGTTATCTACGAAGTTGAACAGGCGGTTCCAGCGGATGCCTGAGAAGCCCGGATGGTCAGGACTGTGGCTCCACCAGATGAAGATTGGCTTGCCCACGATGTGATCCTCTGGCACGAAGCCCCAGTAGCGGCTGTCGGCTGAGTTGTGGCGGTTGTCACCCATCATCCAGTAGTAATCGAGCTTGAAGGTGTAGCTCTTCGCCAACTTGCCGTTGATGAAGATGTTGCCCTGGCTATCTACCTTGAGGTCGTTGCCCTCGTAAACCTTGATGCAGCGCTCATATACTGGCAGGTTCTTCAGCGTCAGAACGATGCTCTTGCCCTTCTTCGGAATCCATACAGGACCATAGTTATCGCAAGTCCAGCCGGTGTAGGCATTGAGCGGATAGAGGTCACCGTATCTCGCATCGGTGTTGATGGAGATGCTCTCCACAAGGTTCTTGTTCGCCTTCAGGGCGAGATAAGCCTTCTTGGTGAGTGGAATCACGCCACTCTGATTATACATCAGCAGGTCTTCGTTGGTGATTCCCAGCTCATCGGCAAGGTCGATTGGGAACTCGCCCTTGAGCTTCATCTTATAAGTATACTGCACGTTATCAGGCTCTTTGTTCGCCTTGCCATTCAGGTAAACGATGCGGTTCTTGATTTGCAGGGTTTGTCCTGGCAAGCCTACGCAGCGCTTTACGTAGTTCTCGCGGCGGTCGGTAGGACGGCTGATGATGTCACCATATTCGCCCGGCATGCTGGCGATGTAGTTGCGTCCGGCAGCATACACCTTTTCGAAGTAGTGGCGCTGCTGCAAAGGGTTCAGCACGCGCACATCCTGCTGCTGTCCGTTCTGCTCCAGGAGCTGGTCACCGATAGAGTAAACCATCTGATAGTAATCATTCGCCTGATAGCGCTCCTCGTTGCAGAGGGTGTCGCCGGCAGGATAGTTGAACACCACGATGTCGTTGAGCTTCACGTTGCCCAAGCCCTTTACGCGGCGGTAATCCCAGTGAGGCCACTCCACGTAGCTCTTCACGTTGACCAGCGGCAGGGTGTGCTGGGTCAGAGGCATGGTGAGCGGGGTTTCAGGAATGCGAGGGCCATAGCTTACCTTGCTCACGAAGAGATAGTCGCCCGTGAGGAGACTCTTTTCGAGAGATGATGATGGAATCACGTAGTTCTGGAAGAAGAAGAGGTTGATGAAATAAACCGCTACGAGCGCAAACACGAGCGCATCAACCCAGCTCATGATGAAGCGCACGGGGCCTTCTTCATCCTTCCACCACTGCCAGTGAATCTTCTTGGTGATGTAAACGTCGAAGATGAACGGAACCACGATGAGTCCCAGCCAGCTCTCAACCCATATCAGGAAGAGGAGGTAGAGGGCGAGAACCACTACGAACTTCGCCCACTGCACCTTCATATTGAGGTTTTGTTTCTGTTTATCAATCATATTTATTAGATTTATTAGAACTTAAATAAATCTGATGTGGTGAGCAAACCGGTATGGTTGGCTGTGAACTCTGCTGCGAGAACGGCTCCCAGGGCGAAGCCCTTGCGTGAGTGGGCACTGTGCTCGATGGTAATCATATCAGCATCTGAATCATACATCACGGCGTGGATTCCAGGAACCTCACCATCTCGTACGCAGTTGATAACCAGGTCTTCGTCGGTGATGTTAGCATCGCCCTCATCATGATGGCCATCCTCTGTCCAGTAGGTTACGCCACGCTTCCAATCCTTCTTTCTATCGATGTTGTCGATGATTTCCTCGGCAAGAGTGATGGCTGTGCCTGATGGCGCATCAAGCTTGTGCACGTGGTGGGTTTCCTGCATGCATACTGAGTACTGTGGGAATCCGTTCATGATCTTTGCCAGATAGCGGTTTACGGCAGAGAAGATGGCTACTCCGATGCTGAAGTTAGATGCCCAGAAGAGGGTCTGCTTGCCGTCGGCGCAGAGCTTCTCCACGTCTTCCTTATGGTCTTTCATCCAACCTGTTGAACCTGAAACCACCTTCACATTGTGAGAGAAAGCCTTCAGATAGTTGCCGTAAGCGGCAGTAGGGTTGGTAAACTCGATGGCAACATCGGCAGAGCAGAACTCAGGACTGTCGATATCCTCAGGGTTATTCACGTCAATCTTACATACGATTTCGTGGCCACGCTGCAGGGCGATCTCCTCGATCATGTGTCCCATCTTTCCGTAGCCGATCAAAGCAATTTTCATCTTTATCTAAATTTTATTTGTTCTATTCGGCAAAAATACACATTTTTCTTCGAAAAACCTTGAAAAATCCTTGTTATTATAATAATAAATAGAAAATTTTGGTTATTTTTGCAGTGATTTAGGGCTTTTAGCCTCATTTAGTAACTAAAAAAGAGAAAATGATGAGCAAATACATATTTGAGACGAAGATGGAGGTGCGCGACTATGAGTGCGACATCGAGGGTATTGTGAACAACGCCAACTATCTGCACTACATGGAGCATACCCGCCATCTCTTTCTGAAGGAGTGCGGCCTCAGCTTTGCCGAAATGCACAATAAGGGCGTGGATGCCGTGGTGGCGAGAATGAACCTGCAGTACAAGGTTCCGCTGCAATGCGATGATGAGTTTTTCTCGCGTTTGTGGCTGGAGAAGCAGGGCGTGAGATATGTCTTTCATCAGGACATCTTCCGTGCCAGCGATGAGAAGCTCTGCCTGAAGGCCACCGTTGAGCTGGTTTGCCTGATTAACGGAAGGCTGGGCAACAGCGAGGAATACGACAAGGCGTTCGAGAAATACCTCCGTAACAGTTAACAGGTTAACAGTTAACAGCTGATTTTTCAATACCCCTTCCGCACACGAGCGAAAAAACTTGCACCAAAAGGACAAGCATCAGAACTTGCGATCCGAAAGTGGCAATCCTATAAATCCATAAACCCTATAAAGCCGAAACAACATGGAGCAACTACTTCACTATGTGTGGAAGCACAAACTCTTCCCACTCTCCCCTCTTTCCACCACCGACCACAGGCAGGTGGAAGTCATCGACCCCGGATTGCACAATCGCAATGCAGGGCCCGATTTCTTCAACGCTAAAATCAAGATTAACGGTACGCTGTGGGTGGGCAACGTGGAGATTCACGACAAGGCGAGCGACTGGTATCTTCATGCCCACGACAAAGATGAGAGATACGACAACGTGATTCTGCACGTCTGCGGCACCATCGATACGGAAGCCCGAAACTCGAAGGGTGCCCTGCTGGTTCAGATGCAGCTCGATATTCCGGATCATGTGCTGAAGCACTATCAGGAGCTGCTCACCATCGACCAGTATCCTCCTTGCTATCAGATTATTCCATCGCTCTCGAAACTCACCGTGCATTCGTGGATGAGTGCTCTGCAAACCGAGCGTCTTTCGCAGAAGACGGAGGCGATAGAGGAACGTGTGCGACGCTGCAACGGCGACTGGGAGAATGCTTACTTCGTGACTCTGGCCAGAAACTATGGCTTCGGAATCAATGGCGATGCTTTTGAGCAGTGGGCACTGAAGCTGCCTCTGAGGGCGGTGGATCATCACCGGGATGACCTCTTCCAGATAGAGGCTATCTTCATGGGGCAGGCGGGATTGCTGGAGCTGAACACCATTCCCGAAAGATATCAGAAAGACGCCCTGAACGACGGGTATTTTGCGAGATTGAGAAATGAGTATCTTTATCTCTCGCACAAGTTCTCGCTGCAGCCGATGGATTACAAGCTGTGGCGATTCCTGCGACTCCGTCCGCAGAACTTCCCGCACATCCGCATCTCGCAGCTTGCCACCCTCTATTATAACCGCCGTGCCAGCCTCAGCCAGCTGCTGGAAGCCACCACGGTGAAGGAGGCAAAGAAGGTGCTTGCCACCAGCGTTACGGGGTATTGGGAAACTCATTACACCTTTGGCAGTACGAGCATCCGCAACGAGAAGCACCTCTCTCCTTTCTCGCTGAACCTGCTTATCATCAACACCGTGGTTCCTATTCTCTTTGCTTACGGAAGACACCGGGGTGAGGAGAAATACTGCGACCGCGCCTTCGATTTCCTGGAGGAGCTGAAGGCTGAGAATAACCATATAGTAAGGATGTGGCAGCAGTGCGGATTGGAGGTGGAGAACGCCGGGGATAGCCAGGCGCTTATCCAGCTGAAGAAGGAATACTGCGACAAGAAGGAATGCCTGAGGTGCAGGATAGGTTATGAATACTTGAAGAGATAACTAATTATTTTTTAAGATTATGGGTGACCAACAAGAAATATTAAATACTATACTCTTAACAAGGCTGAATTACTTTAGCCTTGCGGGAATGCTGGAGCTATATAGAAAGGTGGGCTCCGCCACGCTCATCCTTGAGCATAAGAACGACCTGAGAGACATCCTGCCCGATGCCTCGGATAAACTCGTGAACGCTATCCAAAACTGCGACGAGGCTCGAAAACGGGCCGAGGTAGAACTGGAGTACGACATAAGATATGGTATCGAACCGATAACGATGAACGATGACCGCTATCCGCAGCGACTCAAAAACTGTGATGACGCCCCACTCATGCTCTTCTACAAAGGCAACGCTAATCTCAACCAGCAGCGGGTTATCAATATCGTGGGCACACGCCACTGCACTCCTTACGGCGAGGACCTTATCCGCCGTTTTATTACGGATTTGAAGCAGCTGTCGCCTCGTGTACTGATAGTGAGCGGTTTGGCTTATGGCGTGGATATCGTGGCTCATCGCCAGGCACTCGCCTGCGGCTACGAAACCATAGGCGTACTGGCTCATGGTCTCGACGACCTCTACCCACGCCAGCACCGGGAAACGGCTGCCAGAATGATAGAGCAAGGCGGTTTGCTCACCGAATTCCTCACCCAAACAAATGCAGATAAAATCAACTTCGTGCGCCGCAACCGCATCGTGGCAGGAATGTCGGATGCCTGCATCCTGATAGAGAGCGCCGCCCATGGCGGCGGACTCATCACCTGCGAAATTTCCCAAGCCTACGGCAGGGATGTTTTTACCTTTCCTGGCCGTATCGGGGACGCATATAGCGAGGGGTGCAACAATCTGATAAGAAACAACGGGGCAGGTCTCATCACCAGTGCCGCCGACTTCATCAAGGATATGGGATGGCAAGATGATGCTACGCTGATGCGAGCCAAGCAGCAAGGCATCGAGCGCAGCCTCTTCCCGGAGTTATCGCCCGAGGAGCAACTCATCGTAGATGTCCTCTCCAAGACCAACGACCTGCAAGTGAATCTCATCTCCGTAAAGACGAATAT
>ENA-UEQM01001222-UEQM01001222.1-human-gut-metagenome-genome-assembly--contig:-NODE-1222-length-11533-cov-3.108851_pt1 | contig 11533 bp, 17 predicted proteins | sample MGYA00242948_ERZ507948 | MGnify/ENA primary metagenome ERZ507948 (study PRJEB26167, sample SAMN06115440) | human gut metagenome | host: Homo sapiens | place: China:Hubei | collected 2015-07-28... | reverse complement strand
TGGATTCCCCCTGTTCTATCCTGCGACCAGCTTCATCAATATAGAAGGCAAGTGCAGCCGGGGTATAAAACCTTCCTGCCTGCGCCCGGACAATGAAATGCCGGTATTCTGACCTCCCCGCCGGCGGGAATTGTCCTTCAGCGATATCGTCAGGAACATCATTTCCAGACGGAGAATTAAACCAGCCTGGCGCCACCTTAACCTGCCGCAGATCAGCTCCATATAACAGTTCAGTGCTAATTACACCACCTGCAATACGTTCCGGTGTTTCAGGAAATGAAGGCTGTTTTTTCACTTTTTCAGCCACATCGTTGATGATTCTCACCACATCCCGCGTCAGGACAGACTGTTTTGCACTGACAGTTATGGTGACCTGTTTTAACGGAAAGTTCGTCGGGACGAATTCCGGTACCGGTTTTGTGATGTACCACCCTTCCCGCTCACTGCCCCGGATAAGTAAATTCAGCCAGGAGCCGGCGTACCCATCGTTCACTGCCGCATCTACGTTGTCCTGCATCGCCTGCTCAGTGACTCTCGGCGACGTATAACACTGGCGCGCCCGGAAAATCCGGCGGCTGATTTTTTGCCGATCGGCCTCTGGCATCGTCACGCGCAGTGATTCATCACGCGTCAGTGCATAGCCCGCCTCAGTCAATGCCTTTTCCAGTTCGGCCAGCAGCACCTGGTAGTATTCCCGGTTAGCAAATGCATGAACCGCATCGGCATGTCGGGCACTGCCAAATTGCGCCAGAGGGACAGGTATTCCCGGTCTGCTCTCCCACGCACAGCGTTCACGGCGTGCATCTGCAAGATGCTGAACAACGATCCAGCCTGCGAGTAGCGCAACGACGACCAGAATACCGGTCATGCCCTCAGTATCACGCAAACAGGTGAGCATCTCCTGCAGCCCCTGAGGGCCGGTGAAGCAGCTGATTAACGCCATGCGTTCATCTCCTCCATTCTGTTACGGATAAGCCTGACGAGGTACAGGGGAAACGCCTCATCACGTTCGTCCGGCGCTATCGGCTGAAGTTGGTTCTCAGCGCACCACTTGTGCCAGGCACCGGCGATCAGCGCCGGTTGCCATGAAGCGATTTCAGGGTACAGATGACAGAGTTGATTCACGGTTTCGTCACAGCCTTTGTTATCAGCATTGTGACCTGTCATGCGCTGAGACACAGACGGCACAGCGCTATTGTGTATCAGTGACATTCGGCGCTCTCCTGCTCTTCGCCCGAAAACAACCTGTCGAGGCGCTCGGAAAGTGACAGCGTCTGGCCCTTTTTACGTTTCGCGCTGTCCTCGGCCCGCATGTTCTCCAGTAAGAGGTGAATGATGTAGTCGGGAAAACGTTCATCACGTTTCGATGGCTCCCTGCTGTCCTGCTGGTTCTGCACACACCAGTGGAGCCAGGCTTTGGTCACCAGGACCGGATGCCAGGAGTCAATTTCGGGGTACAGCGTTTTCAGCCGTTCTGCTGTCCCCATACGCGGTTTTATCTCAGCGGGTTTACGCGATTTTCTGGCGTAACGTCGATGGGATGTGACTGCCTGACGCATTTCGGGAAACAGGTCACCTAACGTTGTTGCACTCATTTTTTCGCTCCTGATACCGGAATTTCTTCCACTTTCATCACGCGGCCGTCGCGCGATATCCGCGCGGGGATGTGTTCAAAACCGAATTTACGGGTCAGTACGCCAGACTGGTCGAAGTAGATACGTTCATTCAGTGCATCACTGGTTTCTTTGATGTTGCCGTTCACCAGGATGACCTTCACGCTGGTCTGACCGGCGAGCTGCTGTCGGGCCCAGTTCACCTGCTCCTTATCATCGCCGTCGATAAAAAAGAGCACCTGGCTGAAGGGCACCTTATCCAGAGGATTGACCGTATCGCCCTTCCGGGCGATCACGTTGCCCTGCATGTCAGTGATCGTTTCCTTCACGGTAAATGTCGGGTCCCAGGCAAAGCTGCGGTATTCCTTCGCTTTCGTGAGCCCTTCCACCGGCGTCGGACGTACCGCATGCTCCTTCACTCTTTCCGTTGCCTCTTTGCGCAGGCGGTCAAGTTCACCCGTTTGCTCCATTCCCTTCAGGCGATTCTGGATAAACGCCAGCATGTCCTGCTCTGCAGGCTCGAAGACGTTGCCCCATGTACCGAGATCCTTCGCCCCGCTGCCGGCGGAGAGCATCAGCAGCATCATGACCGTCAGCTGCAGTCGTTTTTTCACTGGCCCCCCTGGATGCGTCGGGCAATATCAGCACGAATTTCATTCGTGATATCGCGCTGCGGGCTCATCACCGCCGGCTTCACCAGAACGATGGCGTTGTGTGAGGACTGCCATGCATCCAGGCTGCCGGTCAGCGCCGCGTTGAACTGCTGGGTCATCGCTTTAGCCCGGTTTTCATCGAGCTGCAGCTGAGCGGACTGCTGCATGAAGAGGTCCACCGTCCCCTTCATGTCGAAGACCACCACCTCAGGAGTGACGGCTTTCGCCGTCACGTATGCCACGCCTGTCATAATCAGAAGTCCCGCCAGCCCCAGCATGCCGGCCTTAACCCAGCGGGATGTTTTGCTGGCGATCGTTACACCGTCGCGGACGGTGTCGCCGTTATACGGCTTGTTTTGTTGTTCACTCATGCTGCTTTCACCCACTCTTCAAGTTCACGAAGTTCACTGCCGTATTTTTTCTCCGCCAGCAGATACGCCGCTTCTTCCGCAGTCGCTCCTGCTTCTTTCTGCGCTTTCTGCATGAAAGCAAAGTCCTCACCGCGCGAGCTGAACATGGCACGCGTCACGGGGTCGACGAACAGGCGATGGAAGGAGCTGTATTCACCGGCATTTATCAGCAGGGAGCTGTAGCCGGTCTGCAGGGCGGGCTGGAAGCCACGGATAACTTCTTTTTCCATGTCCGAGAACTGATCCGGGTTATCGGCAAGGTACTGTTTAAATGCCTTCGCATCCTGCAAGAGGGTGATTTTTGTGGAGCTGTTGTTCCACGCGGCTTCTGCTTCCTTACTGGCGCTGAAGTCCTTGATGCCCTGGGTGATAGTGATAAACGCCCCACGGTGACGACGCACGGTGCGGTAGCCGGTTTCGATAAACCTTGCCGCGTGTGGGTTGGAGCCACCCAGCAGACGCCAGGCCTCGTCGATGATGCAGACTTTTTTGAGGTCGCGCGGGCTGTGGTACATCTTTTCCTGAATCGCAAGAATGAGCGAGAACAGGATGGACGAGAGCAGCTTCGGCTTGTCTTCCAGGCTCAACAGCTCCAGCACCGCGAAGCGGGTTTCCCCATCGAGCGTCGGGGCATCGGCGTTGAAGTATTCTCCGTCAGGCCCCCAGGTGCAGTAGGTATCGAGCAGCATGGCCAGCTCAGCGAGACGCGCGATCCTCATTGGTCAGGTAATTATGAACGTCGTCGATACGGGCTTTGTTTGCCTTCTTCTCCCACGCATCCATTACCGCTTTCTGCAGGATCGCTTCACAGACGCCATCCAGCGGCTGCGTAGGACTGGCGAGTACCGTCAGCAGGCGCACAATCCCTTCCGCTGAATGATTAATGTCCTTAACGTTGGCGAACGGGTTAAAGCGCAGTTTAGAGCCATCGAGATAAACCCCGCCGGCCTGGTGACAGTAGTTCTTGTAGCTGTCCCCCATGTCGATAACCCAGGCGTATCCCCCGGCATTCAGTACATCGCGAAGGATACCCTGCGTCAGGAAGGATTTACCTGCCCCGGACGTGCCGGTGACGGCGATATTAAAGTTGGTACTGCCGTTCTCCTCACCAAACATGTCATAGAACGCCACCTGGTTGCGGTAGGTCGGCAGCGGCATACCCACGTTGGACAGCTGACGTTCGGCGACGACCGGCATCAGGCTCACCGCATTCCATGACTTGGAGCGTAGCGTTGCCCCCGTCATCTTCAGGTCTTCCCACATCCCTTCCTGCATGACGAACGGGAAGCTGGCCAGCCAGTTACGCATCTGCTGGTACTGTATCGTCACCATTTCCAGCTCGTTCTTACGGAACACGTTGACGGCGGCCAGTTCACACTTCTGCGCCTCGGTATTGTTATCCGGGGCGAACAGGGTCAGGTTGAAGTAGGTATTGCAGAGCGCGATTTCATTGCTGTGAAGCTGCTCCCGGGTACGCCGCCATTCCTCTGCAGCCTTTTTGGTGTTGGGGAACAGTGCAGCGTAGGCTGAGTTGGCCTTTTTAGACAGGTCCTGGTCTTTACGGAAAGCCTCGCTCTGGCTTTTGGTCTGTTCTTCCAGCGCCGTCGTCCAGGTCAGCATAAAGGGACAGGGTATCCCGAGGTCGGGAAAACGCAGGTTCTGCAGATTGTCAGCCCCCTGCCAGAGCGCGAATCGACGCGGGTTTTTAGCAAGCTGCATGTTGATGATGCGACATGCTGATGCCGGCAGGCGTGTCCCGCGCGCGTCAATGGTTTCCGGCAGCTCCATCCGGATATGCGATGGATGCACCTTCAGGTCAATCCCGGGATCAACCACCTGGCGGTTGAGCTTCTCATCCTCGTTGTAGTCCCCGGAGGACGTCAGCACCTGTTCCTGACGGTAGTTCATCTGCTCGCGTACCGCAGACAGGAAAGCGTGCACATCGGTGTTCATGCTGTCGATGCGCGCGGCTCCCAGTGAGACGCGGATGGTGTTACGTATCTGAATCAGGTCATCCATCACCCGCTGAACCTGGGAAGCGCGCTTAATGGGCTGACCGTAGACAATAAAGATACGGTAGTTACGCAGGTAGAGCGGGTATTCTCGTTCGTTGGCCAGGCCGTGCAGCGCGGAACGCTGCCAGAACGCGCGGGTGATTTTATTGAGGTGTTCGGCCATCCCCCCTTTCCACATGTCGTTACTCACGCCGCGATCGATACGTTCCCCGACACACTTGCTGGCCAGCATAATGACGGTCACAGGGGTCTGGCGGGGCAGCTTCTTACGCAGCATGTCATCGAGCGCGGCCATCACCTGCTCGTTCGCGCCGGGAAGCGGGGCAGCTTCCATAATGAAACCCGCAGAGCCGGCATTGACGAAAATTTCATTCTTGTCGTCGTAATACCGGTACGGCAGCGCAGCGACCAGGGACGGATAGTCCCAGGTCTGGGAAAGGTTGTTGCGGGCCGTTGCTGCCCCGTCTTCCTCTTTCCCGTTTTTCAGCATATCCATCAGGCTGTCGACAAAACTCATTTTCGGCCCTCCGCAGCGGCCCGGATTAACTCCAGGCGACGCAGCTTCTCTTCGTTCATTTGCCCGGTTAGCGGTGCATCACCGGCTGTTTTAATCTGCCAGTCACAGCTCACGCTCAGAACGGCCAGCGTTTCATCGTCGGTATCGACTGACTGTGTGGCGGTGATTTGCGTCGTTCCTTTCCGTGAATGGACTAAAGATTTCGCCAGATGATCGATGCCGTTCTTGCCGGAAACGTAGTGGCTGCTCATTCCCCGCCCTCCCCGATAACGCGGTAGCTCTCATCCCAGTGGGATTTGTTTTTCACGAACTCGACCACAGCCGGCTGATGAAAGTTGTCGTCTGTGTCCACCCAGGGGGCAATCCACAGGCGCTGCGTGGCGTCAGGAATACGCTGAACCGGAACGCGGCCCGCAGAGTTAACCGGCACAGGGGTCGCATGGCTGGATGTGGCCAGCGGTGTGACCAGCGAGCCAGACGATTTCGCCGGCGCTGTGGTCAGAGGGGGCGGTGCAGAAGGCTTAGTGGCGGTGGTTCCGGTTGCTGCGGCGGAGACAGGACGGAAGGGATTCACGACCGGTGCTGAATTGCGCAGTGCCGGCAGGGTTTCACCCGCAGGCTTTTTTGCGGTTTTCTCTGCCGTCAGGTCATCCAGACTTTTACCCTGAGCGGCCAGCTTGTTGGCCTCACCGGTAGTCAGGCACTGGTCGGTCGCGGTCTTGTTGCAGTCGAAATCAGAATTGAGACCGGCGCAGCCGGTCAGTGCGCTGCACAGCAGTGCAGCACCCAGTAGTTTTTTCATGGGGTAACTCCGGTTGGTAATTCAGGGTTATGTGTGAAGGGGGTGGATTTAGGGCTTAAAAGGAAAAGCGGTTAAGGAAAATGACCAAAAATTGCAGGCTAAAACTGAGCAGTACGCAGGTAAAGAACCATTCCATAGACAGAAACTGGAGGTTCATTTGAATGAAGCCATATACGATGACGACAAAAGGCGCGATGAGCCAGGGCGTGAGGGCTCCTGCATACACCATCCATCCGTCATCGGGATCATCTAAGATTCCCGCACTGCCGGCGATAACACCCACGCTCACGAGAAGGAAGATTCGCCAGGTGGAAAAGTCTTCGTCACCGAGTCCCTTCAGATTCAGAACTGCCCATACCGTCATTTCTGCGGCATAAATAAGCACCAAAAAAGCGACGTGTCGGTACTCATACAGGATTTTGAGCAATGGGTTGCGTGCCATGTTGGCAGACATAAACACTCCAGTGAAATGAATTACAGGAAGACGTTGATGACATGAGCTAGTGCGCCTATGGTCACCAGGGTGAGTAACACAGTGAGCCCTCCAGTATGGTTGTAAACAGAAACACAGGTCGCTCCGGCAGTTATTACCAGTAATGAAATGGCTCTGGTACGCTTCATTTCTCTCCGATTTTCTCGTTACCGTCAGTGATTTTATGGAGGAACTTCAGGTCAGGTTTCTTTTCTGGCCAGACAGACCTGGCTTCCTCACGATACCAGTTGCTGACAATTCTGGCCGTCAGCCCTTCTGTTTCAGCCTGGAGCTTCAGGCGTTCCCAGGCAGAAAGGTTCAGGGGTTCATAATCAGAAAGTAACCTGTCGAATACCTCCTCCCAGCTTTCGTTGTAACGCGGGATAATTCGCTTAAATATCTTCTGACTCAGAAAAAACCAGGCAATCAGGAAACACAGTGCAAAGAATGACGGGCGGAACACTGAAACCGTAGCTACCAGTACAACGATGAAGGTTGCAAGCCAAAAGAAAATGTACTTATTTCCTTGAGGAGTGGGCCGGCCAGCTTCCCATTCAGCAATATGCATCCGCATTTTCCTGAGCAGTGTGTTATTACGCTCTTCATCACGCATTTCGGCTCCCTTATTTAGCGGTTCTGCAGGCAGAGACTAACGATGATCGGAGTACGCGAAACTCTATCACGTCGTTACGCCCGAGGAGCTTGAGAGCGTCTGGGGTACAGGCCATTGCAGCCTCCAGTGCCAGTGAAATAGCGAGGCTGCGGTAGCGGTTTTGCAGCATGATGGGAGCATCAGCAGGCACTGCGTCAGACACCTGTAGATACGCTTTCCATGCATCTGGCTGGGCCAAAGCATCACGTTCCACGGCTTCGAACTGGTCTTCACGTTCATTTTGCTTTTGCTGGTTAAGAACCAGATATGACCCTCCGGCATTCACCGCGCCAGGGGTTGCCAGTGTGAGCGCCAAAAACAAAACTGCGGCAGTGCGTTTCATTTGCCCTCCTCATTACATTCGGCCTTCTGGTCAGACTCCCGTTTATCCAGCCATTTAGTGAAGCTGTAGCGTTGCTGCTCATCTCGCTGACGTTCGAAAAGCGCACGCGCTTCTTTTTCGGCTTTGAGCCACGCAGCAATGTCATCAGGCTCTATTGCCCTCTTCTCATTCACTGTGCGGCACAATTTTTCGAACGCGTCTTTATCTATCGGGCTTAAGGACTGTAATGTCTGATTGATTCGGCCTTCCCAGCTGTCGGGAGCGTCCATTCTGCCAGACGATGCCGCGAACAAGATTAGGGCGAGAACCATGCCCATAAAGATAAAACCAGGCTGCTGATAAAAAACACCGTAGAGAACAAAGCTGGCCGGTATAGCTGCTGCGCACCAGAATATCCGGTACTTATGTAGCTTTTTCCCGGCGCGCCATTTCTTCAGGTCCTCTTCGATAACATCCAGCTGGGTTTTAAATAACATATGCAGCCCTCCTCAGTTAATTATGTCGCCGGAATGTGGCTGGCGCCCATCACGAAGAACGGCATCCGAAATGGCGCTGAACTCCGCATCCAGCCACTGTCTGAGTTCTTCCCGTGTCAGCTTATCCTTGTGAAAAACAGAAACGGCCAGGGTGCGCATGGCATCAATCTCAAGCGGCTCATATGCCCGAATATTACTCTGTATTTTTTCTGCCCATGGTTCACCAGTCTGTAACAATCCGGCGAGAATAAATGCTATTCCAACAGCAATGGAAGCCACGGTAAGCCTCTGATTGCTTGTCCAGAAGCTAAAAATCAACATCCCTGTGGCGGTTAATACCCCTACTAATACTATCCAGTGGGGTTTTGTGTTTTTTCCTGCAGACCAGTCTTTCCAGTCCCGCTCAATACTCCTCAGAAAACTAATACGGTCATCTATGCATAGCTCCTTCATTTGCACTCCTTTTTGGCATTGTCGCTCAACCCCGTCAGGGGGACGGCGGGGTCGCCTAGCCAGCCTTCCTGTGCTTTTGATTTACGTACAGGCATCTGCATTTCCTCTTCAGTTGATGGTGTCACCGAGGCGTAGTTGACTGGCCTGACGGAGGACGTCATCCGGGTTGATGTTGCCGACTGAGGTGGTGCTTGATGCGGTGGTCTGGCTCGCCGGTTGAGGAGTCACGGCGTTCTGCGCGGCGTTGCCGGCTTTCTGCAGTTCCTCTTTCGCTTTCGCGTCCTCGGCGTCCTCGATGGTTTCAAGGCGGAAGCCCTTCTGGAATACAACGGTCACCTGGTTGCCGGCACCGATATCAATTACCGGGTGGTACTGCTCAGCGCGTTTAATCCAGTACTGACTCAGCGTGTCGGCCGCCTTGCTGGCCCCGCCGCCTATGCCCTGCTTAAACACGTCGCCGGCACCGACATCCGCTGTGGCGCCGAGGCCGACGGATGGTGTAGCGGCAGATTTGATACCTTCACCAAAACCTGACAGGAGGCCTGCTGCACCGGCGTAGCCGACAATCATGCCGTTTCGCATGACTGGCTTGCCTCGAATGCCGCCTTTACCCTGGAAGCTGACATGCCCCTGAAACTCCATGTCCACGTGCTTGCCGTTTTTCAGGATGCAGCTGATGGACTGGGTGCGGACGTTTCCGCGCTCGCTGGAGATATCGCCCCACATCTCACCCACAATAAAGCAGCCGTCAGCGTTGAACTCCTTGTTGTTGGGCATCTGAATGTTGCCCTGCAGGCGGATGGTAACAGGGCTGGTATTCTGCTGACCGGTGACACTGGCGTTCGCGTCGGCCCCCTCAATCAGGACGGCATCAGAGAATGAGCCAGACGGAATCCAGGGGAGTTTGGTTGGCTTTTTCTTCAGGCTGTCGTAGCTGAATTTTGTTGTCGACAGGCCACCTGTCATGCGCTGGCCGGAGCCGCCCGGGTAGAACGCTGCGCCCTGCCCCATATTCACACCGGTGGCGGCCGGTGCACCTGCGGGGGTCACATTGTATTCGGGTGGTCGGGCCTGACCGGCAGCAACGGGACCGGGGAGTGGTGTTCCGTTCTGGCCAGCAGGTGGTGTCTGCTGGCCAGTGGTCTGGTTGCTGCCGGGGGCTTTCGTAAGCTGGTCATTCAGGCGCTGAATTTCAGCATCCTTTTCAGCCAGCTTTTGCTCGGTGGTGAGCTTGTTCTGCGCGAATTGCTGAGCAAGCGTGGCAAGGTTTTGCTCAAGAGCGGAGGTCTTTGCCTGCTGCTGTGTCAGCGCGGCATCGTTGACCTGTTCGTTAAACGTCGCGGTCACAACGCCGGTCAGGTTTGGTGTTGCAACCGGTGCGGGTTGCTTTTGTTTTTGCTGGTATTGCCCGTACCACATTACGCCGCCTGCTGCAGCTGCGCCGCCAATGATGACGGCGGCCAGGATGGCCAGCTGCTTGCGGCGGGTTTTCAGGTTTTCATTCAGGCTTATGGTCATGGGCGGGCGTCTCCGTCATCTGAAAACACAATCCAGGCATAGCCTTCACCGCCAGCGTAGAGCTGATTCTGCGACAGCATTACGGCCCGGACACCCTTGCGCCAGAAATCGCGCTCGCGGAGGCTTCGGGTGATGCTGCCCGGGTTGCTCATCCGGAAGCGAACAACTCGCAGGTGGTTGCCCACGAACTGGCGTTCCGGCGTCAGGCGTACATCACTGGCGGGTGTGTAAGCCGGCATGCGGCTGACCGGGTATTCCCGGTAGTCTTCCGGTACCTGACCATTGACTACGGCGCGGGATAGCGCAACCAGCGTTTTTTCATAGGTCTGCCCTTCTTCCCATGCCTTCGCATCGTCGTTCTTGCGAAGTGGTGGTGACATCGGGGTGAAGCGCAGTGTTTTGCCGTTACCCGGCTGCGGCCTGACGTTCAGGCTCAGCGATGAACCGTGGTCAGTCTGGATGAACAGGGTGAAGTTCTGGCCGACAAGGGGAGACAGGATAAGCGCTCCGTCCTCGGTCTGGCTCTGGTCATACGCACCGGTTGGTCCGCTGATGCTGGTAATGAGTTCTCCGTCTACAACAACCTTACTCGGGTTGGTGTTGCTGAGGGTGACGTTAAAGGCGGCGTCGTTCTCAAACGGAATGGCTGCGGGTGCGGAAGCGGCCCGGAGGCCGCTGGTAAATAATCCCGCTGCCAGAAACACAGCAGCAGCTGCCGGTGAAATGCGAAATTTCATGGGCAGTCCTGTCAGTTAGTGGAAGATACCGGCTTGAGTTCTTCAAAGCTGTGGAGGTTAATCACACCGTTGTCATAGCTCAGTTTCAGTCGGTAGGTTTTTTCCTGGTCTTTCAGTGGCGTGATGATAGCGCCGTTTGTGGTGGAGGATTTCAGTACCCCGCTGTACTGCACGGAGCCATCATCCATGACGCGAATTTCTTTCGTGTCGAACTGGGTGGTGATGCCCGCTTTCTGGATGCGCTCAGTTTCTATGTCCAGGGCTTTCTTGAGTGCGTCCCGTTCGGCGGAGGGGACAAATCCAAGAATCATTTTCTGGTTATGTTCGATGTTTTCCGGAGTAACGTTGAGTCGCCAGTAAATAAAGGAAGCGGCGAACTGTGTCAGACCGGTGGCATCGACACTTTTAGAATCTGATGCAAATGGGCGGTTAAACGTTAATGGCGTGGTAATGGTTTTCTGGGTTGTGGCGAAATACCATGCCAGTGACCCTGTCATTACATTCCCTACGCCCATGAGTAAAGTTAAAGCTGAAAGACCAATAAACGCATAGCGGAGTTGTTTATCGCGCTCTCCTTTAATATTCAGTTTCATGAAAAACTATGCCCTCCAGTGCCGGAAACTTGAATCAGGTATCTGGCGAAAGGTTACTTTGAATAAAAGTGATGGCAGGTGCCAGTAACAGAAATTAAGTAACCAGTATGACCCCTGCCCTTTTTTCAGATATCTGACGATAAACCAGAGGATTCCCGCGATTACGCCAAGTTCGAGTGACAGGTTGTTAAGCACCCCCAAAACTAACAGGGGTGCGGTAACAATCAACTCGTCAATCGGTAAGCCTAAATAACGGTCCTGCTGGTTCATTGTTTCCGG
>ENA-UEQM01001220-UEQM01001220.1-human-gut-metagenome-genome-assembly--contig:-NODE-1220-length-11540-cov-11.628544_pt1:0-2500 | contig 11540 bp, 13 predicted proteins | sample MGYA00242948_ERZ507948 | MGnify/ENA primary metagenome ERZ507948 (study PRJEB26167, sample SAMN06115440) | human gut metagenome | host: Homo sapiens | place: China:Hubei | collected 2015-07-28... | reverse complement strand
TACTAACATCCTTCTAGCGCAACTTTCTCCTTCTCTCTACCTCTCCTCCTCATTCCAAACCAACACTCGTGTGATGTCATCACACTTCACACATCTCACCCAAACTCTCAGAAATCGATTTCCTTGAAACTCCTTCCACCGTTTCCCCTTTACCCCAAACCTCCGATTCCCGAGTTTCTCCTTCGAACTCTTCTTCCTCACTCCAAACGGACTCATCCAACCTCATAGACATGCCTTAGACACTCCTAGACACCTCTTAGGGACTCCCTCCTAGACCCTCCCCATCTCTTCTAAACACATCTCCATCAGTCACTCCTGCGATTGTACAAGAGGACACGCATCCCCTCGCGGGTTCGACTCCTCCTCATTTCTTTCTTTCACACTTTCTTTTTCCATAATACATGGTTACAAAACCTTGATTGATGGTTCTCTCTACGAATGGAGGATGATTGAAGATGAAGAGTGGATAATGTCTTCATAGCTGAAATTGATTCTAGCATGGAACATATGTATATGAACCTCATGGAATTTGAATAGGAGCGAAATTGGAGAGGATGGGTGTAGAGAGATGATGTAGACATCATTGTTGGAAATGGTACCAAATAGAGATAGTTGATGGTTGATCTCACAGAATTTGAATGATAGGGTGATATGAGTGGGTTGAGGATATCACAGCCTCAGTTTAATCTAACTTCATTTCATAGAGATAGTTGGTGGTTCATCACATGAAATTTGAATTGTAGAGAAAACTAAGTGGCATCACGACATCACCCATCATCTCTCCAAACCTCATTTCATAGAGATAGTTGGTCATTCACTTCATGAAATTTCAATTATAGAGAAAACTAAGTGGCATCACGACATCACACAACATCTCTCCAAACCTCATTTCATAGAGATATATCCCCATTCACCTCACAGAATTTCAATTATAGAGAAAACTAAGTGGCATCACGACATCACACAACTATCCTTACAAACCTCCCAACATAGACATATACCCCCCTTCCCCTCACAAAATTTCACTCCCACATACACTTCATCACATCATCATCATCACCCATCATCTCTCCAAACCTCATTTCATAGAGATATATCTCCCTTCCCCTCACAAAATTTCACTTTCAGCAATACTTCATTCTCCCCGTGTATCTCCCTCCCACACTCAATTCCTATGTCAAAACAATCTACAGCCCGTCCTGACCAACTTTGGTCTCGGCACCTCATGTTCATCGCCATCCTTCATCGCAAGCCAACTTTCTACTCAACTTACTCATTTCGAACTTCATGTCCTCCTCATCCTACTTTGCCCCACTACTACCCCTCTTTACCCCACCCCTACCCTTTCTACACCCCACCTGAAGTTGCCAACTTTGACCCTCTCTATCTCCGCGGGGAGGCGAGCTACGTTGAAACGGACAGTGCCAATCAACTCGTCTCATTGAGATCTATTGATTTTGTCCGGCTTGTCAAGTTAACGCGCGCCCTCGCTTTTCTTGTCTTTTTCTTGCGCGTCCCAGTTAGAAGGGGGGGTCTGGGGGTTCTCCCCCAGAGAGAAAAATAGAGGATAGTATGTGTAGAAAGTGCCCTTTTCCTCCTCTTTTTCCTCCCTTTCCCCTGGTGGGGAGGAGGTGGGGATCCCCCATTTTTGGGTCTGGGTTCGATGGATAGGGGTTGAGTGGTAGTGTGTTTGGAGAGTGGTTGGAGAGTGTTTGGAGAGTCCCATGAGGGATCAGCCCCGCAGGGGAGCTTATGGATTGGAATAGAGAGAGATCCTTTCCTTTCCTTTTCTCTCTCTCTTCTTCCTCTCCCTCTCCTTCTCTCCTTCTCTCCTTCTCTCCCACACACCACACACTACCCTACCCTCAAGTCCCTTCCGACCCAAGAAGAGACTTCCATTCCACTCACTATCCTTCTCTCCTCCTCCAAAGCTGTTTGTTCTCCATCATCGCATCTCCGATGTTGTGTTTCTCACAGTCGATTCATTCCCGATGTCTGCTCAATGGATAGTAAGACCACCCTTACTCATTCCATGGTTTCATCGTGAATGGATCGGCCCATCGTTGATGGTAGGTGGAGGGTCCATATCAATGGAGAGGGAGGAATGATGGTGAGTGTTGATTTGATTGCGATGGTCACGAGTGAAGCGAGTGATGGTCACGAGCGAAGGTTACGAGCGAAGCGAGTTATGGTTACGAGCGAAGCGAGTAATGGTCGTGTTCAATGACACTCCTATGGAGGAAGGTTCTGGAGTGTTCTTCCTCACTGCTCACTTCGTCATCCCTGTGATCTCACTCTTATGGAGGAAGGTTCTGGAGTGTTCTTCCTCACACTGCTCACTTCGTCATCCCTGTGATCTCACTCTTATGGAGGAAGGTTCTGGAGTGTTCTTCCTCACACTGCTCACTTCGTCATCCCTGTGATCTCACTCTTATGGAGGAAGGTTCTGGAGTGTTCTTCCTCACACTGCTCACTTCGTCATCCCTGTGATCTCACTCTT
>ENA-UEQM01001213-UEQM01001213.1-human-gut-metagenome-genome-assembly--contig:-NODE-1213-length-11574-cov-3.328173_pt1 | contig 11574 bp, 8 predicted proteins | sample MGYA00242948_ERZ507948 | MGnify/ENA primary metagenome ERZ507948 (study PRJEB26167, sample SAMN06115440) | human gut metagenome | host: Homo sapiens | place: China:Hubei | collected 2015-07-28 | study... | reverse complement strand
GCTTTGTCTTAATTTTATCTGTATAATATTATTATCTTTATATTCAGTTTAATACACATCTCTATATATTGATATATAATGTATTAACTATGTAGTTGTTTGATTTGAATTATACAGATTATTTATCATAAGTACAGGAAAATTATTATATTATTTCTTCGCTTAGTAAATAAAAAGATCCGGTATATCCGGCGATGTAAGCCAGAATATACCGGAGCAGTCTATCTTTATGTCCGTAGAACCGGAATATTATTTAATCTTTGTTTCTAAGTGCTTTTCAGCAACAATACCAGCCAGTTCTGGGTCTATCATGATACGTCCGCAATATTCGCACACGATGATTTTCTTACGCATACGGATATCCAACTGTTTCTGAGGCGGGATTTTGTTGAAGCAACCACCACATGCATCACGCTGAACGTAAGTAATACCCAATCCGTTACGAGAGTTCTTACGGATACGTTTGAAAGCCTGAAGCAAACGAGGCTCGATAGTTGTTTCCAGATTCTTAGCTTTTTCTCTCAGCTTTTCTTCTTCCTGCTTGGTTTCAGAAATAATTTCCTCCAGTTCGTTTTTCTTAACTTCCAGGTCTTTCTTTCTTTCTTCCAAAGCTGTATTGCTCTTTTCTATTTCTTCTTCTTTTGCCTTGATTGAAGCAGTATATTCTTTGATACGCTTTTCGCACAGTTCGATTTCCAGGCTCTGGAATTCGATTTCCTTAGTCAGCACGTCATATTCGCGGTTGTTGCGTACATTGTCCTGCTGAGCTTTATATTTTTCAACCGAAGCCTTTGCTGTTTCAATTTCGATTTTCTTGCTGGCAATATTCGACTTCAGTTCGTCTATTTCAGTCTTGATTTTCTCGATACGTGTGCTCAAACCTGTAACTTCGTCTTCCAGGTCTTGTACTTCAAGAGGCAACTCTCCTCTCAATGTCTTGATTTTGTCGATTTCAGACAACATTGTTTGCAACTGATACAGTGCTTTCAGTTTTTCTTCAACGCTCAGTTCGCTGGGATCTTTTTTTGCTTCTTTAGCCATAGTTATTACAAATATTTGATGGGATTTGTATTGACACTCGTCATGCTGACGCTAAGTGACGGAAACATTTCCCGTATGATTGAATAAAATATTTCTTTTGTATATTGTTCACTTTCATAATGCCCTATTTCAGCTACCAGAATACTGTTTTCATAACTGAAATAATCGTGGTATTTCACTTCTCCGGTAATGAATACATCGGCGCCGCTTGCCACTGCACGGGGCAATAAAAATGCACCTGCACCTCCACAAAGAGCAACTTTCCGAATCATCCGTCCGTTGGTGCGCGAATGTTTTACGCAGCCTACTTCGAACGTATGTTTGATGCGATGCAGAAAATCGTCTTCAGCTTCCGGAGTTGGAAGTTCACCCACTACTCCTGCACCAGCCTGGCTCCAGTTGTTTTGCAGAGGATATAAATCGTATGCCGGTTCTTCGTATGGATGAGCAGCAATCAGAGCTCGTACGACTGCCGATTTTTTGAAGGCTGGTAAAATGGTCTCAATACGTACCTCGGGTTCTTCGTGCAGTTCTCCTTGTTTGCCGCAGAAAGGATGTGTACCCTCTCCGGCACGGAAAGTCCCCTTTCCTTCCAGATTATAGCTGCATGAGTCGTAGTTGCCTATACATCCGCATCCGGCATTGAATAGTGCCTGACGGACTTGTTCTGCCTGTTTGACAGGAACAAATGTTACCAGCTTCAGCAGTGCATTTTCTTTGGGTTCCAGTATCTGTACGTTCTGTAAACCTATCTTTTCGGCAATTTTGTAATTGACTCCCTGGGGAGCATTATCCAGATTGGTATGCATCGAGAAGATTACAATATCATGTTTGATTGCCTTCATGATGCAACGTTCTACATAATCTTTCCCGGTTATCGACTTATACCCCTTAAAAATAAGAGGATGGTGTGATACAATCAGGTTGTAACCCAGCGAAATGGCTTCGTCTACCACTGCTTCGGTTACGTCCAGACACAACAAAGCCCCTGTAGCTTCCGCGTCTGTCAATCCGATTTGCAATCCGGCATTGTCGAATCCGTCTTGCAAAGGCAGAGGCGCGAACATCTCAAGGGCATCTACTACTTCCTTAATTTTCATGTTTCGCGAAAATTTTCATGCAAAGATACAAATTTTCTGCGATATATTTATGTTTGAGACATACTTTTTATTGTTTTTGGGTTGCAGCAAGGCTTGTTGACCGTCTGGTAAGGATATGACGAAAAGAAGGAAATCTTCGTTGGGAAAAATCAAGACAAGTTCTGATTTTTTGTACAAACTTTATTCTGTTTTGTACAAAAAATCAGGATAGTTCGTACAAATAAAGCAAACAGTTTGTACAAAAAATAAAAAAATAAGCTGATGTTTTTTCATAAAATTGCCGGAAAAATCGTAATCTTTCCGGCAAGAATATAACAGGTAAGTATTTGTGCGTATTATTTCTCCGGGATAACAGGCAGATACAGGTAGCTGTCGTAGCGTCCTCCTGTATATATACAGTGCTTTCCTGCGTTATGACTAGCGGGGGAAGTTACCACTTCTTTCGGATCGGCACACTGATTTTCATTGCCTCCCAGTGTAACCAGATCGACATTGTTTCCCGGTTGGTAAGTATACCCCTCATTGGGAATGCTGATTCTTGCAGATCCGAAAGGAATGGCCGCCGCGGCAGGGCGATAGGCTTCTACGGTAAGCTGGAGTATTTCATCCTTGTCGAACATCAGCCCCATCGGCCATATTTCAATTTCCAGCGGAACGATTTCGCCGGGTTTCAGTTTTTGTTCCGTAGTGTATGTGTAATATGGTTCCGCTTCTGTGGTACGCAGTGTGTCGAGCTGGCGCATGGATGCCCGCATATATCCTGTAGCGGCGATAGTTGCTCCTGTCGGATCAAAGAAAGGCTTTCCGTCTTTTGAAAGTTTCTCTACTTTGATGGCAAGATCCATATCGTCATGGTCGGGGGCAGATACCCATAAGTGCAGTTTCATATAACCGGTTATTTCGGTAGGTTTTGTCATACGGAACCGATAAGTAACTTTCGGCTGTCTGCTTTCCGACTGGTAGGAACTGATTGTCTCTTTTTGCGGCAGACTGGTTGAAAGTGAAGAGTCGGCAGCCGAAAGATATAGCTTGGTATACTTGGTACGCGCCAACGGGAATTCATTTTCCACACGGTTTACAATATTTTTACCTCCAGGATTAAGTACAGACAAGCGTACTTTAGGTGTTTGCTCCCATCCGTTGTCAATGTTTTTTAAGTAATAATCAAAGAAACGACGCAAGTCTTCCACGTTTTCCGGCGAATAATAATCGTACCACTCATTGGTATCGTGCACTCGTAGCCATTTCTTATCCGATGAGATACGGCGATATCCCGCAAAGGTTCCATGTGTATGTACAGAGTTAGTATAACTTGCTACTACATAGGCCGGGACAGTGATGTTTTCCAGACGGGCTGCCTTGTCTTCCCAATAGCTGCACATGAATGGCTGTTCTACAATCATGCGTGGCTGATCCTCGAGCATTCCGTGGGCAGAAGAGAATGTTTCGGCTATCATTTCCGGAAATTCCGGCATGGGTATTCCTCCCCTGTGACTTGACTCGCGAAAATGATCACAAAAACCTTCCCAAGGAGCGATGGCAGCCAAGTGCTTCGGTTGTTCGGCGGCAATGAACCATTGTGATACTGTCAGCCAAGAATTGCCGGACATGCCAACTTTGCCATTGCACCATTTCTGGGATGCAATCCATTCTATCACATCGCAGCCGTCAAGCGCATCTTCATGTCCCCAGTAAAGCAGGTTGCCTTCAGACATATATGCACCACGTTTGTCGGGATTAACCACAGCATATCCGTGTGCTACCCAATAAGCAGGGTCAGGACCTTCAAATTTTTCGAGCCCTGAGGTGGCACTGATTGCCACACCCGAACGCATCGGGACATCATTGAGCATTTGTCCTCCGATTTCTTTCCCATATGGACTCCAGGCAAGAATAGCCGGACAATTCTCTTCGTTTACCGGACGGAAAACATCGGTGTAGATAGTTACTCCATCGCGTAATTTAATAGGAATATCCCGTTCCAGCAGTATGTCACAGGGCAAAGGCATAGCTCCCTCACGACGTACGGTTCCTGCTTTCAGGATAAGAGTTTCTTGTTTAAATCCAGGATATCGGACACGAGGTGCATCGACGGGAAGTGCCTTACGCAATGGAACGTCGAAGGTTTCGCCTGAAACATTGTGCAAAGTCATTTGCTGTTGCTGTGCAGGTAATAGTTGTGGGGCAAGTATAGCAAGCAATACTGCCCCGATCATGTTTTTTCTACTCATTATCATATCTGTTTTGTTTAATTTTCTTTTTGGCAAAGTTCTGCACTTTTTGCCGTAATTGTATGTTAAATCTGGAAACATAACTGGTTAATTACGAAACAGAATATAAATTTGTAATAGGAAAAAACATTATTTACTGGTTATGGAAGAAAGAATCATTCGTCTGCCGGAGCTGATAACGTATCATCGGATTAATGAAGTATGGGAGGAAAGTATAGCTTGTTTCTGCACCAAAAGCGATATGAAAAATATCAGTAAGATACCCCCTGTTCTTGCAGACATGTTTTCGTTTATAGTTGTGGAGGAAGGTATGGCACACTATATACTCAATTATAAAGAATATAATGTACAGAAAGGTGATATGTTGTTGTTTTCGCCTAATATGCTGGTTTCACTCACAGGTTGTACGGACGATTTCAGATGCATGAACTTGATGTGCGAAAGGAGTTTATTCGAGCATATGCTGTCGTCCAATCCTGCCTTTCAGACATATTCTTATTACTTTTGCCGCACTGATACACCTGTGATTCAACTAAAACAAGAAATGCAGACTGCTATCCTGAAGTGTATGGAACAGATACGTATGGCTATCATTAGCCGCAATACTTATCAAAAAGAAATTATTCAGAGCCTGGTGTATACTTGTATGTTACTGGTACTTGAGGTGATAGAGGAACGTGTATCTTCCCTTCCGGTATCACTGGGACGTACCGAAAGACTGTTTCACGACTTTATGGCGTTGGTAGTTGCTCATTATAAGCGGGAGCACTATATAAATTTTTATGCCAGCAGGCTGTCTGTTACAACCACTTATCTGTCTCGCATTATTCGGCGGCAGACAGGGAAAACCGCTGCTTATTTTCTGGGGGGCATGCTTTATGCAGAAGCCTGCCGCCTGCTTACCCGTACTGACTATACTGCCCAACAGATTGCAGAGGAACTGAATTTTTCTGATCAGTCAGCCTTCGGCAAATTTTTTAAGTCGAAGGCTGGTGTTTCTCCTCATATATTTCGTCTGAAAGGAGTAAACAGATAAGAGCTGTTCACAGGTAAGCTTACTAGGAAAATGCTCTTATTTCACAGAATAATCTTTTCTAAATCATCGGGAACATAGATGCAGCCAGTAAACACCTGTTGTGCTTCAGCAGTATATCGCTCTTTTCGGGTAGCGAGTGTCTTGTCCTCCGTGTGATAGAGCAGCAGATTCTTTACATTCAGTTTCGAAGCGAGTCGTCCGGCATCGAGAGCTGTACTATGATGCTTTTCGTAAGGCTTGAAGCGTTCACGGTCGTCGTACAGACAGAAAGCCTCACATAACAACCAGTCGGCTCCCATTACGTAATCGTGATTCAATTCATTATAAGGTTCATCACCAAGACATACCAGTTTTTTCCCATCGGGAAGTATTGTACTGAAACCATATTGTTTTTCTTTGGTTGAGGCTATGTCGAAGCACTGCAGGGTGAAGCCTCCGGCTTCGAAACACATTCCGTTGTCGACGATATGTAGTTCGATGCCATTTCCCAGCCGGGCTACAATTTTGGCAGGAAGTGTCATGCGGCAAATCCAGTCGAGTACTTGTATGGCTTTGTCGTGTCCATATACGTGGAACGTACCATCATATTTTCCAGCCTGCATAAGCTGAGCGACGACACGTACCACCCATACAGCTCCTAATATATGATCGGTATGTGCATGGGTAATGAACATGGCATGAATATCGGTCAGTGGTATGCCTGCTTTCTCTAGTTGGATAAGTATTCCGTTTCCTCCTCCGGCATCGACCAGCAGGGTTTTATTCGGATGACGCAAGGCAAAGCAGGTATTATAGCACTGGGTAACCGCAGCATTTCCCGTTCCCAGCATGACAAGTTCCGTTGTTTCATTTGTTTCCATAAGCTTCTTGACAGTTGATTATGATAAAAAAAGAGCAACAAATATCGGCTTTCTTCCGTCAGCCTAGATACTTGTTGCTCCGAATTATAATAAGGTTGAATTACCTGAAATTAATATGCACGTGCAAACAATACGCGGCGAGCCGACGGTTTGCCTGTTACCATATCTACGCCCGGAGTAAGACTTTCTTCGTCTGCTTCGAACGGAAGACAGCGGATAGTAGCTTTGGTTTCTTCCTTGATACGTTCTTCTGTTTCAGTTGTACCATCCCAGTGAGCCAGAATGAATCCACCCTTTTCAATTTGTTCCTTAAACTCATCGTAAGTGTTTACTTTTACGATGTGTTCGTTGCGGTACTTCAATGCTTTCTGGTAAATATTTTCCTGTATTTCTTCAAGCAGGTTCTTTACATATTCTTCGATACCATCGCAAGAACGAGTTTCTTTTTCCAGTGTATCGCGGCGCATGATTTCCATTGTATTGTTTTCCAGATCACGTCCTCCCATGACAAGACGTACAGGAACACCTTTCAGTTCGTAATCAGCAAACTTGAATCCCGGACGTTTGTTGTCAGCATTATCGTACTTAACAGAGATTCCCATTTCACGCAACTTGGTTACGATACCTTCTACTTTCGCATCGATTTGTTTCAGTTGTTCGTCGTTCTTGTAGATAGGAACGATGACTACCTGTATCGGAGCCAAATGCGGAGGAAGAACCAGACCGTTATCGTCAGAGTGAGTCATAATCAGTGCACCCATCAGACGAGTAGAAACTCCCCATGAAGTAGCCCATACATAATCCAGCTTGTTGTTTTTGTCGACAAACTGTACATTGAATGCTTTAGCAAAGTTCTGTCCGAGGAAGTGAGAAGTACCACACTGAAGTGCTTTTCCGTCTTGCATCAAACCTTCGATAGTGTAAGTATCAAGTGCTCCGGCAAAACGTTCATTAGCCGATTTAACACCTTTGATAACAGGTACTGCCATGTATTTTTCTGCGAAATCACCATATACATGCAACATTTTCTGTGCTTCAGCTTCAGCTTCTTCACGAGTAGCATGTGCTGTGTGACCTTCCTGCCACAAGAATTCGGCAGTACGCAGGAACAGACGTGTACGCATTTCCCAGCGCATTACGTTTGCCCACTGGTTGCACAAGATAGGCAGGTCACGGTATGAGTTAATCCAGTTTTTATATGTACTCCAGATGATTGTTTCTGAAGTCGGACGGATAATCAGTTCTTCTTCCAGTTTAGCTGCAGGGTCGACAATAACTCCAGAACCATCTTCTGCGTTTTTCAAACGGTAGTGAGTTACTACGGCACACTCTTTGGCAAAACCTTCTACATGTTCTGCTTCACGGCTCAGGTATGATTTCGGGATAAGCAACGGAAAGTATGCATTTACGTGTCCGGTTGCTTTGAACATATCGTCCAATATGCGTTGCATTTTTTCCCAGATGGCGTATCCGTAAGGTTTGATGACCATACATCCACGTACTGGTGACTGCTCTGCCAAATCGGCTTTTACTACCAAATCATTGTACCATTGTGAATAGTTCTCACTTCTTTTGGTGAGGTCTTTTAATTCTTTTGCCATAATTTATGTTGTTATTATCTTTTATATCGCTTTTCAGAGATGCAAAATTAGTAAAAAAGACATTGATAGCCTACAAAAACTATTATTCATTTAAATAATCAGGGCGTTTTTAGTTCTGATAATCGAAATACCACCAGTATGTATCACCAAATTCTCTACGCATCAGGTTACTTCCCTGGACGAGTGGACCAGATTCCTTACGGCGGATTTTGTAGTCAGTGTAACGCTGGATCATTGCACTGTCTGTAATCTGAATCTGATAATCGGGGTGACTGTCCTTATATATAAGTATAGCTTCTTTATAGTATCGGGCAAATTCTTCATCAGATTCACAGAAATCGGTAATGGCAGAAGTAAAGCCGATAGAAAATAATCGAGTGAAGTCGATTTCCCTGTGCCTTTGTAGCAAATGTTATGCAGGAACTCCATGCGGTCTTCACCGTTATACGGACGCACTCCCAGCAAATAGTAAATAGAGTCGTTTGTATAGCGGAGAACAGAAGACGAATCGTTTGCAAAGAACAATCCGTCGGTTTTATAATATTGCGGATACTCAAAGAGCTTTTCTCCCAAAGTTCCGGCATGCGACATTGCAATGCTACGCAATACGGTAAGTGTCCGGCTTGCTTCTGTAGAATGTTGGCCTATTTTCAGCACTTCATTGTATTGATGATTACGAAGATAATGTTCGGGTTCCAGTTCACGATGAAAAGTGCGGTTGCTGTTGCCTATTAGTATAGTCATGATAATAAACACCAACAGTATAATCAGATTGCTGTTCATCAGCGTCATCGGACTACTTTCTACATTCAATTGTACACGGAAAACCCTTCGTAACCAGAAAGTAACTAAAAAATATATCAGTAATATCAGAGGCAGCAGCCATCCCCATGAAGTATGGTAGTCGGACATGTAAACAGTTCTTCCTACATCAGTAAGAACTCCCAATATAAGGCAAGAAGGAAAATACGACAAAGCACGGACCTCTCCTTTCAAGCCTAACAGGCTATTGACTCCCCAGCGTAATAATAGTAAAATCAGGGTAATGATTATGGCACTGGGTAAAGGGGCAAAATGAGTTTTGCCGTGTGCCAGTGAGAAGTGTAAAGCCTCTAATACATCACACTGAAATACATAAAGATAGATAAAACTGAAAATAGAAAAAAGAAAGCCGCACACGACGGTTTGTATGCGTGCGGCTTTCTTATAGTTCTTATGGATATATTCATTCATAAACGTTACTTCTGGCGTTTCAACACTACTGCCGAACGGGCAGGTATATACAGCTTAAGCCATTCTTTCTTTTCTTTAGCATATAATGGATCGGCACACGTAAAGTGGGCTACTGAATCGTCTGCAAACCCAAATCCGCCGAACTCTTTACTGTCTGTGTTCAATACTACATGGTACTCACCTCGTGGAACAAGGAAACCGTAGTCTGTAAACGAACGGGTAGGATTAAAGTTGAATACAAATACTAAGTCTTTACGGCGATATGCCAGAATCTGATCTCCGTCATTGTGCCATATTTCTACGACATCGCTCTTCTGTATGTTCTTGACTCCTTCGATAAGATGAACCATTGCTTCGTCAAAGTCACCCAGGTAGTGATAACACAATTCTTTATTGTCTACCAGATTCCATTGGCGGCGAGCGTATTTATACGACCATCCGTTACCTTCACGCGGGAAGTCGATCCATTCCGGATGACCGAATTCATTTCCCATAAAGTTCAGATAACCGCCGTTGATAGTAGAAGCTGTGAGCAGACGAATCATTTTGTGCAATGCTATACCGCGCTGTACGACTCCATTTTCATCACCTTTCTTGAAGTGCCAGTACATATCCGCATCAATCAGACGGAAAATGATAGTCTTGTCGCCTACCAGAGCCTGGTCGTGACTTTCGCAGTAAGAGATTGTTTTTTCGTCTTTACGGCGATTGGTTACTTCCCAGAACAGGCTAGAAGGCTTCCAGTCTTCATCACGACGTTCCTTGATAATTTTTATCCAATAATCAGGAATGTTCATCGCCATACGATAGTCGAAGCCGTAACCTCCGTCGTTGAAAGGTGCGGCAAGTCCCGGCATACCTGAAACTTCTTCGGCAATTGTGATGGCACGAGGATTAACCTGGTGTATCAGCTTGTTGGCAAGTGTCAGATAGCAAATAGCATTGTCATCTTGATGACCATTAAAGTAATCGCCATAGTTACAGAATGCTTCTCCCAATCCGTGGCTGTAATAAAGCATAGATGTTACACCATCGAAACGGAAACCATCGAAGTGGAATTCTTCCAACCAGTATTTACAGTTAGAGAGTAAGAAATGAATAACTTCGTTCTTACCGTAATCGAAACACAATGAATCCCATGCCGGATGTTCACGGCGATCTCCCTGATAGAAATATTGGCAAGGATCACCAGCCAGGTTACCTAAACCTTCCATTTCGTTCTTTACCGCATGCGAATGAACGATGTCCATAATTACGGCAATTCCCATCTGATGAGCTGTATCAATAAGCTGTTTCAGCTCTTCGGGCGTACCAAATCTGGATGATGGAGCAAAGAAGCTTGATACATGATAACCGAAACTTCCATAATAGGGATGCTCTTGAATAGCCATAATCTGAATGCAGTTATAGCCGTCCTTGGCTATGCGTGGAAGGATGTTTTCACGGAATTCGTTGTAAGTCCCCACTTTTTCGGCATCCTGCGCCATACCAATATGACACTCATAAATCATTAAAGGTGACACATTCGGTACAAAAACTTTTTTCTTGAATTTGTAAGGTTTATCAGGATTCCAGACCTGTGCACTGAAAATTTTAGTCTGGTCGTCTTGAACGACACGTGTTGCCCATGCAGGAATACGTTCTCCGCAACCTCCTTCCCAATAAACTTTCAGCTTATATAAATCTCCATGCTTTATCGCATTTTCCCGAAGATTGATTTCCCAGTTACCTGTATTCTTGACTCTTTTCAATTTATACTTGGCTTGTTCCTGCCATCCATTGAAATCACCTATCAGATAAATTTCAGTAGCATTAGGAGCCCATTCACGGAAAGTCCAACCTTTTTCTGTGCGATGCATGCCAAAATAAAGATGTCCGGTAGCAAAGCCGGACAGTGTTTTCTTGCCGATTAATTCTTTTTCCTTATTAATTGCATGCTGATGTCTGCCTGTAATAGCCTCTTTGTAAGGCTCAAGCCAAGGATCATTTTTAATGATATTCAATACTTCATCCATAGTATTAGAGTTTATATTAATATGCCCGAACTTTTACTATGACTTTTTTCACGCCGTCTGGAGTTACGCCAGGAGCGTGTCCGTCTTGTGGAAAGAATATGGCAAACATACCCGGTGTAATAGTCAGATAATCTTTTGCAAATCCTTTGTAGAAAGTGATGTCTTTTTCTGCATTGTATTCTTCTTCCGGAAGGTCTGTGCGCGGAGTATATCCCATTGTTTCAACTCCCGACAAAGGAATCTGAATATCTATGAAGTTATTATGAGTTTCAAGTTTTGCTTCTTCCTTAGTTTTGGGTCGTGCTTGAGCAAAATTAACGATAAGCTCACCCTCTTTTAAGACGACCTTACCTATTTCGTGTGCGTTTAAGTCTGTAGTTTTCAAAAATTCCACAGCCTGTGCAAATAGTGGATTCAGAGAAACATATTTCTCAAGATTTTCTAATTTATCTATTAC
>ENA-UEQM01001211-UEQM01001211.1-human-gut-metagenome-genome-assembly--contig:-NODE-1211-length-11583-cov-4.724665_pt1 | contig 11583 bp, 8 predicted proteins | sample MGYA00242948_ERZ507948 | MGnify/ENA primary metagenome ERZ507948 (study PRJEB26167, sample SAMN06115440) | human gut metagenome | host: Homo sapiens | place: China:Hubei | collected 2015-07-28 | study... | reverse complement strand
CATAGTAAAATAAGATTATAGATTTTATTATTAGATACCTACTTTATTCAACAAAAATAATGTTTTCTATGTACGTTAAATCATAAAAGAACAGGGAAATAAACAGGTTTGAAACATTTGAATACCCTATTGGAAACATTTTAGCTCGTGACAGGAAACAAAAGAACGGATGCAGAAAATCAAAATTATGTATCTTTGTAATCGAAGTCAAGTAAAGACTTAGTAACTTTTTAACTTTAATGAATTATGCGAAACATAGGTATCTTACTTTGCGCCTTAGCTTGTTCTCTATGCGAAACATTTGCTCAGGGTTATAAAAACCCGGTAATTCCCGGATTTCATCCTGATCCTAGCGGATGTAAAGCTGGCGATGACTATTATCTGGTAAACAGCAGTTTTCAATATTTTCCAGGAGTACCTCTCTTCCATAGTAAAGATTTGGTAAACTGGGAGCAGATAGGCAATTGCCTGACACGGGAATCACAACTTAACCTGAAAGGAGCCAATGGAGGAAGCGGTATCTTTGCTCCTACCATACGTTATCACGAAGGAGTATTCTACATGATTACGACCAATGTATCAGGCAAAGGTAATTTTCTGGTTCACACAACCGATCCCAAAGGAGAATGGTCGGAACCCGTATGGCTGGAACAAGGAGGAATCGACCCTTCTTTGTATTTCGAAAACGGTAAATGCTACATGGTAAGCAATCCGGACGGTTACATCAATCTGTGCGAAATAGATCCGATGACCGGAAAACAGCTCACACCTTCCAAAAAGATATGGAACGGAACCGGAGGACGTTATCCGGAAGGACCACATATTTATAAGAAAGACGGCTGGTATTACCTGCTCATTTCAGAAGGAGGAACAGAAGTAGCACATAGCATCACCATCGCACGCAGCCGTTACATTGACGGACCGTACGTAGGAAATCCGGCAAATCCGATTCTGACTCATGCTTGTCAGGCTGGAGAAACTAACCCTATCCAGGGTACAGGTCATGCCGATCTGGTAGAAGGTACAGACGGTTCATGGTGGATGGTTTGTCTTGCTTACCGTATCATGCCGGGATTCCATCATACCCTGGGACGTGAAACTTATCTGGCTCCCGTACGCTGGGACAAAGATGCATGGCCCGTCGTAAACGGAAATGGTACAATCCAGCTGGACATGAATGTTCCTACTCTTCCACTTCAGACAGTAAAACAAAAACCCGAAACCATCACTTTCGAGAACAAACAATTATCCCCCGAATGGATGTACCTGCAAAATCCCAATATGCAGAACTATGAATTCAAGAACGGAAATCTCCGTCTGAAAGCAACTCCGGTTTCTTTGAATGAGCAAAAGAGCCCGACTTTTGTTGCTATCCGACAAGAGCACTTCAATATGGAAGTCGCTACTTCTTTGGAGTTGAAAAATGCACAAGCGAATGATGAAGCTGGTATCAGTGTATATATGGAATACCACTCACACTACGATTTGTTCGTCCGTCAGAACAAGGATAAAAGCCGTTCGGTTGTCCTTCGCTACAAACTGGGAGAATTGGAACATATCGAAAAGGAGATGCCACTAAACAGTAAAGGAAACATAGAACTGAATATTAAATCGGACATAAACTTCTATTACTTCGGCTATACAGAAAACGGTATTTATCATGAGCTGGGAAAAATGAATACCCGTTACCTCAGCAGTGAAACAGCTGGAGGATTTACCGGAGTCGTACTCGGACTATATAGTGTATCTGCTTCCACACAATCGAAAGCGTATGCCGACTTCCGATACATAAAATATAAAGGAGAATAAACATGAGAAAACTATACCTGTATATATTAGGAATATTCCTGATTCTTCCTCTTGCCATACAGGCACAAACGGAAAAGAGAATCAAGATAGCTTGTGTAGGTAACAGCATTACCGAAGGGTTTCTGTTGAAGAATCCTTCAGAAGAAAGTTATCCGGCTGCCCTTCAGAAATTACTGGGAAACAATTACGAAGTAGGCAACTTTGGCGTGACCGCCCATACATTGAGCCAGAAAGGAGATCTGCCTTATATGAAAACTACACGTTTTCAGGAAGCGCTGGATTTTCTGCCCAATATCGTAACCATCAAACTTGGAACCAATGATTCCAAGCCGCAGAACTGGCAGCATCGTGCTACATTCAAGGACGATCTGAACCTGTTGATCGATAAATTCCAGGCACTTGCATCACATCCTCACATCTACCTTTGTCTGCCTATTCCTTCTAACCGTAAAGAATGGGGCATCAACGACAGTATCATTGTAAACGGAATCATTCCATACATCCGGGAAGTTGCAGCCGAAAGAAGCTTACCCGTGATCGACCTCCATACAGCAATGCTTCCTTATTACCCACAACTCTACGTCGACGGAGTGCATCCAGACAAGTACGGAGCTGCTATTATTGCTGAAACATTGTATAAATGTATTACCGGAGAAGAACCTCATCCAACTCCAGGACGCAGTGACCAAACATTGTGGTACGACGAACCTGCTGCACAGTGGGAAGAAACTCTTCCGTTAGGCAACGGCAGACTGGGTATGATGCCCGACGGAGGAATCGGCAAAGAACATATTGTTCTGAATGAAATCAGCATGTGGAGTGGGTCGGAAGCCAATTATCTGAATCCCGACGCTTCCAAAAGCCTGCCCGAAATACGTCGGCTGTTGTTCGAAGGAAAGAACAAAGAAGCACAAGAACTGATGTATACCAGCTTTGTTCCTAAGAAACCGGAAAAAGGAGGAACGTATGGAGCCTTTCAGATGTTGGGCGATTTATTTTTGGAGCATCAGTACGGAGTACATGAAAAGGATGTTCCTGCTGATTACCACCGCTGGCTGGATTTAAGTAAGGGAATCGCATACACAACTTTCTCCCGCGGGAATGTAAATTATGTGCGCGAATACGTCGTTTCACGTGATAAAGATGTCATGCTGATACACCTGAAAGCAAACGTTCCTGGTTCCATCAATTTCAAAATGAATTTGAGCCGTCCGGAAAGAGGAAGCGTACGCAAACTGGCTGAAGGAAAACTGGAACTGTACGGCAGTCTGGACAGTGGTTCTTCGCAAACGGATGTCCGTTATGCTGCCATTGCCGGAATAACATGCAAGGGCAGGCAGACAAACCAGTCGACTGACGAACAGTCTATCACTGTACAAAATGCGGACGAAGCATGGATTGTAGTATCGGCAAAGACCTCCTTTCTGGCAGGAGAAATTTATGAAACGGAAGCAGACCGAATACTCAACGATGCATTGAAAAGCAATCTCTGCGAAACTGTATCGGAAGCAATCCTAAGTTACCAGGCTCTGTTCAACCGTGCAGGAATCCGTCTGCCCGAAAATGAAGCCGTTTCACATCTGACTACCGATCAGAGAATTGAAAGATTCCAGCAGCAGGACGATCCTTCGCTGGCAGCTCTTTACTATAATTACGGACGTTATTTGCTGATAAGCAGTACACGTCCGGGAAGCCTGCCTCCCAACTTGCAAGGACTTTGGGCTAACGAGCCGGGAACTCCCTGGAATGGCGACTATCATACGAACATCAATGTACAAATGAACCACTGGCCGGTAGAACAAGCTAATCTATCGGAACTATATCTACCACTGGTTGACTTAGTGAAACGCCTGGTTCCCAGTGGAGAAGAAAGTGCAAAAGCCTTTTACGGTCCGCAAGCAAAAGGCTGGGTACTCCACATGATGACCAATGTATGGAACTATACCGCTCCCGGAGAACACCCGTCATGGGGAGCAACGAATACCGGAGGAGCATGGCTTTGCGCACACTTGTGGGAACATTATCTTTTCAGTGGCGACCGGAACTATCTGGCAGATATTTACCCGATTATGAAAGGAGCTTCAGAGTTTTTCTACTCTACCATGGTACGCGAGCCCAAACACGGATGGCTCGTTACAGCTCCCACTTCTTCACCCGAAAATGCTTTTTATCTACCGGGAAAAGACCGTACGCCTATCAGTGTATGTATGGGTCCGACAATGGATATCCAACTGGTACGTGAACTTTACACCAACGTGATAGAAGCTTCACATATTCTGCATACAGATACTGCTTATGCCGAAGCTTTGCAAGAGGCCATCGGGTTATTGCCACCTCACCAGATAAGCAAGAAAGGATACCTGATGGAATGGCTGGAAGATTACGAAGAAACGGATATTCATCACCGTCATGTATCTCACCTGTATGGTCTGCATCCGGGAAATCAGATTTCGGTTCTTAAAACTCCCGAGCTGGCAGAAGCTTGCCGGAAAACCTTAAACCGACGAGGGGACGAAGGTACAGGATGGAGCCGTGCATGGAAAATCAACTTCTGGGCACGACTGGGAGACGGCAACCGCGCATATAAGCTGTTCCGCAGCCTGCTTTACCCGGCATATACGGCTCAGAACCCCACACAACACGGAAGTGGAACATTCCCTAATCTCTTTTGCTCACACCCACCCTTTCAAATGGATGGCAACTGGGGGGGAACTTCAGGTATCAGCGAAATGCTGTTGCAAAGTCAGGATGGCTTCATCCACCTGCTTCCCGCCCTGCCTGAATCCTGGAAAGACGGAAGTTTTTACGGACTAAAAGTAAGAGGAGGCGCCACAGTCGATCTTGTATGGAAAGATGGAAAGCCAGTACAGGCAACCATCACCGGAGGATGGCAGAACAATCTGAAGATGAAATGGCCCAAAGGAGTCAAAAAAGTACTCCTCAACGATACAGCCTGTCGCACAGACTCTTTCATCCCGTTCACTGTAAAACAAGGAGAATGTATTACGTTCATATTCGAATAACTGATAAACAAACTATAACAACTAAAAAATAATTGACCATGAAAAACTTCAAGAAACTGGCACTGGCATCTGTGTTATGTACTGGTGTCTGCCTGACAGCAGGAGGACAAAAACCAGCTCCGGCTATTCCTTCCGATCCGGTTATCGAGGCACATATTCAGAAATGGCTGAAGAAAATGACACTCGAAGAAAAAATCGGCCAGATGTGTGAAATCACCATCGACGTAGTGAGTGACTTCGAAGCTAGCAAGAAAAACGGATTTACACTGAATCCTGCCATGCTCGACACTGTAATTGGTAAATATAAGGTAGGTTCATTGTTGAATGTTCCACTGAGTGTCGCACAGAAAAAGGAAAAATGGGCTGAAGCAATCAAACAGATTCAGGATTTGTCCATGAAGGAAATCGGCATACCTTGTATCTATGGTGTCGACCAGATTCACGGAACTACCTATACACTCGATGGAACCATGTTCCCGCAAGGCATCAATATGGGAGCAGCTTTCAATCGTGAACTGACAGAAAAGGCAGCAGCCATTTCGGCATACGAAACTAAAGCCGGCTGTATCCCCTGGACTTATGCTCCGGTAGTCGATTTGGGACGTGATCCACGCTGGTCGCGTATGTGGGAGAACTACGGAGAAGACTGTTACGTAAACGCTGAAATGGGTAAGGCTTCTGTCAGAGGTTTTCAGGGAAGTGATCCGAATCATATCGGCGAATATAATGTGGCAGCCTGCATGAAACATTACATGGGATATGGTGTTCCTGTTTCGGGTAAGGACCGTACACCTTCTTCTATCTCACGCAGTGATATGCGCGAAAAGCACTTCGCCCCGTTCCTTGCAGCTATCCGTCAGGGAGCACTGAGTGTAATGGTTAACTCAGGTGTAGACAATGGCATACCTTTCCATGCTAACCGTGAATTGCTGACCGAATGGCTGAAGGAAGATTTGAACTGGGACGGTATGATTGTAACCGACTGGGCAGATATCAACAATCTGTGTACACGCGACCATATTGCAGCAACCAAGAAAGAAGCTGTCAAGATTGCCATCAATGCCGGAATCGACATGTCGATGGTTCCCTACGAAGTAAGCTTCTGCGACTACTTGAAAGAACTGGTACAGGAAGGTGAAGTTCCCATGAGCCGCATTGATGATGCCGTAGCCCGCGTATTACGTCTGAAATACCGTCTGGGACTGTTCGAAAATCCATATTGGGATATTAAGAAATACGATAAGTTTGGTTCGAAGGAATTTGCAGCCGAAGCTTTGCAGGCCGCCGAAGAATCGGAAGTGCTGTTGAAGAATGAAGGTAATATCCTGCCGCTTGCCAAAGGAACAAAAATCCTGCTTGCCGGTCCGAATGCCAACTCCATGCGCTGCCTGAACGGAGGATGGTCGTATAGCTGGCAGGGACATCGTGCCGACGAATTTGCAGGAGCATATAATACGATTTACGAAGCATTGTGCAACAAATACGGTAAAGAGAACATCATTTACGAACCGGGTGTGACTTACGCTCCTTATAAAAACGATAACTGGTGGGAAGAAAACCAGCCGGAAATCGAAAAATCAGTTGCCGCAGCCAGTCGTGCCGATGTGATTATTGCCTGCATCGGAGAAAACTCTTACTGCGAAACTCCGGGTAATCTGACCAACCTGACCATGTCGGAAAACCAACGTAATCTGGTAAAAGCCCTTGCTGCAACCGGAAAGCCTGTCATTCTGATATTGAATCAAGGTCGTCCGCGTATCATCAACGACATTGTTCCACTGGCAAAAGCCGTAATTAACGTGATGCTTCCGGGCAATTATGGTGGCGATGCCCTTGCCAACCTGCTAGCCGGTGATGCCAACTTCAGCGGAAAGATGCCTTTCACCTATCCTAAATATATCAACGCATTGGCAAACTACGACTATAAGCCTTGCGAAAACATGGGACAGATGGGCGGAAATTACAACTACGACTCGGTAATGGATGTACAATGGGAATTCGGATTCGGTCTGAGTTACACAACTTACAGCTACTCAAATCTGAAAGTCGACAAGACTTCTTTTACAGCCGATGACGTGCTGACAGTCAGCGTTGATGTTACCAATACAGGAAAAGTTGCCGGAAAAGAAAGCGTACTGCTTTATTCAAAAGATTTGGTTGCAAGCAGTACTCCTGATAACATCCGTCTGCGTAACTTCGAAAAAGTGGCACTCAACCCGGGTGAAACCAAAACCGTAACCATGCAACTGAAAGGCAGTGATCTGGCATTTGTTGGTTACGACGGTAAATGGCGTCTGGAAAAAGGAGACTTTACAATAAAGTGTGGCGGACAGGCATTAGATATTAATTGCACAGAAACAAAAGTATGGGATACTCCTAATCGTTGAGTATAATAAGTGTTTATAGAAAATCCCCGGCTGTTGTGGATAAATGATTCCCGAAGCCGGGGATTTTTTATGTCTTTAAGTCTGCATTGCCGAAAATTAAAGCTGCTTGTGATATTGTGCTGAAATACAGTGTTTTGAATAATATGCTGCGACGTATGAAAAAATATGCTGAAGTTTTCTCTAAAATATCAGCATGTTTTAGAGAAAATTTGTACAAAAAATAAAAAAACATCGAGATGTTTTTAGGGAGATTTCTTGTATCTTATTCCTTAATTGCCTCATATATGTAAAAAACTTGCAATCTTTCTCCTTATTGTGTTTAAGAAAAAGCTATCTTTGTCATCAGAACTTTTTTCCGGAAGACTTATGAATTATGATCTGATAACTATACTTGGCCCTACCGCTTCGGGCAAAACTCCTTTAGCTGCCGCTTTGGCTGTACAACTGCATGCTGAAATCATCAGCGGTGACAGTCGTCAGGTATATCGGCGTATGGACCTGGGTACAGGGAAAGATCTGGCAGATTATGTTGTAGACGGCTATCGTGTGCCTTATCATCTGATAGACATTGCAGAACCGGGATATAAATATAATGTATTCGAGTTTCAACGCGATTTTCTGAAAGCTTACGATGATATTCGCTCGCGTAATATCCTTCCGATATTATGTGGAGGAACGGGTATGTATCTGGAATCGGTCCTGAAAGGTTATAAGCTTTTGCCTGTACCCGAAAATCCGGAATTGAGAGTCAGACTGGCCGATAAATCACTCGAAGAACTTACTGCCATCTTGTCTTCTTATAAGAAACTGCATAATTCAACCGATGTAGATACAGCCAAACGGGCTATCCGTGCTATCGAAATAGAAGAATATTATTTGCATCAGCCGGTAGAGGCGCGTAAGTTTCCTGAAATTCACAGCCTGATAATCGGTGTGGATATAGACCGTGAGTTGAGAAGAGAAAAAATCTCCAGAAGGTTGAAGCAGCGTCTGGATGAAGGTATGGTTGACGAGGTGCGTGCTCTGATAGACGGGAGAATTGGTCCGGACGATCTGATATATTATGGGTTGGAATATAAATACCTTACGCTGTACGTTACCGGACAACTGACGTTTGATGAAATGTATCATCAACTGGAAATAGCCATTCATCAGTTTGCCAAACGGCAAATGACATGGTTCAGAGGCATGGAACGGCGTGGCTTTACTATACATTGGATAGATGCAACCCGCCCGATGGAGGAAAAAGTAAATGAAATAATCGGATTACTCAATAAAGAATAAGAAAATGGCAGTGGAACCTACTCGTTGGGGAGTGATATATAACCCAAAAGCTGGAAGTCGGAAAGCGCAGAAGCGCTGGAAGGAGATTCGCGGTTATATGGAAAGTCGCGGAGTCTTGTTCGATTACGTGCAGTCGGATGGATTCGGTTCGGTTGAGAGATTGTCCCGTGCATTGGCAAACAATGGCTATCGCACGATTGTCATCGTGGGTGGTGACGGAGCCATAAACGATGCTGTAAACGGCATTATGCTTTCGGATGTTCCCGATAAGCACGATATCGCGTTTGGAATTATTCCGAATGGTATCGGAAACGATTTTGCAAAATATTGGGGGCTTGATTCTGATGATTATAAAGGAGCGGTAGATGTACTGATAAACCGCCGTCTTAGAAAGGTTGATGTGGGAGTGTTCAGTTATTTTGATGGGGAAAAGCATCAGATACGGCATTTCCTGAATGCTGTTTATATCGGGTTGGGGGCACGTATTGTACTTATTACTAACGAAACACGTCGTTTTTGGGGAATACCTCTCTTTTCGTATCTTGCTTCACTGTTCCTTGTTGCTTTCGAACGTAAGTTGTATCGTATGCACCTGAAAGTAAACGATGAACATATACGGGGACGTTTGATGGCAGTAGCTATCGGAAGTGGACGTGGTTACGGACTGACACCTAGCGCTGTACCATATAACGGCTGGCTTGATGTATCACTGGTTTATCGTCCGGAACTTCGTCAGCTGATTTCTGGTCTGTGGATGATGCAGCAGGGGCGTTTGCTTAATCATAAGATCGTAAAACCGTACCGAACCCGTAAAGTAAAGATATTGCGTGCCCAGAATGCTGAAATCAGCCTTGACGGACGTATCTGGTTCGACCGTCATTTCCCGATTGAGATAACCATTGCTCCCGAAGCACTGACATTAATAATACCAAACTGATTTAAAGATTTATGATACATACTATTTCTGATTTAAAGAAAAGCGATAATTTCTTTTTGCTGGCAGGACCTTGTGTGATAGAAGGAGAAGACATGGCTTTGCGTATTGCAGAACGTGTGGTAAAGATAACCGATAAGCTGGGTATACCTTATATATTTAAGGGATCGTACCGTAAAGCTAACCGCTCACGCTTGGATTCGTTTATGGGAATCGGCGATGAAAAGGCTTTGAAGATTCTTGCCAAGGTGCGTGATACATTCGATGTCCCGGTGGTAACAGATATACATGCAGCAGATGAAGCAGCTATGGCTGCCGAATATGTTGATGTGTTGCAGATTCCGGCCTTCTTGTGTCGTCAGACAGATTTGCTTGTTGCTGCCGCAAAAACCGGAAAGATTGTAAATATCAAGAAAGGACAGTTCCTTTCTCCCGGGGCCATGCGATTTGCAGCCGATAAAGTGGTAGAGGCGGGAAACAATGAGGTGATGCTGACTGAACGCGGAACAACTTTCGGTTATCAGGATTTGGTGGTCGATTATCGCGGAATACCGGAAATGCAAACATTCGGACATCCTGTAATATTGGATGTGACTCATTCATTGCAGCAACCAAACCAGACTTCCGGAGTAACAGGAGGAATGCCTCAGCTGATAGAAACAGTTGCAAAAGCGGGTGTCGCTGTAGGAGTAGATGGCTTGTTTATGGAAACACACGAAGATCCTTCGGTTGCGAAAAGTGATGGAGCAAATATGTTGAAGCTCGATTTGCTGGAAGATTTATTGGTGAAATTGGTACGTATTCGTCAGGCTTGCCGATAATGTAAAATTTATATCGGAATGTATGTTGCATGTTTTCCGATAAAAAACTATATCTTTGCACAACCAAAAAATAGAGTTCAAAAAGTAAAAAAGATATGCTTACTATTAAACAAATTACAGAAGATACCGATAAGGTAATTCGCGGATTGGAAAAGAAACACTTTGCCAATGCAAAAGAAACCATTGCGCAAGTGATTGAATTGAATGACAAAAGACGTAATGCGCAAAATCAATTAGATAGAAATCTTGCTGAAGTAAATTCAATATCGAAGAATATCGGTTTACTGATGAAAGAAGGCAAGAAAGAAGAAGCAGAAACAGCTAAAGCTCGTGTAGCAGAAATAAAGGAAGTGAGCAAGAGTTTGCAGGCTGAGATGGATCAGGCTGCTGAAGATATGCAGAACCTGTTGTATACTATTCCTAATGTTCCTTACGATGAAGTGCCTGAAGGCGTTGGTGCTGAAGACAATGAAGTTGTGAAGATGGGAGGAATGGAAACCGAACTTCCTAAAGATGCACTGCCTCACTGGGAACTGGCAAAGAAATATGATTTAATAGATTTTGACCTGGGTGTAAAGATTACAGGTGCCGGATTCCCGGTTTATAAAGGACAGGGAGCTCGTTTGCAGCGTGCTTTGATTAACTTCTTCCTTGATGAAGCTCGTGCTGCCGGATATGAAGAAATCATGCCGCCTACAGTAGTAAATGCTGCTTCTGGTTATGGCACCGGACAGTTGCCTGATAAGGAAGGCCAGATGTATCACTGCAATCTGGATGATTTGTATCTGATTCCTACAGCAGAGGTTCCTGTAACAAATATTTATCGCGACGTGATTTTGGATGAGAAACAGTTGCCTATTAAGAACTGTGCTTATACCCAGTGTTTCCGTCGTGAAGCCGGTTCTTATGGAAAAGATGTACGTGGCTTGAACCGTTTGCATGAATTCTCTAAAGTGGAACTGGTACGCATTGACAAACCGGAACACTCTAAACAATCTCATCAGGAAATGTTGGATCATGTAGAAGGTTTGTTGCAGAAGCTGGAATTACCTTATCGTATCCTTCGTCTGTGTGGAGGTGATATGAGCTTTACAGCTGCTTTGTGCTTCGACTTTGAAGTTTATTCTGAAGCTCAGAAGCGCTGGTTGGAAGTCAGCTCAGTTTCTAACTTCGATACTTATCAGGCAAATCGTTTGAAATGTCGTTACCGCAATGCAGATAAGAAGACTGAACTTTGTCATACATTAAACGGATAACACTGATTACACGGATTTATAGATAACACGGTTATAGATAAGATGAGATATTTTTTATTAATAGCGACA
>ENA-UEQM01001210-UEQM01001210.1-human-gut-metagenome-genome-assembly--contig:-NODE-1210-length-11587-cov-3.532928_pt1 | contig 11587 bp, 9 predicted proteins | sample MGYA00242948_ERZ507948 | MGnify/ENA primary metagenome ERZ507948 (study PRJEB26167, sample SAMN06115440) | human gut metagenome | host: Homo sapiens | place: China:Hubei | collected 2015-07-28 | study... | reverse complement strand
TGCTGAAACGTACTAAAGTACGGACCGTATGGAATCCGTATATTCCTGCTGCTCCGGGATTTATGTGCAGTAATCCGAGTGTCTGGTCATATTTCACCTTCAGAATATGTGAATGACCGCTTATAAAAAGCTTGGGAGGATTGGCAAAAAGGACAGAGCGGATAGAAGGATCATATTTACCGGGATATCCTCCTATATGTTTCATCAGTACATCTGCTCCGTCGACAGTGAAGCGTGCTGTTTCAGGAAACGTGTGCCTCATGTCTTGTCCGTCTATATTTCCATATACTGCTTTCAGGGGGCGGAAGGCTGCGAGTCGTTCTGCGACTTCCATCGAACCGATATCGCCGGCATGCCATATCTGGGCGCACGGATCAAAATATTTCAGATAACGTTCGTCCCAGTAGCCGTGAGTGTCCGATAATAATCCGATTCTTGTCATTTTTTCTTTGGTTTTGTCGGACAAAGATAGTATTTTTGACTCAACCTTGATTCATGGCATTATGGAAAAACAATATAGATATTTTAACCGCGACATAAGCTGGCTTTCCTTCAATCATCGTGTGTTGCTTGAAGCTGATGACGATGATTTGCCATTGTATGAGCGGATAAACTTCATTGCAATTTATTCATCCAATCTGGAGGAGTTCTATAAGGTTCGTGTTGCCGAACATAAAGTTGTTGCTTCCGGTGGAAAAAGCGAAGACATGACTGTAGACCAGGCACATGAGCTGATTCGTAAAATTGCGGAGATAGTCAATGCACAACTGGAAGACAGAATCCGGATTTACGAGCAGAAGATATTGCCCGGACTCCGTCAGAATCATATAATCTTTTATCAGTCGAAAAGGGAAGTGGAAGATTTTCACCGTGATTTTGTACATCGCTTTTTCATGGAGGAAGTATTTCCTTACTTGCAACCGGTAAAGATTGAAAAAGAGAAGGTCAGGATGTTTCTTCGTGATAAACGCCAGTATCTGGCGGTACGGGTACGTTGCCATGAAACAGGACGGATGGAGTATTTCATTATCAAGATGCCATACAGCAAGGTTCCTCGTTTTGTGGAACTTCCCAAACAAGGTGATAATTATTATCTGATGTTTCTGGAGGATATCGTAAAGGCTAATCTTGCTGAAGTTTTTGTCGGCTACGATGTAGATTGCAGCTATTGCTGTAAAATTTCGCGTGATGCGGATGTATTTGTAGATGATGTTCCTTCGGAAAATATGGTGGAGAAACTGAAAGAGAAAGTTAAGAAGCGTAAGATTGGAGCGATAGCACGTTTTGTGTACGATCGTAAGATGCCTGCTGATTTCCTGGAGTTTCTGACCGATGCTTTTTCTATCGACAGTGAGGAACTGGTTCCGGGAGATAAACATTTGAATTTGGAAGATTTGTCTTCACTACCTAATCCGAATCCCGATTTGAAGCCTTTGGCTAAGCCGGTTCCGATGAGGCTTTCCGGACTGGAAGGTAAGAATTTTATGTATCGCCGGATAGCTCGTAAGGATTTGATGTTGCATTATCCGTATCATAGTTTCGATCATTTTACACATTTTCTTTACGAGGCTGTTCACGATCCCTTGTGTCGGGAGATTATGATTACCCAATATCGGGTAGCCGAACATTCGGAGGTTATCAATACGCTGATTGCCGCCGCGCAAAACGGTAAACAGGTAACAGTGTTTGTAGAGCTGAAGGCTCGTTTCGACGAAGAAAACAATCTGGCCACGGCCGAACTGATGAAAAAAGCCGGAATCAGGATACTGTACAGTATTCCGGGACTCAAGGTACATGCTAAGGTCGCACTTGTATTACGTTATAATAAAAAAGGAGAACAAATACGTAGCTATGCTTATGTAAGTACAGGAAATTTCAATGAGAAAACAGCTAAGATTTATTCCGATATTGCGCTATTTACGTGCAATCGGGTGATAGTGGAAGATATGCATACGCTGTTCCGTTTTTTGCGTAAGGAAGTGGATGAACCTCGGTTTAAACGTTTGCTGATAGCCCGTTTTAACTTGCTTCCAGAGTTAAAACGTATGATTCATCATGAAATTGCTTTGGCTAAAGCTGGCAGGCAGGGGAGAATTATTCTTAAGATGAATGCTTTACAAGACCTCACCATGATAGACGAACTGTACAAAGCAAGCGAGGCCGGGGTAAAAATAGATCTGATTGTACGAGGAATATGCTGTCTGGTTTCCGGAGAGTCGTTTAGTAGCAATATTCGTGTTACCCGTATTGTCGACAGTTTTCTGGAACATGCCCGCGTATGGTATTTCGGTAATGATGGAGATCCGCGGTTGTTTATCGGTTCTCCTGATTGGATGAGGCGTAATCTGTATCGCCGTATAGAGGCTGTAACACCTGTTTTGGACAAGAGCTTGAAGCAGGAATTAATAGATATGCTCGATATGCAGCTTCGTGCTAACTGGAAAGCTTGCTGGGTAGACAAGGAACTGAAGAATATATTCAAACGTACTCCTGACGAACCGAAAGTACGTGCTCAATATGATTTTTATCAGTATTTGTATAAGAAAAATATTGAGAACTGTTCTGATAATTCTCAAAATCTGTGTGAGGAGAAAGCTCGTAAAACTAAACAGAAAGTTTGAAAAAGTGTAGCAACCGATAAGCTAAATAAAAAAGAACCATATCAGATTCTAATTGGGTGAGTAATGATATGGTTCTTTTATTATATAAGAGAATATATGGTTTAGACATATTCTCTTTTGACTGTGAAATAACTTTCTAAGAATTTAAGGAAGCTGTAATTTCAGCTTTACGAATTGTTTGATGAATTCAACAGTTCCGTCAATGCCTAAAACCGAAGAATCGATGCAAAGGTGATAGGTTGCAGCTGCTCCCCATGTCTTATAGCTGTAGTAGTTGTAATATGAAGAACGTTTTTTGTCTGCTTTCTCCATCAGTTCTTCTGCTTTTTCTGCACTGATGTTATGCAGTTTCATCAGTCTTTCAATGCGCGCTTCGGGAGAAGCTGATACGAAAATGTTGGCACAACGCGGGAAATCGCGTAAAATATAATCTGCACAGCGTCCTACAAACAGACACGACTTTTGTTCTGCCAGATGACGTATCACATCACTTTGTATCTTGAACAGCGAATCGTTGCTTAAATAAGAGTTATATGGATAAGCTCCTTCTGTTATAAAAGGAAAACGTGTTCCGAACAATCCTCCCAAGATGCTTTGCGAAGCCTTCTCGTCTGCTTTTTCAAAGAACTCTTTACATAGTCCGCTTTCTTTAGAAGCCAGATTGATCAGTTCTTTATCGTAGAAAGCTATACCTAAGTCTTTAGCCAGTTTTTCACCAATTTCCTTTCCGCCGCTGCCCAGCTGACGTCCGAGGTTAATTATATAGTGATTGTTCATAATTGAATGAGGTTTGGTTTGTAAGGCAAATATAAATAAAAATTTTTGCTTTTAATTTATTTCTGCTGCCTTTTGCTTGAATTGCTTGAACTGGTTGTATAGCATAAATCCTGCAATCAGGCTGGCTAGGACATCGGATATCGGCATGCTGAACCAGATTCCGTCTGCTCCCCAGAATAAAGGAAGTATCAGCAGGCATGGGATAAGAATCAGTACCTGACGGCTTAATGAAAGGATAATGGCCTTTTTTGCCATTCCGATACTCTGGAAAAAGTTAGATGTTACCATCTGGAATCCGATAATCGGGAAGAACATGACAGTTATTCGGAGTCCCCGTGCGGACAGTTCGATCAACTTGCTGTCGGTTGTAAAAGCCGATACAGCAAGTTCCGGTATAAGTTCACCAACAAGAAAGCCGGTAGATGTGACGATTGTAGCAGCTATTACGGTCAGTTTCATTACATGGTTTACCCGATGAAATTGACGTGCCCCGAAATTGTATCCGGCAATAGGTTGCATACCTTGGTTTAACCCCATGACAATCATTACGAAAAGAAATACAATTCGGTTTACTATACCGAAGGCTCCTATGGCAAGGTCGCCGTCGTACAGTTTCAGCCCTTTGTTGATCAGAATCACTATCATACAAGAGGCTACGTTCATGAAGAAAGGAGCAAGACCGATTCCGATAATATTTTCTACCAACACGCCTTTCAATCGGTAAATACCGCGGCGGAAATGTAAAAGTTCGTTTTTATTGCAAAATATTTTAATTAGCCAGCATAAAGATATAATCTGTGCCAGAATGGTTGCTATAGCTGCTCCACGTATTCCCATACCGAATCCGTAAATGAACAAAGGGTCTAATAGGGTATTGATGACGACGGTCAGTATGGTTGCTGCCATTGCCTTTTGCGGATGACCGGCAGAACGCAGTACGGAGTTTAGTCCCAGATACATATGAGTAACTACGTTTCCGAGAAGAATGGTGACCATATAGTCGCGTGCATAGGGTAGAGTAACTTCACTGGCTCCGAAAAAGTACAGGATAGGATCAAGAAAAGCAAGTGTCAGTATCGTAAACAAGATACCGATAATCAGGTTTAGGGATACTACATTCCCTAAAATCTGTTGGGCTGTGGAATAATCTTTTTGTCCTAACTTAACAGAAACAAGGGTAGAGGCTCCTACACCTACCAGTGAACCGAAAGCAGCAGCCAGGTTCATCAGAGGGAAAGTAATGGCAAGACCCGAAATAGCCATGGCACCTACTCCATGTCCGATAAAAATACTGTCTACCATGTTATAAAGTGAAGATGCTGTCATCGCGATAATGGCCGGAATGGCATACTGCGTCAATAGTTTGCCGATGGGTTGGTTTCCCAGTTCGGTTGCTGTTCCTTTTTGTGTCATAAAACTCTTTTTACGATTAAATTCGCGGTAAAGGTACTTAAAATTCCATACAAGGAAAAACTTTCTTTATCTTTGCATCATCGAAAGTGTCAGATTTTATGGAACATTCATCTTTATCTTTGCAAGAACTGAACTCACTGGTACGCAAAAGTATTCGTACTTGTCTTCCTGATACTTATTGGGTACAGGCGGAGCTTAGCGATGTGCGGGCAAATTATTCCGGCCATTGTTATCTGGAGTTTGTGCAGAAGGATGCAAAAAGCAATGCCCTGATTGCAAAGGCAAGGGGGATTATCTGGAGTAATGTATATTATCAGCTGAAAGCTTATTTCGAACGGGAAACCGGTCAGGCATTCGTTTCGGGTATTAAGGTATTGGTGAAGGTCAGTGTCGATTTTCATGAACTTTATGGATATTCGTTGACTGTAACAGATATAGATCCTACTTACACGCTGGGTGATATGGCACTTCGCCGGAAAGAAATTCTGAAACGTCTGGATGAAGAGGGTGTCCTGACACTGAATAAGGAACTGGAATTGCCGGAACTTACACAGCGTATCGCGGTTATATCTTCGGCTACAGCAGCCGGTTATGGTGATTTTTGTAATCAATTGGAGAACAACGCCTTTGGCTTTGCTTTCCATTCTCGATTGTTTCCGGCAGTCATGCAGGGAGAAGCTGTAGAAAGTTCTATTATTTCTGCTCTGGAACGGATCAATGCAGAATGCGACCGTTGGGACGTCGTTGTCATTATCCGTGGAGGAGGGGCTACATCCGATTTGTCCGGATTCGATACGTATGAGCTTGCTACACACTGTGCACAGTTTCCATTACCTGTCATAACCGGCATTGGTCATGAACGTGATGATACGGTACTCGATATGGTATCGCATACACGAGTTAAAACTCCGACTGCTGCTGCCGAGTTTCTGATAAATCATTTGAGGCAGACAGCAGAACGCCTTGAACGCTATACACAATTTATTTATCAGGAACTGCCGGTTTTGTTTACTCGTAAAAAGGAACAGTTTGAGCATTGGGTATCTCGCATTCCTGTACGGGTACAGATGCGCCTCCAGCATGAACATTTCCGTCAGGAAAGACTGACCAAGCAGATACAGATGGGATGGCAGACACGTTTCCTGAAAGAAGAACACCGGTTGCAGATTGACCGTCGTATAGCTACGGCTTTGGAGGTGATTCTACAACGGGAAAAGCATCGTCTGGCACTGATCGAACAACAAGTCAAGGCCTCTTCTCCGGAACTGTTGTTAAAGAAAGGGTACAGTATTACCTTAAAAAATGGGAGAGCGGTAACGGATGCAACACAACTTCTTCCCGGTGATGAAGTTGTTACTAAAGTAGCGAAAGGAGAATTTAAGAGTAAAGTGATATAATTATGGCAACAAAAAAAGAAACTTATACCGAAGCAATGAAACGCCTGGAAGCTATCGTGGCACGAATAGAAAGCAACGAACTCGATATAGACGAGCTGGGCGATAATCTGAAAGAAGCTCAAAAACTGATAAAGTATTGTCGGGATAAACTGTATAAAGCAGATGCTGAAATCAAAAAGATGCTCGATGAGGGTGATAAAGTGGAAAAAAGCTGTGATTAAGTTGGATTTTGCAAATATAAACTTTACTTTTGCTTAAATACTTGTAACGGAATGTAAAACATAAACATTATATTAACAATGAAAGAAATAGATTGGTCTAAACTGTCTTTCGGCTATATGAAGACAGATTACAATGTACGTTGCTACTATCGCGACGGAAAATGGGGTGAACTGGAACTTTGTTCGGAAGAAACATTGAATATTCATATGGCTGCTACTTGTCTGCATTACGGACAGGAAGCTTTCGAAGGATTGAAGGCTTATCGTGGAAAAGATGGAAAAATCCGTGTATTCCGTCCGCAGGCTAATGCAGAACGTCTGCAAAGTACTTGTAGAGGTATTCTGATGCCGGAACTGTCGACTGAAAAGTTCTGTGAAGCTGTACGTATGGTTGTAAAGGCAAACGAGCGTTTCATTCCTCCTTATGAAAGCGGTGCATCTCTTTATATTCGTCCGTTGCTGATCGGTACGGGTGCACAGGTAGGTGTTCATCCGGCAAGCGAATATCTTTTTGTCATTTTCGTTACTCCGGTAGGTCCTTATTTCAAAGGTGGTTTTGCAACCAATCCTTATGTTATTATTCGTGAGTTCGACCGTGCTGCTCCGCTGGGAACCGGTACATTCAAGGTCGGTGGTAACTATGCTGCCAGTCTTCGTGCCAATAAGATGGCTCACGATGCAGGTTATGCCAGTGAATTTTATCTGGATGCCAAGGAAAAGAAATATATTGATGAGTGTGGAGCTGCCAATTTCTTCGGTATCAAAGATAACACATATGTTACACCGTTGTCTTCTTCTATCCTTCCTTCTATTACAAACCGCAGCTTGATGCAGCTTGCAGAAGATATGGGTATGAAGGTAGAACGCCGTCCTATTCCGGAAGAAGAACTTGCTACATTCGAAGAAGCAGGTGCATGTGGAACAGCAGCCGTTATCAGTCCGATTGAACGTATCGACGATTTGGAAAACCATAAATCGTATGTCATCGCAAAAGACGGTAAGCCGGGTGCTATCAGTGAAAAGCTTTACAACAAACTGCGTGCTATCCAGTATGGTGATGAAGCAGATTCATACGGATGGGTAATGATTGTAGAGTAAATGAATTATTAACCTTTAAAATCTAATACTATGTTAAAACTTAATTCTGAATTGCGCGCAGCTTCACGTACTACACTGTCGGGTAACTGGACGATAGCTGCACTTGTTACGTTGCTATATTTACTGATAGCAGGAGGTGTTAGTTCTATTCCTAAGGTGGGAACTGTTGTTTCACTTATAATAACGTATCCGCTTGTGTATGGATTTGCCATATTGTTCCTCGACTTGTTCCGCGAAGGAAAACCGCTTGAGATTGGAAAACTGTTTGATGGATTCAAGAATTTCGGAAGAATTTGGGGTACGGGTATTTTAGTCGCTATTTATACGGTGTTATGGACTTGTCTGCTGATTGTTCCGGGTATTATCAAATCGTATTCTTATGCTATGACTTATTATATATTAAAAGATGAACCGGAATTGAAATACAATGCTGCTATCGAAAAAAGTATGAGCATGATGAACGGTTATAAGATGAAGTTATTCTTGCTTGATTTGAGTTTTATCGGCTGGATGATTTTATCTGTATTGACTTTGGGTATCGGATTACTGTTTTTGCAGCGAAATAGCAGACGGAAAGTAGAGGATGGTTGCCTGAGTATGTGTATCTTTGTGAAGAAATATGATAGATAAAATTGATTATGAAAAAGAAACTGGTTTTTGCAACGAATAATGCACACAAGTTGGATGAGATACGTGCCATATTGGGAGATAGGGTAGAGGTGCTGAGTCTGAAGGATATCCATTGTGAGGCAGATATTCCGGAAACGGCTGATACGCTGGAGGGAAATGCTGCTCTGAAAGCTGAATATATTTATAAAAACTATGGTCTGGATTGTTTTGCCGACGATACGGGTCTGGAGGTTGAGGTCCTGGGAGGGGCTCCGGGAGTCTATTCGGCCCGATATGCTGGAGGAGAAGGACATGATTCGGAAGCTAATATGAAAAAACTGCTTGTAGAGCTGGAAGGAAAGACCAACCGTAAAGCGCAATTCCGTACGGCTATTTGCCTGATCGAGGGTGGAACGGAGCATCTCTTCGAAGGAGTTGTAAAAGGCGAAATAATCGAAAAAAAACGCGGTTGTTCAGGATTTGGCTATGATCCTGTTTTTGTCCCCGAAGGTTATACTGAAACATTTGCCGAGATGGGCAATGAAGAAAAGAATAAAATCAGCCATCGGGCAAGGGCAACACAGAAGCTTTGTGATTATTTGAAATGTGAATAATACTGATAATCTGCGGGACTGCATCCAATCGAAAAGAACTGCTGAATGATTGATTCAGGCTGGTTCTGAATAGGATGAAGTCCCGTAGTTTTTTGTGTATGATTATTTGCAGATTTCCTTGAGGTATTGTTCTACTTTCTCAAAGAAAAGTGAAATGTGTGCTCCGTCTGTAAAAGCATGACTTACAGTCAGTGCAATAGGCATGATACGCTTGCCTTCGCGTATGATGGCCTTACCGGCATTCATCAGCGGATAATCCAGCGGATGTCCTACTTCCTGTTGGGTGTAGGTTATCGAAGTGAAATATAGTTTTGGAGTGGCACTTAGCAGGATTACATCAAAATCTCCTTGTTTATAAATGCTTTTATCGGTTCCGTATGGATCACCATCTTCAGGAATAGATGTGACAATGTGTCTGGCTTCGGTATAAAATGCTTCGAAATCAACATGATGAGGGATGCGTACCGTATAAAATGTTTTGCCGGGTACAGCAATAGGAGAAATGACATCCACTGTATCATGATAGACTACTTGTCCGTTTTTATCCCAGCGATAACGGAACTCTTTTATCTCGTTGGCAGCGCGCAATATGGCATAAAGATAATACAGAAAAAATGATTTTCCGTTGGCTTTGGCGTGGTTGTAAGCTTCAGTACAGTCTACTTCACTGGTGATAGCAATCCATGAATTCGCAAATCCACGGAAAAAGTTGTAGTTGTCTTTCCGTTCCCAGGTTTCAATATCTACTATATGTTTCATTTATTCTTGAATTTTTGAGCTACTTTTTGATAGGTAGGCATAGATATTCCCAAACGCTCACCCAAATCAATCATATCGAACAACATACTTTGTATCTCCGATGCATGTCCTCGGGCAAGGTCTTTTTGCATGGATGCTGTACTGTGCGGGTCGAGCTTATCTATTACTTTCAAATTGTAAGAAACAGGATCTTCCGGATAAGAAATTCCCATCTTGTGTCCGATTTCTGCACTTTCTCTGGAAAGTCCGATAAATGTATCTCGTACTTCGCCTTCGTGTTGTACTTCTCCCATTGGTACATCGTGATATGCTCCAGTACATGCCATTGCCGAAATAAATGCCCATTTGATAAATGTGTCGCGGTTGATATCATCGGAAACATCGACTTTGATACCGCAACTTCTGACATCCTCTGCAATTGCTTCAATACGTTCCTGAGAAACTCCCTGCTCCGGACGTGCTCCGAATACCAGCCGGAAAATGCTTCCCATCTGAGTGATTTCGCCTTCACCTGAAACAAATCCTACGATGTAGATACAGCCATCGAGAACAGTTACTTCAGGTGTCAAACGACCAATACGTGGTCCTGTACCATAAACATTTAAAATAGGAATAACCAGTGTATGAGGTGCTGAAGCACGTTCTATTACCTCCTTGACAGAGTCGATGGAATATCCTTTTACACAGACAAATATCACATCTGCTTTCCCTTGATATTCTTCTGCTGTACAGGCGTTTACTTTCAGATAGTGTTCGCCTTTCAAATCTGATTTCAGATGCAGCCCATAATTACGGATATTCTCGAGGTGTTTTCCCCGTGCAATGCATGTGACTTCTTTTCCTGCCAGAGCAAGAAATCCGGCGATACTTCCTCCTACGCCGCCAGTACCTATAATAAGATAGTTCATGGTTTTTTGTTTTAGGATTAAAAAAAGAAATCGGTCGCTGATGAGCGGCCGATTTTCTAAAATGGTATATTATACGTTAAAGCGGAAATGCATGATGTCTCCGTCTTCTACGATATAGTCTTTTCCTTCTACATTCAGTTTACCAGCCTCGCGTACAGCTGCTTCCGAACCGTATTTGATAAAGTCGTCGTACTTGATGACTTCTGCACGGATAAATCCTTTCTCGAAGTCAGTATGAATAACTCCGGCACATTGAGGAGCCTTCCATCCTTTATGGAATGTCCATGCGCGGACTTCCATATTTCCAGCAGTGAAATAGGTTTCCAGATTCAGCAGCTTATAGGCTGAACGAATCAGACGACTGACTCCCGATTCTTCCAGTCCCACTTCCTGAAGGAACATCTGACGGTCTTCGTATGTTTCAAGTTCTGCAATGTCGGCTTCTGTCTTGGCTGCAACAATTAATATTTCTGCTCCCTCTTCTTTGACAGCTTCGCGTACTTGCTCTACATATTTGTTACCATTTACAGCACTGGCTTCATCTACATTACATACGTACATTACAGGCTTGGAAGTAAGCAGGAAAAGTTCATGAGCGATCTTTTGTTCGTCTTTAGTTTCGAACTGTACGGTACGTGCTGATTTTCCCTGTAATAATGCTTCACGGTAGCGAACCAGTACTTCATAAGTTTGCTTAGCTACTTTGTCGCCTCCGGTCTGAGCTTGTTTCTGTACTTTTTGAATACGGCTTTCTATTGTTTCGAGGTCCTTCAGCTGAAGCTCTGTATCAATGATTTCTTTGTCGCGTACAGGATCTACACTACCGTCGACATGGGTAACATTTTCATCATCAAAACAACGCAGTACATGAAGAATTGCGTCTGTTTCACGGATATTTGCCAAGAATTTATTTCCTAATCCTTCACCTTTGCTGGCTCCTTTTACCAGACCTGCGATGTCTACAATTTCTACAGTTGTAGGTACTATACGGTCGGGGATAACCAATTCTGCCAATTTGTTAAGACGTTCATCTGGAACAGTGATTACACCAACGTTAGGTTCTATTGTACAGAAAGGGAAGTTGGCTGCTTGAGCCTTTGCATTCGATAAACAGTTGAAAAGAGTCGATTTTCCTACATTGGGCAAACCGACAATGCCACATTGTAATGC